>OIWL01000275.1_pt1 | contig 74595 bp, 78 predicted proteins | sample 1587561 | NCBI WGS metagenome assembly OIWL01 (sample SAMEA3888903, study PRJEB22519) | human gut metagenome | biome: human gut; feature: human-associated habitat; material: faeces | place: Denmark | collected 2010 | reverse complement strand
ATGATAACGGAAGCAGCCAGATTTCCCATGGCAAATGCAAGAATTTCCTGATTGTCATCGATCCGGTAACGATTTTTCTGTGCAAAACTGTTCTCCGCAAGTAATGTCTCTGCCATGATGACAACTGCCACGGAAAGACTGATGATCACCGCCTCTTTTAACGGGATTGCTCCAAACTCCGGAACCGTCCATGTGGGAAGCCCCGGTTTCACTGCTGCAAGCGTCTGAATACCAAGATCTTCCAGATGAAAAAACGCCGTACCGATCGCACCCGCTGCCATCAGAAACACTGCCATCGGAAATTTGGGAATCAGCTTTTTTGACACCAGAAGAATCACCAGTGTACCAACACCCAGAAGCAAGGATGGCAGATGAAAGATCGTCCGACTCTCCCAGATATGATGCACCAGTTCCGGGAGTTCCCCGACCCCTGCTTTACCACCGAATAATTTAGGCACCTGCATCAGAATGATCGTGGTACAGATTCCACTGATAAATCCGCCCATCACCGGTGCTGAAATATAATTGACCAGTTTTCCCGCCCGACACAGATAAAAGACCAGAAGCCAGACAGCAACAAAAAATGCAAGCACCGGAACTGCCGCAATTGCTTCCTTCGATCCCCCTTCAATCCCCAGACTTACCAGTGCCGATCCTACCAGTGCCGCCGGAGCAGCATCTACACCGAAAACAAACTGCGGGGAAGTAGAAAATAAGGCAAACAGTACTATCGGAAAAACTGAGCCGTACAGTCCATACACCGCCGGAAGCCCCGCGATCTGCGCATATCCCATGGATATTGGAATCGACACTGCCATGATCACCAGACCCGCCAGAAGATCTTTCGACAGATTTTTCCACTCATAAGTCCGCATGGTTTTACACATAGATACTTTCATGGATTTCCATCTCCTTATTGCATTTCTTTTTTTACAGTATTCTTTTTATTATAACATACTTTTTTCTTTTCATCAGTAAACAATTGCAAAATGGAGCCTGTTTTTTTCAGACCCCATTTTGTGAATTATACTTATCCTCGAATCACCAGTACATCGTTTCTCTTTTAAAATATTGTAACTGTCCGGCAGGTAATATCCCGCGAAGTGTTCTGAAAAGAACGAGATAAAATCAGGGCCGCCGCACCAAAAACAGTACGGCGGCCCGATTCCCTTTTACAGATATGCAATACTCTGATTCTCAAATACCGCACTTCCATCTGTAACTCCCAGGCAGATTCCCTCCCCAGGATTTGTATACATGCGGGTATTCAAGGCAACTCCGTCCACATACAGTGTAGCAATCGTATCATCCACGATAATCTGTACATGATATTTCTTTCCAGGAACCAGACGAATCAGACGTTCCAGTCCCATATTGTTCATCTGCGGCCATGGCCAGTTCGGAGATTTCTCGAAGATCACACGATCCTTCGGGCATTCAAATGTGAAAGAATAGAATTCATCATCTGCTTCCTGCGCCCGTACGCCAACGGAGAATCCACGTGTTCCCTCAGTAAATGTAACATCTGCTTCGTATCGATAGCAGTCACCGGTCTTCGTTACTACATGCTGTAATGCTCTTCCTGATTCTTTTTCCAGTTTTACATCATCCAGCTTTTTCTCATCCTGAAACGCATTCCATACCGTATCCGGGATCCGGCAGCCTAATGTGCCGTCTTCTCTCTGGTACAGTTCATGTGCTACAAAGGTTCCTGCCCAGATAAAATCTTCTTTATCTGCCTCCGGTCTGTACCAGAGATTTGCACTGTCTGTCTCGTTGGCACGTGTCGGAACCCATCCGAACAGAATCCTCTGATTGTTCAGCATGAAGGTTCTTCCTGCATAATAAGCTCTTCCGTCAAAAGCATCGTCATCCGGTGCGATCCACGGTCCTTTCAGACTTTTTGCCATACGGTACACCTGTGTGGATGCATGGGAATATTCTGTTGTGATCAGATACCACCAGTCTCCCATCTTGAAAAGATCCGGCATCTCATGCATGGTAAACAGATCCGGCGCCCAGAAATCCCCCTGGAACTCCCAGTCTGCAAGATTATCTGATGTAAAATAAACGGTTCTTCCTGTTGTTTTATGCTTGTCTCCTTCCAGACGTGCCCCCAGGATCAGAATATATTTTTCAGATTCGTCATCCCACAGTACAAACGGATCTCTCCAGTCATCCGGATCATATCCCGGCTGCGGAACAAAGGTCACTGCATCCTGCGTCTTTGTCCAGTGTTTCAGATCCTCACTGACCGCATGCATCAGTACCTGAGATGGTTTTCCCTGTTTTGGATAATCTCTGTTGTAACCGGTGTAGAATGCATGATATTTTCCTTCTCTGTCTTCGCAGATACTTCCGGCAAAGATAAACTGATCCTGCTCTTCATCCGTTCCTCTCGGAATCGCCACACCGCAATCCTCATAAGTCACAAAATCCTTTGTGGTTGCCAGATCCCAGCCAAACGGCTCTCCAAAAGGACACGGGACTCTGGTATCTCTCTGGTGGAACAGATAGAATGTATCGTCCTTTCCAAAAGGCATGCAATCGCCAAACCAGGTATTTGGATGCTGATAATAAATTTTCATAATTTTCCTCTCTTTCCTGCCCGCAGGCATATGATTATCCTTTGACAGCTCCGGCGGTCAAACCGCTGAGCATGTACTTATTCGTAAAGAAATAAAACAAAAATGTCGGTAACACAGTGACGGTAATTGCCGCAAATGTAGCACCCCAGTCTGTAGTTCCCATAAAACCGACAAAGTCGTTCAGCCCCAACGTAACAGTTTTCATATTGGTAGATCTCGTAAACGTATAGGCATTGATAAAATCATTCCATGTAAAGACACCCTGCATCGTTGCTACCGTCAGCAGCGAGTTCGTCGACATCGGAAGTACAATCTTGAAAAATGTCCGCATCGGTGAACACCCATCAATGATTGCAGCCTCGATAATCTCATCCGGCAGGAATTTACTGAATGAATAAAACAGCTGAATCGAGTATGACAGAGAGAACGCAATTTGTGGCAAAATGACTGCCGGATAGGTGTTGAGGATTCCCATCTTACTAAAAATAGTGAATAACGGAATCAATGCAACCTGAAACGGAAGCATCAATCCAAGTAAAAAGTAAGACAAAATCTTCTTATTTCCCCTGAATTGGATCTTACTCAACGCAAACCCTGCCATAAAACTGATCAACAGTAACGGAATTAAAACTCCTACTGTGATTATAATACTATTCTTAAAATAGTTCAGCATTGGACTCGTTGTGAACACTTTAATGTAATTTTCAAAATTTAAAGCACTCGGTAATGCATAAGATGGCAGACTCCGAAAATCATCTGTTGTCTTCATACTGGAGATGATTACATAAAAAATGGGATATACCTGTAAAATAATCAGCAGGGCTGCTGTAATGGTTTTTAACCCTGTAAAAATATTTCTCTTGGTCTTTAATCTCATTCTTCACCACCTCTTTCCGTAAACCGTCTAAACAGAAATCCTACTATTAAGCAGATGGCTACAATAACCATCGCAACCGCACTGCCATATCCATATTTCATACTGGTAAATGCCTGTTTATACATGTATGTTGACATTAATTCTGATGAATTTCCAGGTCCACCCTTTGTCAACAGATATGAAATATCGAAAGAACGCAAAGAGCCATTTAATACCAGGATGCAATTTGCTATGATTACCGGTCTGATATACGGTATTTTTACATATCTGTACTGTTGAATTACATTTGCTCCATCCATGATAGCCGCTTCATCCAGTTCTTTCGGAATTCCTATCAAAGCTGCATAAAAAATAACCATGTACAATCCAAGATATTTATATCCCTCGACCGATGCTGCAATAATTAATGAAAGAGAATCATTCGAAATCCACTCCATATACAGCAAATCCGGATTAAATACCGAAAGTAAAGCATTAATAACACCAGTTGGTGTTACAGAAAACAATTTCGTAAAAATCTGACAGATAGCAACCGATGAAATTACTACCGGCACATAATATAGTGTCTGTAGTCCGGCTCTGAACTTTGTGATTCTTGACAGGAAAATCGCAAAAAGCAATCCGCCAAACACCTGGATCACAACACATATTACGGTATATACAAGTGTATGTAACACCGTCGTCCAGAATACGGTGTCCTGTGTAAACAACTGTTTATAATTGTTTATACCCAGGAATATCTTTTCACCTACACCGCTCCAGTCGAACAGGCTATAATAGCCTGCCCATATGACTGAAACCACTACAAACAATGTGTATACGATAAATGCCGGGAGTAAGAACATTAGGATTACCTTTTTTTGTCCATATGACTTTTGCATGATGCTCTTCTCCTCCTATCACTCACTATCATTTTGAGTTGTTAATGATAAATTGGTCTGCTGCTGCCTCAAATTCTTCCGGTGTTTCTTTTCCCTGTGCCAGTTTCTGCTGTTCATCCACAATATTGGTTAATGTTGCGGAATCCAGCTTGTCATCCCAGGATACCCAGGCATCTGTAGCATTTTCAAACAGTGGCTGCAGATCATAGAATAACTGATCCAATCCTTCAGGCATCTCATCATTAAACGGTGAAAATACCTGCGCATCGTTATAACATCCTTCTGAATAATGATTACACATATATTCGAAGAATTCTTTCATTGTATCATCATATGTTTTAGCATTAAATGCAGTTCCAAACCCACCATGAATCGGCACATTTGTTTCCATATTTTCCTGACCATCCACATCCGGCACTGCAAAGAATCCAAGCTGTCCATTCTTATACATTTCACTTGCCTGTGTGATCTGTCCGGATCCACTGTACCACATAGCACCATTTCCACCAAAGAACAAATCTGTCGCTGCCGTATAGTCTGTACTTAAGAAACCACCCTGGAAATACCCTTCTGTACCAAGAGTGTATAACAGATCTGCACCTTCTTTTGCAGCTGCATTCTCAGAGAATGTAGCTTTCTGGTCAATATAGTCCATAATAAACTGATCCTTTGTCATTCTCCATGGTGCAAAGGAAAGATAACGCATCAACTGCCAGTTTTCTTTTCCTGCTACAATCAATGGAATCTCTCCATTGTCTTTCAGTGTCTTGCAAGTATCCAGAAACTCATTCCATGTTGTCGGAGCTTCCAGATTATATTTTTCAAAAATGTCCTTCCTGTAGAAGAAAAATTCACAGTTCAATGCTTCCGGGAACAGATAAACATTACCATCGTCTTTATCCTTAAAGAAGTCATAAACCGCAGCGTTCATATCGTCTTTCTTTCCGACACGTTCCAGTTCGTCACCGATATTCACAATACCGCCGATATCTTTAGCTGCTGCTGACAATGCACCATTCGCACATCCATAAATATCCGGCAGTGTATTACTGTTAATGTACAACTGTAATTTTGTTACATAGTCCGCATCCCCACTAATCAATTCAAATTCTGGTGGCTCCAGACCTTTTTCCTCACTGAAGTCTGTCAGCAGTTTTTTCATGATGATGTACTTTGCTGATGTTTCACTGGCTCTCATGAGAATTGTGATTTTCTTTCTCTCACCATTACTTCCACTCTCCGTCTGCGAGGCATTTCCACCTGCTGAACTTCCGGATGCACCATTTCCACAACCAGTCAGCAGTGTTGACATTGTCATAACACCCGCTAACAACAAAGCGCCTAGTTTTTTCATCTTCATAAATTTGTTACCTCCCTTTTTTTAATATGTGTCACTCTGTTTTTCTTGTGGATTTATTATATAAAAGATTTATCATCCATTGAATGAAAGATTTTTGCAGAATTAGTACATTTGAACACAAAATAGTAACACATTTTCACACCTTCCAAAAATTTGTGTTATTTTTTTCCAACGATGTTTAATATTTTCCATAGTTGTTCGGTGTTACCCCATATTTTTTTTTGAAAACACGAATAAAATAACTGATATCATGGTATCCCACTTTCTCAGCAATCTCACTGATCTTATATTGGTTTTCCAAAATCATCTTTTTTGCTTCTTTTAGACGGTAATCCTGCAAAATATCCAAGAAACTTCTATGGTAAACACTTTTCAATAAATTGTTGATATATGTTTTACTGATTCAAAATTTTTCCGACAACTCATCCAGAGAAATATCCTGACTATAATTTTTACAGATATATTCCATAATCCGTGTCGCCATTTGTTGCTTCTTATCAAGTTTTACATTTTGATTATGTTCCTGAAGTTTTGCAATTGTATCATTCACAATACGCAATAATTCTTTCTTATTATGGCAAAAAAAGAGGCTTTCCAGTTTTGCCGGCAATAAATTTCTGCTGTTTTCATCTATCCCAGCGATTTCATCATTAAGCACATACTGAAAACAGCTGATCAATAATTCCATAGCTGCATATCGCATCATGTCTATATCTTGACAACCTTCAAAAATTCTGTTCACAATTTCCTTTGCCGTTTCAACATACCCCTGATGAATTGCGGAAAAAAGTGTCCTTTTCTCTCCGACAGTTACTTCCCATGCTGTATTCTCCCACTGGCAAACGTCCTGGTATTCAATAATTCCTCCATTTTCTTCATTTCCTAAATTATTTTCGCAGGCAGTAACACTTTGTCTGTATGCCAAGGCCATATCATAGGAATTCCGAAAAACCTGGCTGATTCCAATTGCCATTGTACACTTCATAACTTCTTGAATACTCTTTACCATCTCCTCACAGTATTTCTTACATTTGCTGATAGCATCTTTTTGATTGACCTCTTCATCAAAGGCAATTAAAAATGTATAACCCAGCGGATCTGTCTCCACGTATACCCGATAACTGAATTTTTCCAGATATTCCTTGCAGATATTACAAATAATAAAATCCAACAGTCCTGGATCTATATCCAACTGTGTTTCTCCACTTAATTTTCCATAGATAACAAGGTATTTCTCTATTTTCAGATTCACCTGATTCATTTTCTTTTCCAAAGCATCCCTGTCTTTTAATCTTCCATTTAACAGATCAGAGATTAGCTTTGCCCTGATTTCCGGCAATGCTTTCTGGTAATTCTTCTGAAGTTCATAGTAATCCTGTCTTTCAAATTGGTTTTTCCGTATTTTTTTGCATGTCTTTCCTATCACTTCATGCATTTCACGGAAATTCACCGGTTTTAGTAAATAATCTGCTACTCCAATTGTAATCGCCTGTTGTGCATAGCTGAAACTATCATATCCTGTCAACAAGATAATTTCGGTATCTGGATATTTTTCCTTCGCATATTTTGCAACCTGAATCCCGTCTTTCTCCGGCATCTTGATATCACTCAATATAATATCCGGTTGGTATCGATCAATCAGTTCCATTCCTTCTTCCCCATCCATCGCTTTCCCGACGATTCTACATCCATACATCTCCCACGGGAACGAACACAGACCATCCAGAATAATATACTCATCATCCAAAATTAAAATTTTTAACTCCATGTCTTCTCTTCTCCTTTTGTAAACGGAATACAGATTTTTATGCATGTACCATTTCCCGGCTCCGAGTCTGCTGTCAGTCCGTATTCTTCCCTATACAGATAGCGCAGACGTTGATGAACGGCATACATGCCAAGTCCCGTATGAGCAACAGAAATATCCTTTTCTTCCCCTTCCGGTGGATCCAACAGATGAAGCAAGGTATCTCGATCCATTCCGACTCCGTCATCTTTAATCTCGATCACAACATTTCCCTGCTCAATATAACCATTTATGTTCAAAACAGTCTTTCCTTTTGATACCTCCACACTGTGTACAATTGCATTTTCAACCAGTGGCTGAATCGTCAGTTTGGGAATTTTTTCATCCAGAATTTTCTCATCAATTGCAAAATACACCTGAAAGCGATCCCGGTAGCGTGTCTCCTGTATATACAGATAATCTTTTACATATTTCAATTCCTGCCGGATGCTGAAAATATCCTGCTTATTTCCAATACTAATCCGCATCAGATTACTGATTGCACTGACCATATCACAGATCTCGGTATCTCCTTTTTTCATAGCCATCCAGTTGACGGTATCCAGCGCATTATACAGAAAATGAGGATTGATCTGTGCCTGCAAAGCTTTAAACTCCATCTCTTTATTTAACAGTTTGCTGTTGGTTACTTCATGCATGAGTTCTTCTATCTTTCTTGTTGTCTCATTAAACACCCGATTCATCTCACCAAATTCATCTTTTCTTTCTTCGCTGAGACGTACTTCAAAATCTCCTTCTGAAAACCGGTGCATCGCCAATACAGTTGCCCGAATCGGACGTACGATGACATAGGATAATAAAAACGAAAGAATACTGCTGATAAAAATCCCTATCATCAGCGTCTTGATCATCTGTTTCTGAATCGGCAGTAAATCTGCAGATATTTCCCTTAGTGGAATAATACCAATCACTTTCCATTTTGTCGTATCAGATACCCGGTAAACCACCTGGTATTTTTTCTTCTGCATCTGATATTCAAATTCGCCTTCCGTTGCCTGAAAGAGCTGATCGGCTTTCTTCGAAAGTTCCGATGCCTGCCCCTGCACGATCTGATTCTTTTCATCCAGAATCAATACTGCACCTTCTGAAGCAAAATTAACATTTTTCCGTATCTGTTCCAGCGCATCAGAATTGATGGACAGACGGATTGTTCCAATTGGAGACATCTTCAGATTGTCCCTTACCTCTTTTACAATCTGAAGATGACCACTGTGTTTCAAATCATTGATGCAGACAATTCCTCCCATTGCATCCGTAGCCTGCTGTATCATTTTCGCAATTTCTTCTTTTTCCGGCTTTTTTACCTCCTGCTTTACCGAAAAATAATAATCTTTTCCATTTTTCGCATAGATTTGCAGATCGTCCACATAAAAACTGTTAAACAACCGTACCATCTGACGTTTTAATTCTCTTTCCCGCGAAAAATATCCTTCTTCATAAGCGCCCTTCTCACCATAACAAAGTTCCTCCTGTGTTGTCGCACTGTATGCTATGTAATTGATCTTGTCATAGATTCCCTGCATAAAATTTTCGTAATTTTCCGACATCTGACGGACCGTTTCCTGACTCTGACGCACCGTTTTTTTCAGAATAATTTCTGAAGCTTTATTATAGGTAAAGATCGTAGAAGTCAGCGTAACCATCAGGGTTATCGCTATGCTCGGAAATAATATTTTATAAAAAGTCGGAATATCTCTAATTTTTATTTTCATCTTCCACCTGTAAATCTTTCTGCTGAATTTTTAATATTTCTTCGAGGTTCTTTCCTGTCATATCCGCAATCTCTTCCGGAGTTTTCCCCTTGCCTTTCTTTTATAGTATCACACTTTTCTTCAGGGCGAATGTCTTTTGTTTAAGAAACAACTTTCTTTCAAACTCTATAAAAAAAACATCCGTATTATGTTCTATATTCATTTACCCATACATCGGATATTTTCTCTTTTCTCAGGACTTTGAGTACTAGATACTTTATGGTACACATTTGTATTTTTTCATGTTAATATTCTCTGAATTATATCTGATGTTTTTCTTGCGCCAAATTATTAAAGCCAAAATCTAATCATAAAACACTATTCTTTCTGCTTTAATTTCTCTAATATTGATAACACATCCGGTTGTGTAGACATGAACTTCACACATAATTATTCCTTATTTACCTACTCATATTTTTTTAATATTACTGACAAATGCTATAATACACATCATCCGCAAGATATGTATTAAATTGTTGAGAGTATTTTTCACTATTCTTTAAAAAATCATCTATCATATTAGGAATCAAGTATGCCTGATCAAATCTGATTCTTAATAACGGAATGCCTTTGTTACGACAATATTCATTTTTTTCTATATCAGCTTGTCTTCTTTTCAAATATCCCTTTTTCCCTCCCCAGCGATTGATCGACTTAAAATGCTGTTCTCCATCAAATTCAATAAAAAGTAATGTTTTATTCCATTCCAACGAAAAATCATATCTTTTTCGTATTTCTCGTATATAATGTTCTGTACGAAAAGAGATTTTTTTCGCTTCTAAATATTGTTTAACAAGCCCTTCTCCCAATGAACAGTCTGCTTCTTTATTTGTTACAACATGTATATTCGCAACAATATCATTAAAGTCTCCATTTACAAAAACTGGCTCTTTCCATTTTGTAATAATATCTTTTCTCCCTTCTCCCACATGATACCTCTCCCAATGAGCTTTTCTAATATGTGGTCGCTTTCCATTCTGACTGCTTTCACTGTTCTCATATTGTTGCATTTTATTTTTTTGATAACTTCTTATTTTTTCTCCATAACGGCATCCGACATTCCACTTACGTACTTCTGAATATTTATTTTTCACTAAGCTTGATGGTTTATATGTTTTTATAGTTTCTGGACTTTCAATAATATCCGCTTCTTTCGAAGATAAATACATCAAAAATTGTAATAAAAACAGTCTAAAATTACTCACTCCTCCAATAAACCACTGAGTCCTAAAACTATCTGATGTATACATCAAATCTTTATACAAATTATAATCAAAATAATATACGCCATTGTCAACACTATACATCTCTGGTTTTATCCAAAATGCATCTGCATATGCCGTGGGATTTTCGCCTTCATACTCATGTACCGGTATATGTGAATATCCGCTTTCTGTCGGAAGAGAGGATATTCTTATTACTCCTGTATCGTATACTTTTACTTGTACAAAAAATCCTTCATATACGAAAAGTTCATTTTTTGAGAAATCCAAATAAAAGGTATTAAACGGTATATGTTTGAGCATTTCCGGATATACTCTTAATTTATTTGTGCCTATGAGTGCTTGCGAGAAATCATAATCCGGTTCATATACAATCTTATTATATTTCCAGACTCCAGCAAATCCAGCTGTTGCAAAACAAGCACTTATTATATGCATAGCAAAATAATTATTATCAAACATATTATATGTATGAATATATCTTTCTTTATTTGGACCCGAATAATTACTGGTTCCCCAATCAGCATCTGCAATCATCTCTAGTAATACCTCAGGTTCACAATTAATATATTCCTCACTACAATATAATTCTGTCAAAACACTATAACGTTTCACGTACTCTAATGGCAAATACATTAATTTCAACTCCTAATCACACATTCAAAATTTTTTCTACATAAAACTATTATACATCATCTATTGTCTTACGCACACATAGAAGAGATAAGCATCCATCTTCTGTTTCATAAGGTGCTTGGGGGATAATTCTGAAATGTAGTATAGCAGTTTTTTAACTTTTTTTCTATCTCGCCCTGTATTTTCCACTCTGAGCATTTCGTTATATGAGAGGGTTAATCTTTCAAGAGCAAGATCCACCCGGGTAATACCGTATCCTCATTTTATGAGAACGGTCTTATCCCCGGGTTAGGTATCTTGATGGGGATTACGTTTCCCCATACCCTCGCTTTGGCATCAAAGATGCAGTCAGTATCCACAAAAACGGATACTGCACTAATTCTTTATCGGAAGGGACAGCCGATAAAAATTAGTAAACTGTAACACTATCCGATGTCACAGTTTAGAAAGGAAGGAGGAGTATGCCACCAAAAGAAAAATCAAAGGAATTGAAGCATCGAAACATAATCTGTCTGAAACTTACAGACATTGAATTGGAAATATTAAATCAGGCTGCAAGCTCTGTGGGAATCTCTCGTTCAGAATATCTACGAAGATTGTTCCTAAATAAACCAATTCAAATTAGTTATGAAGTTGTTGCAGACATCAAACTACTTCGGGAGCTGGTCGGACAATACGGTAAAATCGGTTCCAATCTGAACCAGATCGCCAAGTATTTTAATACCGGTGGAACTCATTCCCAGGCTATGGAAAATGAAATCCATCAATGTATCTCTGACCTCTTCCTCTTACGAAAAAAGGTGTTAGAAATGGCAGGTGATTTTCATGGCGATACTAAAGCACATCAAAAGTAGAAATGCCAACTATTCAGATGCCATTGATTATCTGCTTTTCCAACACGATGAGAGCACTGGAAAAAAGATAAAAGATGAAATGGGGCGAAGTCTTTTAAGAGATGAATTCTACATGGATGGTCTCAACTGTGATCCGATGTCTTTTGACAAGGAGTGTAGTCTAACAAATACAAAATTTCATAAAAACAAAAAATCATCTGAAATCAAAAGTCACCATTATATCATCAGCTTTGATCCGGATGATAGATCAGAATGTGGACTGACCGGGGAAAAGGCGCAGAAATTATGTTTAGACCTTGCCAAAAAAATATTTCCGGGATACCAGGTTCTTATCGTGACACATACCGATGGTCACAATGGTTCCGGCAATATCCATACGCATATTGTGATCAATAGCGTTCGTAAGGAAGCTGTCAGAAGACAGAGTTACATGGATAAGCCCCATGAAGAAATTGCCGGATATAAGCACCGATCCACAAATAAATTCCTGAATTATTTCAAAAAGGAAATTATGGATATGTGCATCCAGGAGGGACTTCATCAGGTTGATCTTCTCTCTCCGGCTGAAACAAAAATCACACAGGCTGAATATATGGCGCAAAAATCCGGACAGAAAAAATTAGAAGAGACAAATAAAAAAATCATTGCAGATGGATTGAAACCAACTGCCACAATGTTTCAGACGCAGAAGCAGGAACTCCGAAATGCCATCGAAGAATGCAGCTCGCATTCTAAAAACTTTCAGGAATTCCAATCTCTGCTTTTGGAGAAATATCAGATATCCGTCATTGAGGAAAGAGGAAGATATCGTTATCTCCATCCGGATCGGGACAAACGGATTACAGAGAAGGCTTTGGGAACTCAATACGGCAAAGAACATTTAGAACAGCTCTTCTTACGAAAAAATCCGATAACCATTCTTTATGTCAGATCGCATTTACGGTTGGTGGTGGATCTTCAGAAAAATGTGAAAGCAATGCAAAGTCCCGGATATGCTCATCGGGTAAAAATATCCAATCTTCAGGAAATGGCTAATACCATTATCTATGTGCAAGAACATGGATACAATACCCAAACTGAATTAAAAGATGCCTTTTCCGAATCTCAAAAACAGTTAGATCATGCAACAAATCAGCTTATGGAAATGAATGCAGATTTGAAAAACATCAATCGTCAGATCCATTATACCGGACAATATTTTGCACAGAAAGCACTCTATACCGAATTTTTAAAAGCGAAAAACAAAGGCAGATTCCGAAAGGAACACACCGCTGAAATTCAAGCATATGAAGAAGCCCGTGACTGGCTGAAATCTTTTTATCCCGATGGAAAGATGCTTCCTATCAAAACATTGAAGGAACAAAAAGCCAGCTTGCAGGAACAGATCGACCAGCAAAAATCATCCATCCGATCTCTAAAGGATCTGACACAAGATTTAAGAACCGTAGACAAAAATGTGGAAGCTATTCTCAACAACCAGGTTCCGAAAAAACAAAAGACTCAGGAACCCGAATTATAAATCATTTTACGAAGGAGGAATTACAATATGACACAAAATGAATTTAATGTTGTACTTGAACAACAGTATCGAAAATGTGCCGATATGCTGGCACACAAGAAGAAAGAATACACAGGAGACCGCATTGACCGCCTGAATGCATTTAAAATCGCCGCCTCATTACAAGGATGCACACCTAAAGCTGCTCTGGCCGGAATGATGTCAAAGCATGTCGTATCTCTCTATGATATGTGTTACTCTTCTCTGCTCCAGTTTGACTTAGAACAATGGGATGAGAAGATCACAGACTGCATCAACTATCTCATTTTGCTGAAAGCATTGATAAAGGAGGAACAAGCCTATGGATCACATTGAGACAAAGATTTTAAATAGTTATACCATTCAGGAAGCAGCTCAGAACATGGTATTCGCCGCAAGGCTTACCCAACAAGGACATTCCATTCAAAACATGGATGATCTTATGGCTCTTTATCAGAAATCTTTTACGGATAAAACTGTAGATCGGATTGCCAGTCTTCCCCACCCAACCGTACAGAAATTTACGGTGATTACCGTTGCGATTGTAGGTGCAAGCAGACGTTTTCTTGCACAGATCACTCGTCATCAAAACGAAGTAAAATTCATGAGTGCATCTCTGCAATATAGCAACTATTCAGAAAAAGCTGCATTTGCGATCCCATATGAAATCCTTTTTTCCGAACAGAGATACATTGATCTCTATCTGAAAAGCTGCTTATCGGATCTCAGATGCTATCAGGAATTGTGTTCTGTGGGATTTCATCATGATTCTGCCGGATATGCCCTCCCCCATGCTTTAAGAAATATCCTGATCATCTGTGCCACACCTTATGAGTGGAAACATATGATCAGTCAGCGTATCTGCAGAAGAAATACCGACGAAACAAGAATTGTAATGTTGGACATCTGGCAGAAACTATATGAATTCGATCCGGTGTTATTTTCACCGAAGCTGACCGGTCCATTTTGCCAAAAAGGAAATTGCGAGGAAGGTTCTATGTCTTGTGGAGTTCCTATCCCAAAAGAATGGTCTCCATTAGAAATAATGAGCGCAGATTATCCTCTGCTCGTAGAAAGGAGGGAAACTGTTTATGAAAATTAAATTGATCGACTTTGGGTTAAAAAAAGATCATTATCCCTTCCGTCCTCATGAAAACGATGCCGGGGCTGATGTATATATGCCTTATGACTACACATTAAAGCCGGGAGAGATTGTCCGTATCCCTTTAGGCTTTGGACTTATGATCCCTGATGGTTTTGCCGGATACGTATTTCCGAGAAGCAGCATGGCAGCAAAAGGGTTGGTCTGCGAACTTCCGCCTATTGATTCTGGATATCGTGGAGAAATTCATGCCATCATCAGTAATGTTAGTTCAGAATCCCAAATACTCCGCAAAGATACCCGTATAGGGCAACTGGTTATCACTCCTGTTCTAATCGCTGACTTTGTTCTTGATCTTGGAGAGGCAAGAGATACCGGTGCTTTCGGAAGTACCGGAGAATAATCCCCTATAAAACCAGAGGTGCCGAATGATTTATCATTTGACACCTCGCACAATCAAAAAAACTTACAGAAAGGAATTACTACTATGATTACATTTGGAAGAAAATTAAAACACTTAAGACAGAAAAATCATCTCACCCAAAAAGAACTCGGTATCGCACTTGGCTTTCCAGAAGATTCTGCAGATATCAGAATTGCACAGTATGAAGCAGATGCAAGAAAGCCTCGTGATGAAATCCTTGCTAAAATGACTAAAATACTTTATGTACCAATTGATATCCTCACCGTTCCGGTATTATCCGAACCAAAAGAATATGAGGCAGCCTCTTTTTGGATGCATGAATTAGCTTCAGAATTATAACTTTTCATATGTTTAGTACAAAAAGCAGGAGATCATTTTAGATTTCCTGCTTAATCTCGATATAGATATTAAATTATGACTTTATCTAGCAGTTACACAAACTGAAATTTTGAATTGCCCTGGATTTTCAAACATATAAAAATTCCATGTATATCCGAAGTATTCTCATGTTTTTGATAAAATTCCATAATCTCAACCTCATTCCACTAAAAAGAGCCCTGACATCACGCCAAGGCTCTTTTTCTTTCATATACTTGTTATTTGCACCATAATTTTATACTCCTGGCACTGGAGTGGCTCTAAAAGCATTTACAGTCCTGTCTATAATAACCTGTCCCTCGCTTCCGGAGTCAAGAATCGTATTTTGAACGGATTCTTTTTCTACCAAAACAGCTGTTACATCAAGCGCAACCAACTTATCAGTAGTCGTCAGTGCATCTACTTGTGCAGAAAAGCAAGAATCTGATGCCTTTGTCTGCTCATCCGTAGCTTCGGTAGTTGCAACAATATGGTTATCCGAAATATAATTTCCTTTACCTGAAACAATATGTATGATTACAGGTTTTGCCCCGGCCGGCTTGATAGACTGTGTATGGATTATTTCCGAAATATGGTTGGCAATTACCGAATTATTATTACCACTGATACACAGAATACCGTACAAATCATCTAATCCATTATCATATTCCAACATAGGCGCCCATGGTTCATTGTCACGTAAAAAATGATTTGAAGAAACCATATTTTCCGAACAGTTTCCTTCAAATACCAGCATTCCCGGATAGAAGGAATGAAATCGGTTGGCTGTAATAATGGAACGTGCCACATTACGGAAATGAACACTGCTTGTGCCTCGAGGGAAAATATTATTTGCTGTAATCAAAAGTCCACCAAAATTTTCCGCAAAGATGGAATATCCCTTATAACCTGCGCCCATCAGATTATCTGTTATTTTAGATGCCTGTCCCCAGCCTCTCAACTCTATGCAATTACCACATTCCGCTATGAAATTATCATGAATAGACAACGCATCTGCATGATAAATCGTAACCCCATGTTCTAAATATACGATTCCCATACCTGTGAGCCTGAATGAATCCTGTGCACTTCCAATATAAATACCTGTTTTTCCATTGGTATATGTATTTTCTGGATTTGGCATTCCCGAGCCATCGTCCACAAAATGCAAACCATCAATACAGAAGTTTTCAAATTCTACAGAACTAATTCGTGGATTTCCATCTCGCTCAACATAGAATGCTGCTCCTGCCGATTCTTCATCTCCTGGCTTTGGAGAAAGGTCAACAAGGATACGGCTTCCGCCCGGCCACACTTCATGTAAATCTGCCCATTCATTCTCCGGAAGATTATAACGGATACTGGATGATACAAAACCATGTCCTGAACCCATAATTTTCAAGTAACTGATATCAATCACTACTTGTGTACGAAGATGATAATCACCAGACGGAATGTAAATGACTGCTCCCGGTTTTCCACCTTCATTCATATTTGAATCTGTTTGTCGCTTTTTAATATCCGCAATAATACTGTTGATTACTTCCCCAATATCCTCGTAAGGATTTCCAACGTTCCATTTTGTAACGTCATAATAATTTTTACTTGACATCAATAAATCCTCCTATATGTTTACTCCGTCTGTTCTTCTAATAACGCTTCAATTTCTTCTTTTTCCGGCATAACCCTCAAAGCACCTCGCTTTGTTGTAATCAGAGCTGCGCCTGCATTTGCAAATCGAAGCATCCCTCTGATGTCCTCTCCGGTAAGATTATCAAGCCCCTTATCCAAAACTGTATTCAGCATACATCCGGTAAAGGTATCTCCTGCACCCGTTGTTTCTATCGTGTTTTTCTGCAAAAATGGCTCCGCTTTAATCGTAAGCCCCTTATAGTATGCCCGGCTTCCATCTTTTCCCAGAGTAACACATACAAGTGGAATCTGATATTTCTGCTGAAGAAGAACTGCTCCTTTGTCATAATCCTTTTCACCTGTCATAAAAGTCAGTTCATTGTCCGATATTTTTAAGATATCACAACACTCCATACCATACTCAATAGCTTTTCGTGCGTCCTCAAGATTCTCCCACAATGGTTCACGTAAATTAGGATCAAAGGAAATCAACGCTCCAGCTTCTTTTGCACACTGAATTGCATATTGTGAAGCTGTCCTGATTCCCGCATGAGTAAAGGATAACGTTCCAAAATGAAAGATTTTGGATGCACATATCTTTTCCAAAGAAACCTCTTCTTTTCTCAACATCATGTCCGCTCCCGGATTACGGTAAAAAGAAAAATCTCTGTCACCATCTGGATAAGTATGTACAAATGCCAATGTGGTATGTACCTTTCTTCCTCCTGTTTTCTTTTTTAATTTCTCTTCGTTACTTTCTAGCTGATGATTTGATTGTATGTCATGAAATTTATAATGTCAATCGTTTTCATGTATTTTTTTCACTATTCAGCACTATTCACAATATTTTTTTGTTTAATTTGTGTATATTTCATAGCTTATTTCTTTATTTTTATGGTATTTCTTTTTATCAATAAAACTTATATGAAAATTTTTTCATGAAATTATTTTCATTTATTCTTCCATTTTTCCTAATCTTATGATATAATCAAATTCATAAAGTGAGATATATTTTGTCTCATATCGCATATAACACAAGACTATATTTACCAAATAAGTGAGGTTCTTTTATGAGTAAAGTCAAAATTACAGATATTGCCGAACGGAGCGGTGTTTCCATGACTACCGTTTCCCGTTACTTCAACCATCCTGAGCTCATATCGCAGACAACACAGGATAAAATCAAAACAGCAATTAAAGAATTGAATTACCAGCAGGACAATCTGGCCCGCATTCTGGTAACCGGAGAATCCAATCTGGTTGGGGTTATTTTCCCCCACCTACATTTAAGCTTCTATACAGAATTACTCAATCAACTAATAAAATACGGCAAAGAAAAAGGCTATAATCTAATCGTCTATACTTCCAATGATTCCAGAGAAGAAGAATTACAGCTTATTCAAAATCTAATTTCCTACCGAATCAAAGGACTGATTCTTTTGAGTCATCTTCTTTCCGCTCAGGACATTGAAAACCTGCCAGTCCCGGTTATCTCCATTGAACGTGTCGGCGGTAATTTTAAGCAAATTAACAATGATAACTTTACTGGTGGCAAACTTGCCGCAAATCTTTTGATACGTAACAACTGTGAAGTTTTCATTCATATTAATAATGATTTTCGAGAAGACTGGCCATCCTTTAAACGAATCCTGGGATTTGAATATGAGGTAAAAGATCTTTGTTATGAACGGTTTATTGAAAATGATCTCACAGATCCATACCTGCCCAAAGCTACAGAAGCCATGAATAAACTGGTTCAGCATATTACCACAAAATACACCGGTAAAAAAATAGGAGTTTTCTGCTCAAATGACGATATTGCAAGTCTTTTTGAACGTCAGTGCCTCAAAAATAATATTGATATTCCCAACACCATTGAATTGATTGGATACGACAACTCACCTGCATCCAACTATGCCGTTCATCCCATTACCTCTATCGACCAGAATATTTCCCTTATGGCGCAGATTGCAATTCAGTCACTGGAAAACTATATACCATACGAAAGCATGGTACCAGCTTCATTGATTGAAAAAGAAACAACCTGTTAATTTCGTCTTTTACATTCATACAAACGCTTATAAAGTGTATTATTAATTCGTTTTATGTGTGTTTTATGATTGCTTATCCACATAATCCGCTTCGTCCGTAATGTTTTTGTAGCCAAAATGTAACCACTAATTTTATTCACTTCAATGCAATCTATTGAGTGGCACCAGATTTTATACAACACAAAAAGAATTTTACTCCGTCGTTTGCAATTTTATTACGGAGATTCTCTATGAAAAAAGATCTATTGAAAACAAAATCGAATTTATGATAGATGCGTGAAAATATATCTGCTGGACGACGGCTTTTTTCTTTTACCGTCATCCAGCAGATTTTAAATTAATTTTATTCTTTTAACTATTTATTCCCACTTGAAGCATTTTACAGAAATTCCAAAACATATTAATATGACAGCTCCCATAACAACAACAGACAGCAGGACATTTTCGGTTGGCAATCCAAGAAATGTTACTTTCATTAACTGAATACCTTGTGTCATAGGAAAAATACTGATTATCTTCTGCATAGCAACGGGCATAACTTCAAACGGAAGTGTTGTCCCCGAAAAAATCCGCATAGGAAAGCACAAGATACAGGCAATGACACTTATATAAAACACCTAATCCGGCTGCACGTCAAGATTCCGTTCACTTCCTTCTTTTGTTGAGTTGCTTAGATAGCAGCATTCCGGATATCTCTCTGCAAAATTCTTTAGTCGTTTCTGTAATCCCTGATTAAATGTATAGACACTATAATATTGATCTTCTTCATTTGTCAGGATAATCGTTTCTTTTTCATACTTTGACAGTTTCATAGCATCTATCCTCTCCTCCTTTCCATATCCTGCTCCAAATATCTCGGTACCGGCTTCCCTGATCTCACAGCGATTGCGATCTGTTTTTCCCGCAATCTCTTGATTACCGACTCTTTTTTCTTTGGTTTCTTCTTTGTTAATTGTTTTGGCCTCTGTGCTGACTTTCTTTCTATCCTTTTCTCTTCTGCATTTTTCAGATTATTTACCTGACCATCTACCATATTATAATTTCCTTCTATTCCGGATTCCCAGCTTCTCTCATAAGTCCCATTCTCAAAAAATTTCTGATAATGTTCCAACCTGTTTTTATATTTTTGATGTTCTTGTTTCCTTTGTTCCGGTACCTTCATGAGCTCATGGAGTTTCTGTTTGGTTTTTTCATCGAAGCCATTCTGACATTCCTCCATGATCATCTTCCCATAACTATCTAGGATGATATAGGCAACCTGTCTGTGATATTCCTGATGCTCCATGAGATAAAACTGTTTTCCATCAATAATGATATCATCCGTAGCCATCCAGTTTCCCGGCTTGCCACTAATGCGGTAATTTTCCGTATCCAACGTGACCAATGTACCTGACGGGTTTAATCGGATGAACCCTGATAAAAGCTGTGGATAGTCTTCATTGACATAATAGCAATGAATTTCCCCATTCTGATTCAATACAATCACATCACTGACTTCACAGGACTCTTTCATGCGTTTCCATAAAGCAATTGCATTCTCCCCCGGCAATAATGGCCTGATATCCATCTGCCGGTAATGTTCAATCCGTATCGCAAGTTTCCTGCTTACCGCTTCCTGATAGGAAAGGTGCCAAAGGTCTCTCCCTTCCGAATTACGGTTTACTCGGTAAACTGCAAATTGATCATTCTTCATAAGCATCATCCTCCAGGTTATTCAGATAACGATTCAAATCCAGGGAATAATAATATTTATCTTCGATCATCTGTAACTTACTGATTGCAGATGCAATCGTTTCCAGCAGATCGTCTTCCAATGGATCTTCTTTCGTTTCTTCCAATGCCTCTAAAGTGTCTTTCAAAATATCTATCGTATCTTTTCTTGTGTTTTCCTGGAAAAGAGCCACAACCGCCAATTCATCTTCTTCAAATGTTACTTTACTCATAAGCTCATATCCTCCCTTCTTTTTTGAGATTTGGTTTTCTGTATCTCTCCTTTTTCTTCTTTTGGTCTGGTTTTCTCTACATTCAGAGACTTTTCTTCGATATATTGTTCTACACGTTTCAAAGCTTCCTGCACCAACTTATTTTCTTTATAGAATGGTATGGAATCTAAGATCTCTCTTTGTGATCTTCCGGCAACCATCAGATCCATCATTCCGTCATAATCGCTCCCTTCCTGCAGGTTAAATCCAACGGATTTGAGCCCATTCATTCGTTCTGCAGGTATCTTCTCATACGCTTCTAATGCATCTGGCAGATTCAGATCATGATGAACTTCTCCTAATACCGGAAACTCTGAACACTCTGCCGCATAGAAGCTGATACAACTCGTTTGCTCTAAGATATCCCTTTTCTGAATGTCATTTTCCATTCCAAGTATCTTTTTTCTCTCTTCTACAAAATCCGTAAGTTCCTGAAATCCAAAGCGATCCACAAAATATGCTTTCATATCCCCATTCTGATTCATGATCACAACATCACTGACAGACAGGGAGTGTGCCTTATAATCCGCTGGTGGATCATCATTAAAAATACTGTAAATCGCATTCATATCTTCATTTGGCAGATACAGGCTGGAATAAACACATCGATACTGATCAGCAGTTACCATGATCCCCTTTTTCTGCAAATCTTCCATTCCCACAAATAATTGATCTCTTCCAGATCCATTTTCATCCAAATGATAGATCGAGAGCCTGCATTCTTTCCTTGTAAACATCATTTCTTCAAAACTCTGTTCAAACCGTTCCGGATATATCACTCGCTCTACACGTTCTTTCTGGATCGGATCTCCTTTTTCTATGATTGCTTCTACCCATCGTTCCACTTCATTCCAGGATTTTGCAAATAAATGTCCCTGCATCCTATGAGTGCCGTCCGGAATAAACTGTAGATGTTGGGAATTGCTTTCTTCTTTTGCAAAACGGTATCCGGCAGCTTCTACGGCAGCAATTAATTTCTCTTGTTTCTGTTCCAGCATCATTTCTATTTTTTCTGTCAGTTCATCGATTATTTCTCCGGCAGTCTTACGGATCACATCCATAGAGGCTTTCAGTTCTCTTAGTTCTTTTCCGCTACTCCAGCCGGCAATATACGGAAAACTGTATTCTGACGTATCCAGTTCAAAGACAGAGCACACACAATACGCGACTGACTCTGCTTCCACTTCTTTTGTCAGCCGGTCCTTCTCGATGCCCTGGCTTTCCATAATCTCCTTGTCATGTAACCTTGCATGTGCGGTTTCATGGATTGCTGTTTTTAAAGTCTGGCTCTGGCTCATGTCTTTTTTGATTACAATCTCTTTATCCAGGTTGTGATAATAACCGTTTGCAGATCCTTCGATCGCATCGAATCGTATCGGTACTGGTGAGATTTCCCGGATTGCTTGCAGGAATAAGTCAAAATCTTCTACTGCCGCTGTCAGGATTTCAGGAGCAAGTGTCCGGATCGGCTCTCCTGTGGTCTGTTCAATATCAAATACTGTGATGGCCTTGAAACACGGAAGTGTGACCTCCACCTCTTCCGTCTTTGGTTTTCCATCCGGACCGATGACCGGTTTCTGATCCTGATCCAATACTGCCTGCTCCTTTTTCCTTTTGATCGGCGCCGGTGCGATAATAGTAATTCCCTTCTCCCCTTTTTTTACCTGTCTGCCCATAGACTGCCAGTTCCGATATCCCGTTACTAAGGTGGCATCCGGTCTTTGCATGGCGATCAACAGCGTATTATTAAAAGAATAATTATGGAATTTTGACATTGTTTTCAAATATTCCTGATAGCGTTCACTGGTAAATAATTCTGCGACTCCTGTTTCCAGGTTTTGCATGATACTGTCCATATCTTTCCCCTGTATGGGAAGTAATTTGGTTTTTGTCAATTCTTCGCTCATTCATTTCCTCTCTTTCTCTTTCAAAAAATCCCCCATACAGCCGTGTGTATGAGGGATTCCCATCTTATTGTTATACGGACTCTACACTTCTATAATTCCATCTCATGTTTCTTTGGTTTTGGATGCTCCATCTTCTGCTCTTTTCCGGTATGTTCATTTTTATCGAGCTGAGCTGCCTTTTCCTTCTGACGCTCTTCAAATTTATCTGCCCTTTCAAATACCCGGTCTTTCACATCATAATGATAGACATGATCGGAAAGTCGTTCTTCCGGAGCGACTTCATTTTCATTGATCGTCTGGACCATATCCTCCAGAACCTGGTAATCAAATGCTCCATTATCCGGAATGACTAATGTTTCATGAGTGGAAGAAGGCAGAATAAAAAAGTTTCCCTGAAAGCCTTCCCCGATCTGATCCATTACTTCCGGATAAAAAATCACACCTGCGCCATCCACTGTCTGCGGATTCGTGATAATGAACATCGGAACCTCCCTTTCCATTCCCATTCCCTTTGAAATAATTTCTGCAATGTTCTGAACAGGTTCATCCCTCATGATTGTTTCAGGACCCATTCCCATAAGCTGCTCGATCATACTTCCCATAATCATCACCTGAACCGGTCTGACATTAGGACTGTTTTCCATGGCATCTGCATGAAGCTGTTCCTCACTGATCCCATAACGCTTTAGAATATCATTCGTGATCGTCGTAGAACCCACCCCAATATCATCAATGCTGATTGCAAGATGATAGGTAATTGCCAGATCTTCTCTCATCTGGTGAGGTACGTTCTGCAGCATTTCTTCATTTTTTTCTGCTGAAGATACGCGGATGAACAACTTATCCTTTGCAGTCTCATATTCTGTAATGCTCTTCGGATCAAACTGTTCCGGTGCATCAAGCACCAGCTCCGTAATATTTCTCAAAATGTTTTCCATAGAATTCTGTGGATCTGACTGGAACATTTCGTATAACTGATTCAGGTTAAAGGTCGGCGCGATTACCTGATTTTCTTTTAAGACCGTGATTCCGAGATAATTCTCATTTAATTTCTTTATCTCTTCGATTCTTACCTGTGCATCTTCATATTCAATCGGAAGAAACTGTTTGATTCTTCCCTTTACTTCGTCAACAAATTGATTAAATTCCATATTCTATTCCTCCTATTTTTTCTTATTTTTCTTCGTTGTTTTTCTTTCCGGGAAAGATAATGAAAATGTCACTCTCCCGTTTTCATCGGCTTCCATATGCAGATTCGCTTCAAAATACTGATCTTTCTTTCTGGAATACAGATCCTTCACATGAACACTTCCATTCTTCAGAAGCTCAGCAGCCATCCTGGCATCCATATCCTTTTCCATACTCTGTAAATACTTGTTTTCTTTCCAGAGACAGAAATTACATTCACGGTTGCCGCAATAGAAATTTTTCTTTCCTTCATAGACCAGGCTGCCACAGACCGGACAGGTTCCCAAGCTCTCTTTTTTCTGGAACCTTCGTGTCTCTTCTTCCGGAATGGAGTCACAATGATTCAGCATCATGGAAATCAGCTTTTCGATGCCTGTCATAAACTGCCCAGGAGCCATCTTTCCCTGCTCCATCTCTAACAGTTGGTTTTCCCATTCGGCTGTCATGGTGGCAGACTTCAAGAAATCCGGTAAGATATCGATCAATATTTTTCCGTCCTCTGTCGGAAGGATCTGTTTGCCTTTTCGTACCGCATACTGGGAAGCGATCAGTTTTTCTATGATCCCTGCTCTTGTTGCCGGAGTGCCCAGCCCTTTCTTCTCGGTATCTTCCTCAAATTCTTTATTTCCAGCGGTCTCCATAGCTGCAAGCAGGGTATCCTCACTATACGGTTTTGGTGGTGCTGTAAAATGTTCCGTCTTCGCTGCGGATACGTTGTAAAACTTATGATCTGCTTCTACTTTGGGAATGCGGTCCTTCCCTGCATCCGCCGGGTTTTCTATAGCAAGTCCATCCTCATTCTTGAAACATTCTTCAAAAAGTTTCCACCCGATCTGTTTGACCACTTTCCCTTTTGCTTTAAAAATCTCATCCTGACATCGCACTTCCACCTCTGTCTCCATGAATACATGATCTTCTTCCATTGCTTCTACAGTATGTACTGCAATCAGGAATAAAATCTTCTGTTCCCATTCTCTTAACTTAGAAAAATCAAATTCTGCAAGTTCTACCGTAGGAATGATTGCATGATGATCCGATACTTTCTTGTCATTCAGCACCTTCTTTACCTCCGGTGTTTTGGGCTGGTCAAACGGTCCCAGCAATTGATATTTCTCATTCTGTTTATTTCTATTTCCATTGCAGATTCTTCATTGACTACTCCCAGCAATTCATCAATGCTTGTCAATTTGATTGTTTCTCCACTTCTACTTTTCATTTTCCAAAACCTCCTGCGTCAGATTTTCATAAGCCATAGATACTTTTCCATTTGGACAATGGCAATAAATACTTTTTCCTTCCGCACTTGCTTCAGCTACCTTGACTGACAAAGGAATGACATTTTCAAAGATAGCAATCTTAGAACCATAAGTTTCTTTCACTCTGGAAGCAATATCTTTGGCGTAATTAGTACGAAAATCCACCATTGTTAAAAGAATCCCCTGAATTGTCAGTTTCCGGTTCAATCTCTTCTTTACCATAGAAATAGTCCTGATCAACTGCTGAAGTCCTTTAACCGGTAGATATGCAGCTTGTACAGGTATCAAAACCATATCAGAAGCCACTAATGCATTGATAGTCATCATGCCCAAACTCGGCATACAATCAATTAAAATATAATCGTATCGTGATCGCATCGTATCAATATATTCCTTCATGATCAGCTCTCTGCTCATTACATTACTCATGGTTACTTCTAAAGCAGATAACTCAATATTGGCCGGTAGGAGATCCACTTGTTCCTCATGATGTAAAATACCTTCTTCCTCAGCAATTTCCTCGTCATTGATAATATTCATCATAATAGTTGCAAGTGTAGTTCCAATATCATCCGGTTCTACATATCCAAGACTTGCAGTTAAACTTCCCTGTGGATCCGCATCGATCAATAACACTTTTTTTCCTTGTCTTGCCAATCCTACCCCAAGATTTAAAGTCGTTGTACTTTTTGCAACTCCGCCTTTCTGGTTTGCTACTGATATAACTTTTCCCATTCTTCTTTCTCCCTTCTGATATTCTCTCGCAGATATTTTTCAAATGTACTTCGTTTAATTAAAACTTTTTTTCCAATCTTATAAACTGCTCCTGCCTTATGAGATAATCTTACGATTGGCTTATATCCAAGATTGTAATAATCCATAGCTTGTCTATAACTTATAAATTCATGTTGCATAAATTCTATATCTTCATCATCAATAAGATGAGAAAACATCCAAACTTTTCCATGCATCTCGAATCCCCTTTTCTTCGAACTAACGTTCCTTTATTTTTCATGAAATTGCTCAAGATACTCATCAAAGATTTCTCTGTTTATCAAAACAATTCCATCCATTCTGTAAATCGCTCCTGCATCATTTGCTAGTTCCATCAATTTTTTATGTGACAAACTATATACAATTTCAGCTTGTTGATAACGAAGAAATTTTCTTCTAAGTCTGCGTGCTTCTTCTTTTACCTCTGAACGCTTCTGCTGGTTATAATACATATTTTCTGTTTTCAAATCTGTTTCCCCTTTCACCTTTTATTCGACCACAACAAACATTGTTAATGAATAAAAAAAGGGCACTCTCTGAAAGATTTTTCTTTCAAAAAGTGCCCTCAACAATTCATATTGTTGGAGTAGTATTACTGACAACTAATCACCATTCTTCATGATGATTCATGTTTGAATACAAATTTGTTGTCAAATTGTTGTCAAAAAGAATTTTTGTTGTCAAATTGTGAAGATTTCTTACTTTCTTAGTACAACTTCGCTCCTGCCGGAATCTTATCATCCAGAATCAGAACATTGAGTCCTTCTCTTCCTTCTACAAGGTGTGTAGCGGAGATAATCATACCGCAAGAATCAATTCCCATCATCTTACGTGGAGGAAGATTTGTGATTGCAAGTAATGTCTTTCCTACTAAGAATTCTGGCTCATAGTAATCGTGAATTCCGCTTAAAATCACACGATCTACGCCACTTCCGTCATCTAATACGAACTTCAGAAGTTTCTTAGATTTTGGAACTGCTTCACATTCTTTTACCTTTACAGCTCGGAAATCTGACTTGCTGAATGTTTCGAAATCAACCATGTCTTTGAATAATGGTTCCACTTCTACGTTGGAGAAATCGTATGTTTCTTTCACTTCAGCAATCGCTTTTTCCACTGTTTTTTCAGCCGGAGCAGACTGTGCAGCATTGTTAGCTTCATTCTTTGCAGCCCCCATGCTCTTCATTGTCGGAATAGAACGTCAGTTTGTTTCCTTTATCGCGTATTATGAAGTATTATAGGATTTTGTTATTTATTTCGTTTTCCAATCATCACGTATTATCAAGTATTGTTCGAAAAACTTTTGTTGCACTTAAGTAGCAGTAGGCTATTTTTTGTTGCAGTACAGTTTTATCAACCACGCTCACACTTTTCAAGGACTCTTCCTTAAAAAATCTTTAAATTACGTGATAAATTTTCAATTGATTCAGTTTTCTTCATATCAGTTACTTCGGCGTAGATATCTAATGTAGTTTCGATATTTGCATGCCCCATAACTGCTTGAATGATTTTCACATTCGTTTCATTTTCGCAAAATCGTGTACAAAAAGTGTGTCTTAAGTGATGACACGAAAAGTGAGGAATAATAACCGGTGGTCTATTCTCTTTCTTCGCTTTAACGATTTCCTCAGAATTATGAGATTCCGTAATTCTCTTAATCGCACGATTGATCGCCTGAGGATTGTGAAGATTACCAAAACGGTTACAGAAAATGAAACCTGACATACCATCAACTTCCATTTCATTCTTAATTCCCGTTTCTTTCTGCATTGCCTTTTCTTCCAGGAATGCATCTCTCACTTCTTCCATCATGGGAATCGTTCTAATGCCAGCATCTGTCTTTGGTAAAGACACTTGAAATTCACAGCGATAACTGTTGTCACTTCTCGGATAATAAGTCACGCTATGATTGATACTAATCATACTCTTCTCATAATCCAAGTCTTTCCAACGCAATCCAATAACCTCGCCAATTCTACAACCGGTTCCTAATAATACAGTAAACAACGGTCTCCAACGATAATATACTGGATGATCCGCAATATAATTCATGAATGCTCTCTGCTGCTCAAGTGTCAGTGCATGACGAACACCATGATTTTTGCCTGGTCTTTTTTTAACTTCTGCCATTACACCGTCACATGGATTCACACGAATCAATCCATCACGTACTGCCAACTGAAATGTTGGACGTAATACTGTATGAACGGTCTCTAACGTATTAACCTGAATTCCTCTCTCCTTGAGAAGATGAAGATAAAAGTGCAACACATCAGAATATTTAATATCACCAATCTTCTTTTTACCAAATGTGTCTCTCACAAAATGGTTATAAATATAGGTATAATTCGTATGCGTCGTTGATCTTAACTCTGTCTTCGTTGAAATATATCTGTCGAATACAAAATTCAAATCTGACTTACCAGCCGCATATACATCCAACCCGTCTAACTGGTCTCTGATTAGTGTCTTCTCCTTTTCTCTCAATTCCATCAAATCTTTGGAATACAGATACTTTCTGTTATGAGTGAATGGATCCGTATAGGTGTAAATATACATCAAGTCATATTTACGCTGTGTCTCGCCCTTACGCAAGACTCTTCCTCTATTATCTTTTCTTGCTTTCGCCATACCCTACTCCTTTCTTTATAAAAGAAGAGGTATTGCACTTTTCATCAGCGGCGCTGATTGATAACCATATCAACTCCTTGCTGCACGATCTGCGTTATAGTTTTATTATGAGCTTTAGCATACTGGCTAATAGCTGCATGTTCTTCATCAGTAACTCGGATAGTAATGGTCTTTACTTTGACCTTATCTATCTTCGGTCTGCCCATTTTAGCCATATACACCGCACCTCACTTCCTATATTCTTATTATACTTTTCGTACAACACAAAGTCAACAGAAAAGTGCAACAACTCTTTAGCATTCTAATCTGAACGTTTCAAGATATTCTTCAAAAATATCACAGTTAACTAATACAACTTTGTCTACCTTATAAATAGCTTTTGCTTCCTTTGCCATTCTTTCAAATTTGCTCTGACACATGCTGTATAATTCAGCACCCTCTTTATAACGTACAAATTTCTTTCTATTTGCATCTGTTCTTCTTGCCATATGAACATCCTCCTGATTTACCTTATTTATTGTTACAATTAGGAAGATTGGATCTGCTGCTCCACACCCAGCAGATCCTTATCTAGTAATCATTCAAAATACTTGATAATATATCTTCCTACTTTTCTGGTGGGGACGGAAAATCATCAATCTGGTGTGATTTTTTCAATTTTTTATAAAAATTTTTCTTTTAACATCTTTACCAGCTTTTCTTTACGCCATCTGACCGTATCTCTGCTCACACCCATTTGTCTTGCCAACATACATTCAGCTCCACGTTCTTCTGCAAAACATGCCAACAGAAATTCCTTATCTTCTTCCGGAAGTTCATTAAGTAACTGATTTAATCTTTCTAATTCCCATGTACGCATTGCTATCTCTTCTACATCTGTGTTCAAATCTGGAATATCAAAAGTATTCTGTTCTTCATACTCGGCACATTCCTGCATACCTTCAATGGAAAGGTAATATACTCCGTTCTCTTTTCTTGACTCTCTTCTTCTGTTCAATTTTTTCTGCTCTGCGTCAAAAAACTTCCTAATTTCTGCTGTCTGTTCTTCACTTAATCCTGCTTCTCTGCAGGCGATTTCATATTTAATAATCATCTTTCTACCTCCGATTTGATTTGTTAGTTGGCTGTTCGTTGCTTTGTAACTTTTCAAATCGAAGGTGGTGCTCTTATCCGTCCCATTAACATCTGCGGTTCCTCCCATGCGAATTTGGGCGAAAACCGCGACGCAAACTAAAAAAGGGCATAAAAATAGCCCCACACCATTACGATGTGAGGCATTTATACCTTAATTATGAAATTTTAATTGTATGCGGTACTTCTCCCAGCATACACATCTTACTATATATAAAGTCGGACTTTCAGTAGGACAACCGTCGGAACTTCATCGGACTTTTGTCGGAAAAATGTCGGACTTTCGTCGGACTTAATCTATAAAACCATGGAACACAAGAGTTCTCGGCTTTGTCGGTTCATAACTGATGACACCATTTGCTGATAATTTCTTCAAGTAATGATGCACAGTTGATGTGGAACTATATCCTAATAATTCACATAATTCTCTGACTGTAGGTGGAAATCCATTTTCATGCAGAAAACCTACAATCTCTGTCACTACAGCTAATTCTTTTTTTGATAATCTACCATCAGACATACTCATATTCCTCCATTTCCACATCTTCAATCAGAAATGTTTTCAGTTTTGGAATCGCACTTCCCCAAAGGGAAATTCCAAACAACATGATTGACTCTTTCTTTCGATCATAAAATCTACTTCTTTCCATATTAAGAAGTTCCAACATCTCGCTTTCTGTATGTTTAAACTTGCTCAGATAACATTTTGACAAGATTTCAAAATACAAATCCCCATTCTCAGGAAATTCTTTTACTTTCAGCATTGCTGTATCTACCAGTTCAATCATCCATCTGGTCTCAAACAAAGCACGTATCCTTCCTTCAAATCGGTCTTTTTCTTTGTCTGGTGCGAATTGCTCCAAATAGATTAAGGCTCCATCCAAATCAGAACCACAATAATAGCACATCTCATCTGCAACAAGATCGGCTCGTCCGATTGTTGACCAACAGACCCTGCGATAAATGCTCAAAAGCATCTTTGCCTTCTGATACATCTCTTTCTCATCAATATTATCCATTCTGCACATGGAACGAATACTGTTCCATGCTTCCGTATTTTTTCTGCTCAATAGTTTCGTCTCCCTTCATGATCACTACACTAATTAAATAATTCTTACTCTCTCTCGTCATATACAGCAAAGGGAAAGAATACCGTATACGTCCGTTTCTTTATATGAAAAGCTCGACCTTCGGGTGTCTCCCGGCAAGTTCCGATGCACTTACGCGCTGCCAGGTGCTTATCATTCCATTAATTTTTTGCTTCTACAAACCATTTATAATTTTCTTCATAAAACAGATAATGTGGACTGCCTGATATGATACAGGTATAGCGAAGACCAACACCTCCAGCTTTTAAACTTGCAGCTCTCCTGCAATCCGTTATTCTCTGGATTTCAAATTTACGACCATCTTCCCATGTTATCCACATGGGCTTTATCTGTCCTTCCGGAGTAAATTCAGCAGCAACTTTCACATATATCTTTGTTTTTGACATTTCATCACCTTAATTCACTTTTAATAATTCTACTCCCGTTCGATTTCCATCTTCAAAATATCCATGAGGATGAACCGTGTGATCATCCTTTGCGTTCACTTTCGACAAAATACGGTCACGATACATCAATCCACGTTGGATACTTTCAAAGCCAAAACGTCGCCGTATCATATCTACCGTTATATCCATCTTGTGAAGTTTATCTCTTTTTTCCTGACTAACGAATAAGTCTAACTGAACAGGACAACAAGCATCTACAAGATCACATCCCCTGACACCAATGCTTCGGATTGGACGTTTCCATTGATAGCTCTCGCGAAATAATTCCATTGCAACTTCAGCAATCTCACCAGTTATATCTGTTGGCATTGCGATCTTTTTCTGTTTGGAATAACTGTTTAGTTCCTTATCTCGCACATGTATCTCCACCACTCTGCATTTGAAATTATTTTCTCGGAGTCTGGCCGATACACTCTCTGCCAGAACATAGGTAATGATCTTTACATCCTCCTCATTCTCCAAATCCCTCGGTGTTGTTGTACTGTTACCAATACTCTTGATTGGTGCATGATAATTTTCCTGATTCACGGGTGTATGGTCTTCTCCATTAGCAAACATATGAAGGACCAATCCCATCTTTCCCAGCTGACGTTGCAACAACTGTGGTTCCATTTTCGCCAAATCCCCAATGGTATGCACACCAAAAAGATTCAATTTCTTCTGTGTAGATCTCCCCACATAAAGAAGATCTTCTACCGGCAATGGCCAGACAATCTTTTGATAATTATCCTTGTCAATTACTGTAATCGCATCTGGCTTCTTGTAATCAGATCCCAATTTAGCAAATATCTTATTCCAACTCACACCTATACTAACGGTAATTCCAAGTTCGCGTTTGATTCTGGAACTGATTTCTTGAGCGATTTTCAATCCATCTCCCTTATAACTTGCACTAGCAGTCACATCCAGCCAAGACTCATCCACACCATAAGCCTCCTGTTGATCCGTGTATTCTCCGTATATCTCATGTGCAAGTCGAGAGAACCGCAAGTATAAATCCATATTAGGTGGAACAAAAACTATATCAGGACAAACCTGCTTTGCCTGCCACAATGCCATACCAGTCTTCACACCAGCTTTCTTCGCCAATTGATCCTTTGCAAGAACAATACCATGACGCGCTTCTGGATCTCCACCAACTGCCAAAGGCTTTCCTCGAAGTTCCGGGCGATGCAGTAATTCAATACTGGCATAACAGTTATTCATATCCGAATGTAGTATCACTCTGTTCATTTTCTCACCTCTAACTAGCCAAAACTCGCAACTTATAGCAACATTCCTCTTGACATTTTTATGTTTCTTTTCTATAATTTGCTTATAGTTACTACTTCTTGCGTGTTCTTGCTGATTGTATGATAGCAACTAATCGCAAGTTTGTCAAGAATAAAGTCGCAACTTATAGCAACTTAATTTAGAATGGGAGGCATACACATGAAATCATTTAAAGACAAAGTAAAGGAGCACAGAGGAATACTTAACCTGAGTCAGAAACAACTCGCAGAAAAATCCGGTATTGGTTATAGAACCATCACTTCCTACGAATCCGGCGAACGTTTCCCTCACTCAGCACAGTTATATAAACTAGCTAAGGCTCTGGGCGTTTCTACCGAATACTTAAAGAATGATGAAATCGATGATCCCGCATATGGCTTAGATAGAATGGAATATGTAGAAGAAATGCGTCAGCAGGCTGGCAAGAAAGATTCTCTTGATCTTGAAGAAATGTTAAAGCAGAACCAGTCTTTATTTGCTGGTGGTACGATTAGCGAAGAAGCAAAAGACGCTTACTTTCAAGCTGTTATGAAGGCTTATTTAGATTGTAAAGAGGCAGCAAAGCAGACTTATGGCAGAAAAAAAGACAACTAATCTTGTTAGCTGTCCGTTCTTTAGTACACGTAAGATGATATTCTTACACTGTCACAATCTACATTTTATTTTGTAACCGGAAGGAAGTGAATTCCATTGACCATTGAAATGATTGCCGATGCGGCCCAGAAAATAAAAAAGAAATATGATGAAACTGATCCCTGGAAGCTGGCATCTGCTATGAATATCCATGTGTCGCTGGTTCCTATGGGACTCTTTGAAGGATGTTGTAAAGGATTTTTTCTCATCCATAAGCGAATCAAGCATATCACCATTAATTCGGATCTTCCAGAAGAATACCAGCGTGTTGTGTTAGCACACGAACTCGGTCATGCTGTACTACATGCAAAAGCTGCATCCGGTGCTACATTTCATGAGATTATATTATTTGACTCAACCGATAGACTGGAATATGAAGCAAACGTTTTTGCTTCTGAGTTACTACTGACCGATGAAGCGGTACTCGAAGCACTGAATGACGATATGTTTTTCTTCCAGGCAGCCAAATATCTCTACGTTCCATCGGAACTGCTTGATTTTAAATTCCGTATCTTAAAACGCAGAGGATACAAAGTTGAATCTCCACTGGTATCAAATGGCGATTTCCTGAAAAAATTAGAAAAACAGATGCCGGAGGTACAGAGCTATGACTCCTAAAAATGATAACTACGAACACAACCTATATTACACCCAGCATAAGTGGCTTCCGCATTTCTTTTATGGAGCAACAGCTCCACTTATGAAAGAAATACAAGAGCAAAAAGGACAACTCTTTGTTGATCTTTTCCATGCCATGCATAAGGATGAAGCCGACTATCTTTGTCCGATTCATACAGACAACTTTACTGTTACTTCCTATATAAAGGATGATCAAAATATTTTACGTATCATCATGCCGGAACCTTTAGGCCGTCTTTACTGCCGAAGCGTGTATCTGTGCCATAACAAAGAAACTAATGCAAAATCATATTATACCGTAGAGCAGACCAGCACTGGCGATTACTACATATGTTCCTGGTTGGACACTGGTGCACATATTATATATGAAGAAGCACCTGATAATATCGATGATGAACTGGAATTTATTCAGAAATATTTCCACGCAGGATTTAATTTGAATGATGCTATTGCAGTCACAGTCCCACAGTAAATTTCATCCTATGGACAAAAAAGACCAATCAAATGCTGTTCATTCATAGCACTGATTGGTCTTTTCACTATTGTCTTCTATCATAATCTAAATATATTCTTTGCCTTATTATCAAATTTATGTAATTCTACATATTCAGATATGTAATAGGATTTTGTGCACTTTGATTGAGTTTAAGACCTGCAATAGATTTATACAGATAGAATCTTTCTGATTCATCCATTGGTTCATGCTTCTCATATTTCTCATCCACAAAGAACAACCTGTCTTCCGTCTTAGACGTCAAAACAATATCCTGTCTCGGAAGTCTGTCTTTTGCATCTTTACAAACAAACCATTGCGTTGGTTTATAAACAGCTACAATAAGAGAATTATAAACACCAAACACATAATCGACTTGTTTTACACGATTCATAGATGCTCTCCATACACCACGCACCGCATCATATAATGTATCCGGATCCATCCCACGTTGGTAAAGTCTGTTAATCTTAATTACAAGGATTTTGTGTTTGATATCCTCTTCCAATAATTCTACTGCTCCAAACTGCTTTTCATACTCTTCGACTGATAATGCCTCGGAAGAATGGTGACCAGCAACTATATTAGTTAAGCCACAATCGCTTATATAATTAAATGCGTTAATAAGAGCAGCCTCTGCAGCAAAGGCTTCGGCTTCAGACAGATTTGCATTAATAATAATCTTTTCCACCTCAAAACCATCTGCTTTGATATCGGAAATCGTTTTTAATTTTAACCTATCACTTTCAGGACTTGCCAGACTTTCTCTTTCATGTTCAAAAACTCTGTTGCCAGTTCCTTTTCCAATATAGAAAATCTGCTTATTGCGTGGATCAATCAATCCATATACATAATATGCCCCCAAAGAAATAAGACTTTTTTCTGAAAATTTGTCCATGTTTATTCACGCTCCTACCATAAGCAACCGATTGAATACTATACACATCCTTATTCTTCTATATTCTATTCAAACCTTAGAATAATAGCAAGCCTTTTCCTAAATCATCACCTGTTGATCCTACAAAAATCAAAAAATATAATCCCACTCTGCATTTCTATAGTCACCAATTTATTATTTTGCTATAATAAAGGTTAGTAAATACTGGGGAGGTTTGTCATGAAGTTACTTTATTCAAATATATTACCACTGGGGACATCGGACAATCAGCAAACAATCGTTGACTGCTTTACAAGTGAATTAAAAAAATCAGATCGTGTAGACATATCTGTTGGATATGTTTCAAGAGCATCTCTCGAAGAGCTCGAAGCTCTTGTTGACCAAAACGCAATTAAAAACATCTGCCTTAACATTGGAATGTACTATATTGAAGGTATGCCAGAGGGATCTTATCATACTGCTTTAAAATTAAACAAAAAATGGAAAGATTCCGGCATTGGTGAAATCAGAATTGTAAAAACTTTTAAGTATCACGGAAAACTTTATGCCTTTTATAAGGATGGGGTGGCACATTCTGCTATTATTGGTTCTGCAAACCTCGGTGCAATTAAACTGGAAGCTTCAAACCGCAGGCAATATGAAATCGCCTCTATAACAGACGTCCCTGAAGAAGTAATGGAAATAACATCTTTTATCGACAACCTCAAGGCTCCAAATATATCTGCAAACATCGCTGATATAGATGGCATGCCGCTAATCCATGAGACAAATACAGCTCTCACAGGAATAGAACTGGTTACTACAGTACCACAGTCAAATGTTGATTTTTATAAACGTTGTGCCGCATATGCTTCATTCCTTCTCCCGCTTAAAGTTCCTGCATATGACGAAAGACACATGGATGATGGAAAACATTTTACCAAATCAAATGTAAATGTTTGTTATGCAGCTCCAAGAAGCAAGCGTAAATCCAGAGATTGGTTTGAAACTCAGCTCACTGTTGCCAAAGAAATCACTCATACAGAAGGATATCCAGAAAAAAATGTGCCATTTTATGTAGTTACAGATGATGGTTACTGGTTCAAAGCACATACTACCAGCGATGGCAACAAACAATTCAGTGCAGTAGGCGACGAACTAATCATGGGGCGTTGGCTTAAAGGACGCCTTGCCGCTGCTGGTCTTGTAAAACCTGTTAATGATACTCAGCTTGACACTGACCGTTCAGGTATGATTACACAAGAAATGCTTAAAGAATACGGATGTGAAAGTCTATATTTGAAAAAGACAGGACAAACTGCACTTGATGAAGAAGGTAATCCATTAGATGTATGGATGCTTTCCTTTAAACCAACCAATCCGGAAGGAGATGAATAATAATGCAGTATCTGAAAACATATCTCAAGAAAATAACAGACCGCGGAAATATAAAACTTGCTGAATCCATCTCTAAAACTGCTGAGGAAGTTGGAAACAAACACTTAAAAAATTTTTCATTCACAAGCCATGAGATTGGTCTGCTGTTCGGAAACGTCCAGTCAGGCAAAACTGGACAGATGTTTGGAATTATGTGTAAAGCTACGGATCTCGGTTTTCCAGTTTTTGTTCTTCTGACAACTGACAATGTAGTATTACAGCAGCAAACGTTAGACAGAGTAAAAGCTGATTTGAAAGGTTTCTGTATTTGCGGTGAAAATGACGCAAGAATTTTTACAGAAAACAGTTTGCTTCTTCCAACTATAGTTGTTCTGAAAAAGAACGCCAGAGTCTTGAAATTGTGGGCAAATATTTTCAACTCAACAGGTTTTATGCGTGGAAACCCTTTATTCATTGTAGACGATGAAGCAGATGCCGCATCACTGAATACATTGGTGAATAAGGATCGCCAGTCTTCTATAAACAAATATCTTGATATCATTAAAAATGGTGCATCCAGCAGTTTATACCTGCAGGTTACTGGCACACCTCAGGCCCTTTTATTACAGACCCTTGCATCTGGCTGGCATCCGCTGTTTACATATTACTTTCAGCCTGGTGACAGTTACCTTGGCGGTGATTTCTTTTTCCCTGCCAGCAAACCAGACTGTATTACTTTTTTAGAGACTTTAGAAAATCCAACTCGCTCTGTCGTGCTCAGACACATTGCCAGCACTGCACAGATTCTTTCAACTGGCGGTAAAGTTTCTAACTGCTTATTTCATCCAAGTGTGCGACAGGCTGTTCATCAAAAGTTCGCTGATGAAGTTTCCCATGAGCTTACATGGTGCATTAATAATATAGATGGAGAATTTGAAACAGCTATTCAAAAAGAATATGATAATTTACTTCCTGCAAAGTTCGAAAAAATTAATTATGATGCATTTCTTACAACAGCAAAAAAATTATTATTGTCAAAATCTATTAAAGTTTTGATAATGAACGGAAAGAATGATATAGACAGTTCAGAATATGAAACAGGATGTAACTTTGTCATCGGCGGCAATACTCTTGGACGCGGTGTCACATTCCCTGGTCTGCAAACAATTTATTACACCAGAACAAGTAAAAATCCGCAGGCAGATACAATGTGGCAGCATAGCCGTATGTTTGGATATGACCGCGATTCCGGTATGATGAAAGTGTTTATTGACGAAAACCTATATAAACTCTTTTCAGATATTAACGCAACGAATAATTCCATCATTGCCCAAGTAGAACGTGGAATTGAAGATATCAAAATCTATTATCCGGAAGGACTTAATCCTACCCGAAAGAGTGTATTGGATAATGACCGCGTTGAGATTATTTCCGGCGGTACTAATTATTATCCGTTTAATCCTGATAATGATTCAATTGAGACGATTTCACAATTATTAGAAAACTTCTCTAATGACGAATCACACTATCAAGTCAATCTACGATTTATTAAGGAAATCCTTAGCCACATTATTCCAAGCCCGGATTTTAAACTTACCGCTTTCCAGTCTGTTATTGATACAATCTTATCGGAAAAACCAGCAGGACAAGGTATTTTGATTGTTCGTCGTGGAAGAAATGTAGCACAAGGAACCGGAGCCTTGCTTTCTCCTAATGATTGGCAATTAGGGGCTTCTTTCCAAGATAAAGTTGTACTGACGATGTATCAGGTTACCGGTACTAAAGGCTGGGGCGGCAGACAGCTATGGGTTCCAAATATCAAACTGCCACATAATACTATGTACTACGATGTTATTGAGAGTGCACATTAAGTGGGAGGTGTTATATGTATACAGCGGATATTGCAGAAAAAATACTTTTCGCCCCAATCAAAATGGGCGCTGACCATCTTTGTATTTTATCCGCACATGCCACACCCGCCATGGCTTCTTGGCTTCTCAAAAGTTACGACGAGCAAAATATCTCTGGAATTTCTATTGAACTGATTATTGGCACAACTGTTGATGAAGGAATCAGTGTTGCTTACCATGAGGGGTTTAAGAAATTGCATGGCAACCGATATTCAAACAATTCTGGGAACTTTTCCTGCAGCTACATATACAATCAGCCAGCATTACAGAATAATGTGTATGTGTGGTTGAAAAAAGGCATTCCAGTCTGCGCATTTTCTGGGGAGTTAGAATTTACCCAAAATTCATTTCTCCAGAATCTGCATGAAACTATTCAGGAGAGTTCTGCCTTCGAGGCGTACACTGTTTTTGAAGAAGCTGTCAGGCGCTCTGCTTACTGCACATATTCAGAAATTGAAGAAGATATCATAATATACCAATCTCCTATAAATAAGAATTCACAAGCAGACACTTTAGGGGCGCAGAACAGAATCGTGCTATCCTTACTCACAAGCAAGGGAAACGAAACAGGAAAACGTTCAGGATTAAATTGGGGACAGAGAAACAAGCGGAACAAAAACGAAGCCTACATACCTTTACCATCAAAGATAGCCAAAAGCGGATTCTTTCCTCTCAATAAACAGCACTTTATTGTCCTTACTGATGACCATTGTGCTTTGCTTCTTCGTGTAGAACAACAAAATGATAAAGCAATCACCACCCCAGCAAGCAATGCACAGTTAGGCGAATATTTCAGAAAGCGCTTGGAACTCAATAACGGTGCTTATGTTCATGCACAGGATCTCCTTGCATATGGCAGAACAGATGTAACATTTTATAAGATTGACGACGAACAGTTCTATATGGACTTTTCTGTTGAAAAGGAATTTTAAGAAAGATGGCAGATAATCATTCAAAAGAAGTTCGGAGCATGAATATGTCCCACATCCGCAGTAAGAATTCAAAACCCGAAGAACGCGTCCGAAAATACTTATTCTCCCACGGACTTCGATATAGAAAAAATGTAAAAAAGTTGCCGGGATGCCCAGATATTGTTTTAACCAAATATAAAACTGTTGTATTTGTAAATGGATGCTTCTGGCATCATCACGATTGTGGCCGTTTCGTATGGCCATCCTCAAATGCAGAATATTGGTATAATAAAATCAATCGAAATGTGGAGCGCGATACTCAGAATACTACATTGCTTGCTGAACAGGGATGGCAAGTTTTGATAATCTGGGAGTGTCAATTAAAGAAAAAGGTTGCAGAGGAAAATCTGCAGCTATTGTATAATAAAATCATTAAAAACATTTAATTTCATCTAAGGAGGCTAATTTTATGATAACATCATATGAAATCACATTAAAACGTGCCCATTTAGAATGGGGTTCTCACAGATACACAAATTCGCGCGGAATCATATACGGTGAAGGATATATCCCTATCCCTGCAGACGTGGCATATGATAATAATATTTATAACCAAAACGGAACTGATGGGGAAGATATTATTGGACAAAACCTTTTCTACTGTAGTTCAGCAGACGGCTTATACCAAGGTGTTCTTCGCGCCCAAGGCAATCAGGACAATCCTCGATATGCCAAGCAGTTCTCTGGTGATAAAGATTTAAAAGCTATCGGCCATTGGTTCTCTCAAATTGATGCCGCCATCGGTGATAGAATCAGAGTAACATGGGTAAATCCTACCAAAATTATAATTGAGAAGCTATAACTTTACAGGGGTGAACTTTTACACTAAGTTCACCCCTGCTATTATTTACTCATTAATATTTGCTTCAACGGATGGATATTCCACTCCTGCAAAGCATTTCAGAATTGCTTCAAAAATAATTTTTGCACCTTCACACGGAACCGCCATTCCAATTTGTTTACGTACGCTTTCCTTGCTTCCTTTAAACTCATATGTGTCAGGGAACGTCTGAAGTCTTGCTCTTTCTCGATTTGTCAGTGCTCTAGGTTCTGCCCAATGATAAATATGAGTTCCTCCTCCACCACTTCCAGTTACTGTATATGATGGCTTGCTTGGATCAAGGCGTTTGTATATTTGACTAATTCTTGCTCCCTTGATATTAAGTTGCAAATCTTCTGGTAAATCTGCTGTAAAAGCATTTTGCCCTGGTAAAATATGTTCTAATCGTCTTACAACAATTGGAGACTGTTTTGTTCTTTCATGGTTAAATGCATTTGCCGGAATCGGAGGCACTTCAATTGCTGTTCTGCATGTATTATCTGCATTCTTATAGGGTTCCGTTGATGGCACTTTATATGTCACCTGAATATCATTACGAATTCCAACAATTATAATTCTATGTCTAGCTTGTGGTATCCCATATTCCTCAAACTTATATAAATGAGGAGTAATAGTATATCCAGCATCTCGTAATTCAGTAAGAATTTTTGAGAATGCTTTCCCTTCATTTGCATTTCTTAAACCACCCACGTTTTCTGCCAAAAACCATTTTGGTTGAAACAATTTTAGTGCTTTAACACCATAGGAATACAACGGACCATAAACTCCATCCATACCTTTCTGTTCGCCAACTACGCTATAATCATTACAAGGGAAACCAAATGCTAGCGCATCAATAGCTGCAAGTTTAGTCATATCAAATTTGCGGATATCTTCATGATAAACTGTTTGTGGTGCATCAGGACAGATATTATGCCGATAAGTTTCACAAGTCGCCTCGTCATAATCATTCGCCCACTGATGAATTATTTTAAAATCGGAATTTTCAATTGTAGCATTCGTTGCTCCCCAAGCAATTCCACCAGGACCACAAAACAATTCTCCAAGTCTAAAAATCATATTCTATCCCTCTTTCTTTTTTAAGATATAATCAATTTCTGCCTGAATGTGTCGTTTGTCCTCATCACTCAGCAAAGTAACATTTTTAAATCCAGAATGATATTCTTCAATGTCTGACTCGTCAAAAAAACCTGCCATCATGCAAATAGGAATAATTGGAACATTATATAATTCAGCTAATTTTTTTAATTCTGAAAGTTTTATATTATTCCAAGCTCCGTTTTCTGCTTTTGACAACCTAGAATCTGTTATTCCTGTTTTTTCATAAACCTTATACTGACTTAATCCACGTTCATTTCGAACCGCTTTTAAGTATTCTCCTAAAGTTTGCATCAAATCACCTCACAGTAAATATAGCATAAACGCTGCGAAAAATCAAGTATATTATAAATATTCGCTGCGTTATCGCAGCATATAAAATAAATCATTTCTATGTATTTTATTATTTTAAAAATTTCATCTTTTCAAATTATTCTTCTGCTGCTCTCTCCGGCAAATAAGCAATAAACACACTGATCCTATGCCAATCGCTACTACCGCCTTCTTTCCAGATATCATATTTCACATAATAATCATCTATTGTATAACCACGATATGGCTCAGATAATCTGTACAATTCTTTTGTCTGAAAATCTATCAGACAGTACCCGGAACAACCATTATTTTCTTCGTCTCCATAGTTAATTTGGTCTTCGTAAAAACCTGCCAGCGTATCAAGACAACTCTGGCACAACCTTTCTTCCAGAAGTTCAAAATCCACTTCATCTTTGTCCGACACGCTAACGTCCACATTGGTATATCCCCTGTTTGGATTTCCATTAATCGTCACAGAACCATAACCATCTCCGAAAGAATTTCTCATTGTAGAGGATCCTTTCTGCTGGAACAATTCATTTCCATCATCATCAAAATCTCTTACTCGTGTTTCTGATATATACAATGAATTCAGATGTACAATTCCTATACTTTCCTTTTTTGAATAATAGCCCATCAAACTGTCATCTGCATCTCCACAAAGGAAACACTCCTTTTGTTCAATTTTTGATTCTACTTCAATTTGGAATTCTTCCTTTTCTTCCACACCATTGTCCTGATGACTTTCCGAATTTTCCTTTGCTCCACATCCGCTTAACACTATACACCCTGCTAATAACATTAGAATAAGTTTCTTCTTCATATCGTTCTTCTCTCCCAAAATAAAAAGAGCAACCTACAATTTGGCTGCTCTCATGATCTAATGATACCTTTCATATATGCTTTTGCTAACGCTCTTCCCTGCTCATCCATATCGTTCCATATAGCCAGAAGTTCTTTTTGTTCTTCTGTTAAATCTGGCATCATATTATCTCCAGCAAAGAATTGTGCAAGGGTGATATCCAATCCCATACAAATCTTTTCCAAAGTTTGTATAGTAGGAATACTCTTACGATTCAATAATGTTGAAATCGACGATTGTGCTATCCCCGCTTTTTGTGCTAAACGATAACGACTAATCTGCTTCTCCTCACAAAGTTTTTCTATTCTATCTATAATATAGTTCTCATCAACCAAGTAAAATACACCTCATTTCCGATACACTTATAGTTATTGTATCTGGAAAATTGTATTTTATTTAGATTGTATATTCCGATGTATTTTGCTTCGGAGTTGCGAATGTCGTGAGTAAAAAAAAGAGGCAACAAGCCATGCCAATTGTACATCACTATTGTAGCACTGGAAATTCTTACTGTCCATTACATCAGCTTACGATTTCCTTTCAATATTTTTCTACCTCCTGTTTTCCCATTGCTTTGGTGTTTCTAATCTATAAAAAAATTATAGAAAATCACACCAAATCACTACTTTTCCGTCCCCACCAGAAAAGTAGAAGGCTTTTTTCTAACTTAGAGCAAGTTCCACCATGTTAAACAAAAATGAATTTTCATCATTTTTCCACATGGTAACTTGTTGGTGATTACGCTTCCCCAAGCCCTCGTTTTTGGTTCCTGCTTGCGCAGTCACAGTTTTGCTAAGTCTTCCAACTTATCAAAGGAGGTGCATTTTCAATGGCACGCAAAAAGAAAGAATTTCCGCCCGTCAAAGAGCGCTTCATCGGATTTCGAGTTACCGAAGAATTGTATGAAATTATTGAATCCGAAGCATCACAGGCAAAAATGTCTGTATCCGAATATTGTCGTTCTCTTGCGACAAATAAACGAATCATTTTAAAAAAAGAGAACGTTTTCGACAATCCCGAATTACTTTCTGCTCTTTCTAATCTTGGAAAAATAGGCAGCAACCTCAATCAGATAGCCCGTCATCTCAACGAAGGCGGTGCTATGAATCTCTCGCTGCGAAAAGAACTTTTGCAATGTATTACGGAATTAAGATCCATCAGAGAAGATGTAAAAGAAATGGCAGGTGAGTATCGTGGCAATAATTAAACATATCAAAATCCGTAATTCCAATTATGATGCAGCAACGGACTATCTCTGCTTTAAGCATGATGAATTTACAAACAAACCGATTCTGAATGAGTATGGCCAAATGATTCCACGTGAAGAATATTTACTGGATGGTCTCAACTGTGATCCGTTCAATTTCGGTAGAGAATGTGAATCAACCAATGCATACTTTAATAAAAACAACACACGCTCCGAAGTCAAAGCTCATCACTACATCATCAGCTTTGACCCACGCGATAAAGATGAAAATGGTCTTACTCCTGAACGTGCTCAGGAATTAGGAAAAGAATTTGCTTCAAAGAATTTTCCTGGTCATCAGACTATCATTTGTACCCATCTAGATGGTCATAATAGTGCCGGAAATATCCACATACACATTGTTATCAATAGCGTCAGAAAATACGATGTTCCACAGCAATCTTTTATGGAACGTCCTGGAGATGCCAAAGCCGGAAATAAACATCGTTCCACAAATAAAATGTTGGAATACTTGAAACAAGAAACTATGATTCTCTGTCAAAGGGAACAATTCTATCAGGTCGATTTACTGTCTCCTGCCAAAATCAGAATCACAGACCGAGAATATTGGGCGCAGCGTAAAGGTCAGGCAAAACTTGATTCGGAAAACAACAAAAAAATTGAGGCCGGCATTTCTCCGAACAAAACAGAATTTGAGACAGAGAACGGATTTCTTCGCAGAGTTATTACTACCACTCTGAATGATAGCAATTCTATGGAAGAATTTCAGAAAAAGCTATTTGAAAATTATGGAATTGCAGTACATGAAAGTCGTGGACGAATCAGCTATAAATTGCCTGAGAAAGACAGACCTATCCGTGGACGACAACTCGGAACTAATTTTGAAAAAGAATATCTTCAAGATTTTCTGCTGAAAAAGAAGATACCTACCATCGATATTACTGCTACTTCTGAGACTAAAACTTCTGCAACAAAACACACGCCATCATCAAAATCCATCCGTCTCATTGTGGATATTGAATCCAACATCAAAGTACAGCAGAATCGTTTCTATGCGCAAAAGGTCAAGGTTGGTAATCTGCAACAGATGTCAAAGACGCTTGCTTTTTTACAGGAAAATGGTATTGGAACTTTAGAAGAATTGGAGCATTTGCTCACTTCCACACAATCTGATTTTGATGAGAAACGTATTTCATTAAAAGCTACCGAAGATCGACTAAAGACCGTCAATCTGCTCATTAAAAACAGCGGACAATACCTTGCTCACAAACAGGCCTATGGAGAATATTTAAAAGCAAAGAACCAAAAGAAATTCCGTGAAGAACACGAATCAGAAATCATGTTATACGAAGCAGCCCGCAAAGAATTGAAACAGTTAACCAATGGTGAAAAGATTCCTTCGCTCAAAAATCTCCGTGCTGAAAAAGAGCGCCTGACACAAAAAAAGAATCAGGAATATGAAGACTACTCCTTTTCACGCGCAAAGCTCCGTGAATTACAAACCATCCATGCTAACGTAAATGCCATTTTAGGCAAGGAACAGCTTCAGGAAAAAGATCGCTTGGAACTATAATCTCTAATAGGTAGAATTTACAAGACCTGTTCATCGGTTCGTCAACGATTTATAATTTCTATGGCATAATGCCAAATATATTTCACGAGGAGAATCAATATGAAGTACACCAAAGAACAATTGAACGCAATCGAAAAAGTCAAGACCGTTTTTTCTGATTACATCAAGAACAGCAAAACCCTAGATCTTATCTGGTCCGATAAACTCGGATACATACTAATCACCGGCATAACCAAAGATATGAATAATTTCGTAATGCAACCGGAAGTTCTCTATACTGCGGAGAGATTATGTGACCAGCTACTTTATGAAATAGCATGTGACGTGTTAGAAGCCAACGGTCATTGCCATGATATCTATATTTCAACGCCAATAGAAAAGCAATTGATTTTGGAAGCATATCAGCCTTATATGAGTCAATTGCCAGAATATAAGGATATAACCGAACTTCATTTTACCGATCCAGCCAAAAGATAATATTAAAAAACAGCACTCCTCCTAGGAGTTTTACTCCTAGGAAGTGCCTTTCTTCTCTATGGACGAATATATACCACAACTGTCAATTCATCTGTAGTTTTACTAAGATCCTTTTCAAATCCTCTTGGATTCTTTATTCTATTTTCAGGATCATACACAAAACATATTAGTTTTTTACAATCTGGATGGGCTGTATATCTTGCAATATCTATTATCAATTCGTTCGCTAATTCTTTATTGTTTAAACCTTTTCTCGTTTTTTTAGTTTCAATTACTATTTTTTCATCCTTTAGTAAAAAATCTTGTCTTGATGCTGTTCCAGCATATGATGGAGTCCATTCTTCAGGCCGAATATCATCACAATATAATTTCAACAATGAGTGTAGTAAATCTTGAACATCATACTCATCCGACACATCCAAAGTATCTCTATCATCATATCTATCTCGTAATTGAATAACTATTTGATGAAACTTATTAAGTAAATTTTCCAACGCTATATCTGTTAATAGCATTTCACGATCAGGCTTTCTTAAAGAATCCAATTCAGATTTATAGAAATCCTCATTTTCTTCCAATTCTTGAATAATGTTTTTTATCAATGAAGCATTTTCTTTATGTACATCATGGTTAAAAACATACTGATTAGATAATATTTCTCGTAAATTTTTTTGATACCATTTTTCAATTTCTTTACAAGCAAATAAAATAATTTCGTAATTATTCTCCTGCATAGAAGCATTTAAGGATTTTGTTATTGTTGTTATTGTTGGTTCAGAAGTGTATTTCTTTATACATCCAATAATACCTGTCAATTGAATTTTGATTATTGCAATACTATTCATTAAAGTCTTTTCCTCTTTTCTTTTGATATTAGTGTTATTATAAAAGGTAAAGCCAATGCTCACAAGCGAAATATTAAAAAATCCCGGTGCAGAACCAGACTTTTCACAAGTCCAGTCCCACACCGGGTTATCTTTACTCAATCTCTATTGCTTTTGTTTTTTCCTGCTTTGGATCTACCTTTTCCATCATAGACGCTTCCACTTTTTTCTCCTGCAACTTTTCCATTACAGAAGTCTTCTTTTCACTTCTGTCTTCTTTTACTCCATTATTGATAATTCCATCGACCATGTTATAGTCATCTTCCAGAAGTTCCTCCACTTTTTCCAGAGACTTCTTATCAATGAACATCATCCACTGACCTTTATCAATTGCAAAATATCCACCTTTTTCTGCATGTTCTACAATATCCTTGTGGGACTGTGTTCTTTCAGCACCGCCACCAGGAATCAAATTATATACGCGAAGGCCGGTATCAAACAGCTTATGTGCCATCTTCTCTCGAAGTGGAGCAATTCCATATGGATTATGACCGTATTCCATCAACTGTTCTGTAGTAATCGTGTGATCCGGTACTGGTAATGCCCTGATTTCACCAGCTACCTGAATGAACATTTCCGGATGTTTAAACATATGCGTGTATTTCTCAATCATAGCGTCATCCAGCGAACAATAATCATCTTCCGTAAGACCTGCGATTACAAATGTTCCAGCAACAATATCATATACCTTTCCTTCATCATCACAAAGAGCGCGGTTTAAAGGTAATCCCATCCATTTTCCATCATCATTACAGATAATGCCTACCGGATCTGCAAATGGATATACCCCTTGAATAGTTCCATCAACTTCCTGCTGTAATGCACGATATCCCGGCTCGATAAATTTCACATATGGTTCTTTATCTGGCTCTACCACAAGCACCTTTAACTTGCTTTTCTGAACCGAATCTCTTTCTGCATCGATCATAGACTCTTCCTTTCTTGTCAATCGATATTCTTCAGGAATACTTTCCAAAGTTCCATCGTATTCTTCATACCAATACTGCTGATTATCAATTACATATCCGCGTTCGGTAAATGAGCCGCCCTCATTAGTACTCGCATCATGTCCGTAGGCTTCATAGTCAATATAATCCAGCAAATCTTCGATTTTCCATCGGTCAAATCTGCCGCTTTCCTGAATGATATATCTTCCGTAATCTTCTTCATCAAACACATTAGTGAACAGATCGTATCTCTCCATATTGAATGTCAGATTGATGAGTCCTGGAACACCATTCTGTGGAAGATCCATTTCGTCCTCAACGATTGCATACCATTTTTCATAATCATAAGAGTCTATCTTCTGTAAACGTGCCGCCAGATAGTTCAGTTCATCTGCATTGGCATATTCACCTAATGCATCAGAGATACCGCTGATATTGGTATCATAATCAGAGAAAAAGTATTCCTCATAATTTTCATTGATACCAATCCTATCCAGCACTTTCTGGAATTCTTCCTGTTTGATTGGAAAATTGATCCACTCTCCTACGATCTCACCTTCATTAAACTTCCCTAAGTTTGTTATAAACGCGCCTAATTTACATCTCTCCATCTAACTCCTCCTCATCATAAATTGTAAAATCAATCGCATCGAATTCTTCATCTGTCATGTGTTCCAGTTTCATAACGGTCTGCTGACAGATCTCTTTCAGTTCTTCATTCTCTAGAAATGGAAAACGGTCCAGGATATCCTGAACCGCTGCTTTTCTGCTGGAATTATCAAACATATATAATAAATTCATTTCTTCAACATTTAATCTCATCATACCTGCATCTCCTTGTCATTCTTCTTAACATGTTCTTTTTTAGGAGACTTTACTCCTAAAATCTGTGCCTGTTTCTTATGAAGGTTCGCTAATACTGACTTCTTCTTTTCCGTCTGCTTTTCAGGAGTATTTACTCTTGTAACAGAAGCAGAAACAGCCTTTAATTCATATTCTTTCATCTCTTTTTGAGACAATGGTTCGGCATATTCCAAATATCCCCAAGCCTGTAACTGGCCATTTTCCACTAGCTGACGCTCATCAAAGTTTTCAATGGAAACCGGCTTGTTTTCTCCATTTGGATAGGTACCTGGTGAAATCGGACGTTGTGTGGAATAATAACGATATTTTCCGTTATCCTGTAATCCCAAAGTTCCTTCCAATTCAGCCGCCTGGGCCTCTCTCTTTTCTTTACGAAGTTCCTTCAAAATATCTTTCATTTCCACAACAGCCAGGTTCGGGTTGGCGATCTGCGTTACATCCAATCGTTCTCGGATACCACGCTGCATCACCTTCCACTGTTCCTCTGAATACAATTCTTTGGGAATCTCATCTATTTTGAGAAAATATCGAATATCCGCAACCTGCTTATCTGAAAGTACCTTTTCAGATAAATCCAGTATCTTTCCATTGCTGACAAATCTGGTAACATCGTTACCATCTTCCAAAAGCTCCTTCATCAGTTCCATCTGTTCTACAGAAAAATCTGCCTTTGCAAATGTGCTTACGTCCAATCCCTGTTCTGCAGCTTCGTAAATGACACTACTCTGTTCTGACGAAAAATCCCACAAGTCAATACCGTCTTCTCTAAGTTCATAAGCGATACGGTTAGAAAGAACGTAATCTTCGTAAACAAATCCCTTATCATACATATCCTTTGCAAACGCAAATTCTCGTTCTGCCAGAATACGCTTACAATCAAGGATGGCCTGCTGTACCAAAGGACTGTCTTTATAATGCTGTACCATATTGATCAGTTCTTCATCCACACGTCCAGCCTCCATAAGTGGATACTGCCCGTCGTATTCGCTGCCATCGTGAAGTTCAAAGCCAATGCCTTTAATACCGTTCATTCGTTCTGCCGGAATCTGATCATATAAACGAAACGCCTCTTCCAAAGTCACTCCATCATGAAATTCTCCCATAGTTGGAAACTCACTGCATTCTGCCGCATAGAAACTGATCGTTGCTTTCGGTTCAATAGAAATTCCCGTAAATGCAGATACCTTATCTCTAAGTTCCTTACCTCTAGTTTCCAATATCGCGGTTGCAACCGGTGTTTCTTCCAACCACTTCAAAATTCCCTCTGCTTTTTCACCTGCATCCAGTAAATCCTTTGTCGTATCGCGGATAAATTCCTCCACATACTCAATACTGTCTTGTGAACCATATGGATCTACTTCATCCGCATATTCATATAATTCACCAGCAAGCTGCTCGGCCTGTTCTCTTTTTGTTATTTCACGACCTTCTTTAGACATATTTTTCATTGCCACAACAAGATCAATTGCTTCATTTGTATAATCCGAATCCTCATCCATAATCTGCTGAAACCATCCAGAAATTTCGTCTACGCGTTCGCTTCCAACCATAAGTGCATTTTTCAACTCTTCCGTAAAGATAAGAGGATCCTCAACTTCGTTTTTATACTGAAAATTATCAGTTTCTCTTAAAAAGAAATCTACCTTTACAGCCAATCGTACCGCAGATTCCTCTCTTGTCATTTCACGACCGATCGCAATTCCATCACGATATATCTGTTTTCTATCAATATCATACTCATATTCCGGACGTATATATCTGCCTGGCTCATCATCGATGCTGCTTGCGACTACCAAAACAGGAATTCCTTTACTTTCTAAAAACTCAGGGATATTATCTACCTCTTTTTCCAATGCTTCCTTTAATGCCGATTCTATTTTCTCGATTGTACCGGCTATACGATTGATCTCATATTCTGAACCCATGGAGCTCGTAATCTTAAGGTAGCAAGTGACCTTATTCTCCTGTTCCATTTCTTTGTTGATTTCAGCAATATGACCATCAATCTCTGTGATCATCTCATTTGCCGTTTTACGGATCGTATTTAACGATGCTTTCAACTCCGGTGTTTCCTTTCCATGGGACCATCCGGCAACATATGCAAAACTATAATCCGAAGTCTCAATGCCATAATGCTGACATACGGTATACGCAACAGATTCTGCCTCCACTTCTTTGCTGCTTCTCGTCTGATTGATAATTTCTGACTTTTCATCCAGCGGATCAACTGCATGAAGTCTCTGATGAGCCATTTCATGGATCGCAGTCTTGATTGTCTGCACCTGACTCATACCTTCTCTGATTGCAATCCTCTGTTCCATCTGGTGATAATAGCCTTTTGCGCTGCCTTCGATATTTTCAAATTCCATAGGTACTGGACAGCTACGTTTCAATGCCTCAAAAAACATTTCATATTCCCTGACATCTCCAGATAATTCGTCCACTCCAAGAGACGGTATTTCTCGTCCTTCCGTCTGACTCACATCGAATACGCTGACCACCTTAAATGCTGGTCTGGTCACTTCCTGTACTTCTCTTACCGGTTTTCCATCAGCATCTAATATCGGTGTTCTTGTAATGGGATCAATCTTCTCCATCTCAACTTTTTCCTTATACGGTGCCGGTGCTAAGATTTTGATTGCTTTCTCTCCCTTTTGTACCTGACGTCCAAATTGTTTCTGCCATGCTGTATAACCTGCAACCAGGGTTGCATCTGGTCTTTGAAATGTGATCAGCAACGTATTATTCAGACTATAATCATGAAATTTACTCATGGTACGGAGCCATGACATATATTTTTCTGATTCAAATAGATCCTGTATTCCTTGTTCCAACTGATCGGTAATCTCTTTTACCTTCTGATACTGTGTGTTATCAGCCAATTTATCCTCTCCTTCCTGGAGCTGTAGCTCCTAAAATAAAAGCAAGGATAAGCTCGCTATACTTACCCTTGCCCTCAATTGGTTTATTACTGTTTATGGAGTTATTACTCCATTTTTTGACCTTAAAGGAGGCTTTCTGCCTTGTTCTAATGCAACCTCTCTATAGTGCTGTTTGCGCGCTTCACTGAATGGTTTTCGGATAGAAATCAGATTCTTTTGAATCCGATAGACCTTGCAACGATAACCATATCGCTTAACAAATTTACATGCTTCCGGAAATTCCTTTTCCAGCATAGCCAAACGCTCCATCAATTTTTTGTTATGCGTATAAACATCTGCAAACTCATCCTCTTCGTTAAAATTAATGATGGTCTCCTGTTCATACTTGCTTAATTTCATCGTAAGCAGCCACCACCTGTTCCAAGTCCTCTCTCATGGGAATGAAGCATTGCAAGTACAGAACGGTTCGCTTCCTCCTCTTCTCGTTTCTGTTTCTCTTTTCTTGCTCTGGACACAGCCTCTTCATATCTTCTTAATCGTTCCAACATTTTCTTTTTTTCCATATGAGCCTCCTACAGAGATACTTCTGCAGTACGAAGCGGTGTCTTCTTTTCACCTATCATCGTTTTAGCTGCTTCTTTCTTTTCTCCCAGCTTATCCATGATGGACTGTTTTTTCACAGCCTTTTCTGCTTCTGCTTTCTTTTCGATTCGTGCTTCAAAGGTAGCTGCTTTTTCAAAAACTCTATCAATCGGATCATAATGATATACCTGATCTGTCAGTCTGTCCCATGGTTCCACCTGTGTTGCATTGATTTCCGTTACCATTGCTTCCAGTTCTTTTGCAGTCATTGCACCATTATCCGGCAAAATGATCGTCTCGTGTACAGAAGAAGGGAGAATAAAATAATCCCCTTTTGTCGTTTCTGCAATCTTATCCATAACACCTGGATAAAAAATAGCCGCAGCACCATTGACTCCTACGTCGTTGGTAACCACGGTCATTGCATTTTCTCTCGATTCCGGAAAATCTTTTAAAAATTCCTCTATCATCTCATCCGGCATACCATCTTGTTTCATATCATCAATGAAACTCTGACGCATACGCTCATTCAAATCAAAAGTATATAACGGAAACATCTTTTCACTATTTTCTAATGCCGCCTGATGAAGTTCCTCTACACTCACGCCATACATACGGAGATTATCATGTGCTACTACAGCCGATGCAACCCCATTTTCATCCATATTCATTTTCAGATGATAGGTGATCGCCATATCTTCCACGATGGTATGTGGTACATTTTTCAGATAATCCGCATTTTTCTCAGCACTGCTTACTCGGATAAAGAGCAGTTCCTTTGCCTTATCAAAATCAGCGAGTGCTCCAAAATTAAGCTCCGGCTGTTCCATGGCGATAGATTCGGAAATCGCACCCATGATACTGTGAAAACTTCTCCCATGCTCATAATCATAGAAATAATCTTCCAGATTGATGACCGGAGCAAATTTGCTGTTATCGATGGTCAATGCTGCGTACTGATTATTCAGTTTCTCGTGCTTTCTTACCACAAACTCAGCATCCTGGAAAGACTCCGGCAGATATTCCTTGATCTGATCTAATACTCTGTTTATAAAACCTTCAAAATTCATTTAGTTCACACTTACCCTTTCTATTTGTTATTTGAAAAATCTAATTTGAAATTTACATATTCGCCTGTATCATCCAGTACTAGGTCCGCATCAAAATTACGTCCTGTCTTCTGGGAGTACAGACCTGTTACACTCACTCTTCCCTTAGAAAGAAGACTTTCTGCCATCTTCTTTGACACTTTTTTCTTCATACCAGACAGCCACTTTGTTTCTTTCCAGATACAGAACTTACACTCTCTATTAGAACAATAAAAGTTCTTGTCTCCCTCATAGACCGGCGCTCCACATCTCGGACAGATGCCAATCTTCTCTTTTTCCGATCTGAAACGCTTCTTTTCTTCCTCTGATACCTCTCCATAATCGACAATCAACTGATTGACCCACTGACTGATATCAGTAAGAAATGTCCTGCTATTTACCTTACCTCGTTCCATTTCCATAAGTGCATTTTCCCATTCTGCTGTCATCTTTGCTGATTTCACTTTTTCTGGCAAGACCGCCACAAGATTGATACCGGCATCCGTAGGTATGAGTTGCTTTCCCTTTCGATCCAGATATTTTGACGATACCAGTTTCTCGATCATGGAAGCACGGGTTGCCGGTGTTCCCAGGCCTTTCTTTTCTGTATCTTCATCAAAATCCTCATTTCCTGCAGTTTCCATAGCCGAAAGTAATGTGTCTTCTGTATACTGTTTCGGTGGACTTGTAAAATGCTCTGTCTTCGTTACCGTAACCCCATGCAAAACATCACCTTCTGCAACTAATGGAAGAATCTCATCCTTTGCCTCTGTTTTGGACTTGTTTTTCAGACGGTTTCTAAATTCCATTTCATAGGATTTCCATCCCATCTCCAGAACCATCTTGCCCTTCGCCTGGAATTCTTCTCCAGCACAGTCTACCTTGATCTCAGTTTCGGAAATGCGCTGTTTTTCTCCTGTTGCACAGACCAATCGCTGACTGATCAGAATCAGAATATCTCTTTCTCCCTGGGAGAGTTTCGATAAATCCTGTTTTTGGATTTCTGCCGTTGGAATGATCGCATGATGATCTGTGACCTTACTGTTATTGATCACACGGTTCACATCATAATCTTTCGGTGGAAATGTCCCAAAATCAAAGGTCATCTGAACCGCCAGCACCATGTTTTCGGCAGTCTCTTTCATATCCTCTGTCAGATACTGGCTGTCTGTTCTCGGATAAGTGACCAGTTTCTGTTCATAAAGGCTTTGTGTATAATCCAATGTTTTCTGTGCCGTATAGCCAAAGTATCGGTTACTTTCTCTCTGCAAGGTCGTTAAGTCATACAATTTCGGTGGATTTATATTTTTCTCTGCTTTTGTCACCGACTTTACGACTGCATCTGCACCATTGCATTTTTCCTGAATCTTTTTCGCTTCCTGTTCATCGAAGATCTTCTCCTTATGAACTTCCAGCTTTCCATCTTTCAAATGTACATTGAAATACTTCTGCTTTTGGAATTCTGTAATCTGCTTATATCGTTCAACGACCATAGCAAGTGTCGGTGTCTGCACTCTTCCAACTGTCAGCCTGTTGTTATACAAAGTGGTAAATAATCTGGTTCCATTGATTCCCACAAGCCAATCCGCTTTGGAACGACAAAGGGCAGCCTCATACAAATTATCGTAATCGCTGCCCTCTCTCAGATTATCAAAACCTTCTTTAATTGCTTCATCTTCCATGGAACTAATCCATAATCTTTTAAATGGCTTCTTGCAGTCTGCTTGATAATAGACCAGTCGAAAAATCAATTCACCTTCTCGTCCGGCATCAGTTGCACATACAAGTTCTTCTACATCTGATCGAAACATCAGATCTTTTAAGACCTTAAACTGTGTTCTTTTATCGTCAGTCACTTCCCATTTCCAGTTTTCAGGAATGATTGGGAGACTCTCTCTACTCCATTTCTTGTAAGTTTCATCATAAGCATCCGGCTGAGCAAGCCCCACCAAATGTCCTACACACCAAGAAACCAGATATCCGTTTCCTTCCATATAACCGTCCTGTCGCTGATATGCTCCCAGGACTTTTGCTAAAGCCAATGCTACGCTCGGTTTCTCGGCAATCACTAATTTACTCATTCAATACCTCCATTTTTTGCAAAATAATAGCCACTACAAAGTTTTCACTCCATAGTGGCCTGCATTTACCTGTTATCCTGTTACTTAATATAATTTTGCTCCTGCCGGAATTGCATCATCCAGCATGATAAGATTTAATTTTTCTTCTCCTGCTACGTTATGAACTGCTGACATTAACATACCGCAAGAATCGATTCCCATCATTTTTCTAGGTGGAAGATTTGTAATTGCAAGAAGTGTCTTGCCTACTAATTCTTCTGGTTCATAGAATGCATGAATTCCGGAAAGGATAATTCTGTCTGTTCCAGTACCATCATCAAGTACGAAATGTAAAAGTTTTTTGCTCTTCTTTACAGCAGAACATTCTTTAACCTTTACTACACGGAAATCTGATTTGCTGAATGTTTCAAAATCAACATATTCTTCAAATAATGGTTCTATCTCGATAGCAGATTCTTTTACTTCTGTCTCTTCGTTCACTTCTTCAACAGCTTCTACAACTGTTTCTTCGATTTTTACAGTTTCTTCACTCATGTTTGTTGCCTCCAATATTTCGTTTTATTCCCAACCTACGATAGTATAACACATAAGGAAGAATAATTGGGAAGAAATTAAACAAATATGAAAACTGGAAGTTTCTGTTCCCTACAGATTGAAATCTGTCGGTTTCCTTGTATCAAAATAATAACACTTCCCCTAACAAACAGAAACTAAATCTTATCTCTCATAAAATGCTATTATTGCACGATTAAGGAAATCGGAAAACCCATCTCCATATCGCTCATCAGTAACCGCTGCAACTCTCACATCAAGATATGTTTCGGCCTGTGCAAGCATCATATTTTTTTCATCCTTCATCTGTAATAACTGCTTTAGTACAAATCCATATTCTCCAATCAGTTCACGAATTTCAAAGCTATTGATATCTTGTGTCTGTTTTTTGGACAAATTATCAAGTACTTTATCGATCCGCCTTTTATAGCTTTTCCTGACATCCTCGCTCAAAGGATTCATAACCGTATCAAAGTACGCTTCCTTACCACCATACCACTCAACAATCTTAGCATACTGTTTTTGTACCTCCTCAGAAGATACAGCATTAAGATAATGCGCTCTCCATTCCTCGACAGAGCCAAATTCTTTAATAGCTGTGTCTCTTATTTCATCTGGCATATGTTCAAGCATAGCCGAAAACATTTTTGATGACTCTTCTTTGTTGAAAACCGTAAAATCCATAGTGTTTGCTCCTTTCAATGCCACATCGATACTGTCAATCAAACGCTCCAAGCGTTCTTTTTCTGATATCAGCATCTTTTTCTGCGTTTGTAGAATACTTTTTCTGTCAAGAGCAGGGTTTTCAATTATTTCTTTTATGGTCCGTAAAGGGATGTCAAGTTCACGAAAGTATAGAATCTGTCGAAGCACTTCTAATTCTTTTTCATCATATAATCTGTATCCGGCTTCACTTCTCCCATTTGGATGGAATAATCCAATTTCGTCATAATATCGAAGTGCCCGTGCACTGACACCTGTCAATTCTGACATTTCCTTAATTGTCATCATAATGAAATGCCTCCTATCTCTTGATATCAATACTATAAGACTTCACGTTGCGTTAAGGTCAAGACAAATTCAAATCTTCTGTTGCCTCCAAGCTCTCCGTAAGCTTGGAATTTGTTCATTTCTTATTGTATGCAATACTCTCGAAACCATTTTTTGAAACGCAGCTTGTTGAATATAAGAATTTTATATTTTTCTCCGTTCTTCATATGGAATGTTGCCACCGGGAAAACAACCCATTTCCATGTAAGTTCTGCGATTTGATCAAGCGGTAATACAAGATTCCTGTACGCTTTATCTACTGTTAGTTTATTCGTCTTGTAGGTAACCGAAGTTTCGTCAAGATATAAAGCACCGCCTAATATGCCGTTATGGCACAGGCTACACATAAATGATTTTTTCATATGAATACCCTCCAACAAATCTGAATTTGTTGATTATATCGGTGTTCCAACTTCAATTAAGTTACCATCCAAATCGTAGAATCTAACCACCTTTTGCCCCCAACTGTGTGTCATCAGATGATTGACATATTCGATTTCAGGGTAAAGTGTTTCAAGACGCTCTACAAATTGTTCTATGTTGGGCTCTTCAAAATACAACTCAGACTGATTACTGTTTAGAATTACACTTCTTTTTGTGAATTGTTCCCAGTATCCCGATTCCTGTAAATATAAATTATTCGTCAATTCCATATTCCCATCGTTGTCTTGAAGCAGTTGAAACCCAAACATATCACTATAGAACTTTAACGCACGGTTACAATCTTTAACAACAATAAGCGTCCCTTTGTATTTCATATGCGTTCTCCTCCGCAAATTCAAAGTTTTCTCTGATTAGATACTCAATCCAGCAACCCAATCATCAAGTTCCTTTGCTCCTACATTTGCTTTCAATACTTTTCCATCAAGCAACTTTGCTCCTTTACAACTAGGCATTAGTTTTTCATTTGTCTTTCCCATTCCACTGCCTCCTGATGTTGCAAAAGGAATGATTGTCTTTCCTGTCAAATCATAGCTTTCAAGAAATGTGTTGATAATAGTTGGTGCTACATACCACCAAATCGGAAATCCTACGAATACTGTATCGTATTCTTCCATATTGTCACGCGCTCTTGCAATTTCCGGTCTTGATGCAGGATCTTTCATTTCCAATGTACTTCTGGAATTCTTATCCATCCAATCCAAATCTGCCTTTGTATATGGTACCTTCGGTTCAATTGCGAAAAGATCTGCTCCAATTGTATCTGATAATTTCTCTGCAACTTTTGCAGTCACTCCACTTGCTGAAAAGAATGCCACTAATTTTCTACTCATAACCAAATCTCCTTTTTTCTATTTTTCTTCATCTTTCTTTTTCATTTTATTTAACCAAACACTGCCAAGGCAAAGAAATGTTGAACCCAGGCATAACCACACTACACCCATTGATGTATCATTTCCACCAAAGATATTAATAGCCGCTGCTAAGTAAAATAAAACTGCGGCAGTATAATATAAAATAGCACATGTTTTTTCTTTCTTCATAAACGTGTTCTCCATAATTCATAAAATATGCTACCATTATACCACCGCTTCGTAAAAGTCAACAGATATTGCAGAAATAATTATTCACCCGTACTTCCAAAAGCTCCAGTTCCGCGTTCTTCCCCTTTATCAGCTACAAAGTCCGCAATGACAATCGGTGTAATCACAAGCTGTCCCACTCTCGTATCTTTCTTGATTGTCTGCTCTTTATTACTCACGTTACTGATAATGGCATGAATCTCTCCACGATACCCGGAATCAACAGGTGGAAGTTCGCACACCAGCCCTTTCACCGCCATGCTGCTTCTCGGAAATACATATCCTGCAAACCCATCCGGGACTTCAATGCCAAATCCCAAAGGGATTTTTGCAATCTCTCCCGGTTTTAAGGTACAGTCATAGGGCATATACACATCTGCCCCGGCATCATTGCCATGCGGTCTGAAAGGATGATGACCATCCTTTAGACCAAAATCAATTAACTTAACCTTCATGCAATCCTCCTTCCAGAAGCATTGGATAATCTGCCTGCAAAATATCCACTGGATTCATCTTCTTTTCCAATGGTTTTCCACATGTCATCTTACCTTCTGCACATTTTCCTCTCTGACAAAATGGACCTGTAAGTTCTGGAACAAATAACATCGGGCTAAGTTCATACAATTCTTTCCAGATTTTCAACATCACGATACGCATCTCGTCCGTATTTCTCCTACATGTTCTTTGTCCGATCATATGCTTCCATTGATAAGGTGTTGCACTGATAATAAGCACATTCCTAAGTCCCTGTGGCGTAGCATAACCTGCCGCATCATGTCCGACTCCCATCTGGCATAATCTTTCATAACAATCCATATCAGACTGACAACTCTCCATATATAATTCCTGAATGTTCTCTTCTGCTGTCATGATCTCATATGGCACTGCAAAATCGGCTTTACCCGAATAATTACTGTACTGTAATGATGCGCTCATGAACTTCACCTCGTTCTGATGTCTCGTGATCTGTGACAGAAATCTTCTGCTTGCCCCCACGATCGCAACCGTGATTACAGAAAACTTCTGCACCGTTGGATGTGGTAAATGCCCGATGTTCTTTAATGTTTCTTCACTAAAGGATTTATCATAAAGTTCCATCAGATCATCCATGGAATGAATCGTATGTCCTCTCTGGGTCAGCCTTGCTGCAAACACCATATTTTTCTCTGCTTCTTTGATGGCAGAACAATTTAAAATCTTTACTTCAATCTTATCCAACGTTCTGCCCCTCCTCTACGATTGCTTTCAAAAGGAACAGATAGTTGAGACTGTCCGTGATCTTTTCATCCCAGGTAGTCATATCAAATGTTTCTCTGTCGGCATAACACATATCATAAAGTGATACGATATGCTTTGCCACCATCCCTGCAAGTGCTCGCTCCGGTTTGCATCCCTGCATAGCAGCTGCAACCTTAAAAGCACTTAAACGGTCCTGACTATCTCCCGTATATTCCTTCTTTTTTCTTTGTAGTGTCTGCTCACATCTTTCTACTTGTTTTTCAAACACTAAATTAAATTCTGCTTGTGTGATAACACATTCCTCCTCTCCTTCAAAACACATAATCCAAAAATTCTGTTACCTTTTCGGGTGGATAATCGGAAAATCGTACCCTCTCCATTGCATCAAAGACCTCTTCTTTTCTATATGGCAGATCCGATATAAAATCACACCCAACAAGTTCCCTCATATCTTCAAAAATATCTTTCTCCACTACACACCTGCTTCCATGACTGTCAGTTTCCCATGAAGCACATACCTCGCATTATGAAAATCATACGCACACGTTGAAAACGTTACGATATGGTCCAATGCAGATACTGTTACATCTGCAAAAAAATCTGAACTGTGAAACATCTCTTTCAACCACTCAATCTTTTCTTCTCTGGTAGAAATAGAGATCATATAGGCTCCTGCATCGGCTGTTGTGGTATAGCCAGCAAACAGTTCTACCTGATATGTTCCATCTTCTGTCAGGAAATACATTACCGGATGCGTATCATAAAATTCCTGATTCTTATACTTCACAAGGCTTGCGAACATTTTTCCGCTGTCCATATGATGACCATAGATCAATGTATTATCATCCATAAGATTTCTCTGATTTTTATAATCCATAAATAAACATCCGTTGGCATTGTACGTTCCATCTACCAAGTGTTTCAGATAATAAGAATTATCCTCTCCCTGTACAACCGGGTAACTAATGACTGTATCAGGAAGATATAACCATCCGACCACATCTTCATTGACTGCTTTCAATGCCGCAAAATCTATTTCCGGTACGATAGAATCTCTTTCCTCTTTCTGTGCTTCTTGAGTTATCTGATTTTCTGCCTCGCCATCCGGCTCCGGGTTTTCCCCCGGAACCTCTGGCCTGATAACAACTGCCTGTTCTAAGATTTCCTCATAAACAGCATCACCTTCGGCATATTCCTGTTCTGTGTAGTAAATCTTTCCAGCAAAATAGGCCGCAATTCCAAAGCTAATAATCGCCATGACAATTGCAGCCCATCGAAAAATGGTTGATCTCATACTATTTTCCTTTTTTACGGTTCTTGCTCACGATAGACGCAATGGACAATCCGGCTCCCGCAAGAGCAGCAACTGTCGCAAGCACCGCCCATAATGCTACATCTGCATCATCTCCAGTCTTTGGACTATCTGTAGAAACAGATGGTTTTGTTTCTGTCTTCGGTGTTTCTTCCGGTTCTTCGTCCTTTGGTTCCTCTTTTGGAGTTTCCACTGGAATCTTCTTATTTGTCATGATGACAGATACTACCTGACCATCTTCGGTGATTGTAAACTCATACTTTGTATCGTCTACTTCATATCCGTCTGGTGCATCAAATTCCTGATAATAGTAAGTTCCGAATTCAAGATCAAATTCTACATTACCCTCTTTATCCGTTACACCCTCACGAATCACTTCACCGTTCACATCATAAATACGAAATCCAGCTCCTGGTAACAGTTCTTCTGTTTCCGCATCCACTTTAGAAAGGACCAGTTTTCCTTTGATCTTTGTATTTGCCATATCAACAGAAATCTTCTGTCCATGTTCCTTCACGCTGAAAGCGTATGGAGCATCATCAAGTACATAACCTTCCGGTGCAGCAAACTCAGCAACTGTATATTCGCCATATCTTAACTCAAATGTTACAGTCCCATCTTCTCCTGTATAACCTTCGGCTACCGCTTCTCCATTTGCATCAAACACACGGAATCCGGCACCTACCAGCTTATCCCCTGTTGCTTCATCCGTTTTAAAGATCGTGATATCACCTTTAATCGGCTGATCCTTAAATCCGACTCCTGCTTCATTTTCAACGATCACCACTTCTTTATCATTTACAATAGAGAATGGATATACGTTTTCATCTAAAAGGAAGCCTTCCGGTGCAGACTTTTCTTTCACGAAATAATCTCCATAAAGAAGACCTTCCATTTCATATACACCTTCATTCACTTCGGTAAGTGTTCCAAGGCATTCATCTTTTTCAGAATCAAACGCGCCGTCTTTGTCCGAGTCTGTGAAGACCTCAAACACAGCTCCTGCTAATTTATTATCTGGATATTCTTCATCTACTTTGGTAAGCTGTACACTTCCCACGATGAGATAGTTGATTGCTTTCAGACCGATCACCTGAGTATCATAAGTTACAGAAACAAAGTGTCTTGCATCAGCTCTCACGTACCCTTCCGGTGCTTCCAGTTCTACAACTACATAGTCACCAACCGGAACATTCTCAAATGCAAAATATCCTTTTTCATCGGACACGACTGTCATATAAGCATTTTCTGCTGTATACTCTGTCGCCCATTCATCGAATAATCCGAATGTTGCGCCTGCAAGTCCTTTATCTTCTCCGTCTACTTTTAACCCTTCGATCTTACCACGTTTTAAAGTATTCTCGATTGCCTCTCCATCTTTCAGAGCTACTTTTACAGTAGAGATTTCCTGTCCTGCATAAGCAAACTCAAATACATACGCGGTGCCACTCATCAGATAATGTTCATTTGTTGCGTATTCTTTCACATAGTATTTTCCAAATGGTACATCAGACTGGAATACAATGCTTCCATCTTCGGCACAGAAAGCAATCTCAATGAGTCCATCAGCCGGGATTATGCTTCCATCAGCAGCCTTAATCTCCTCTTTTGCATACAATCCAAAAGACACCTCTTTGATTTCTCCATTCATTCCGATACCAAATGTTTCATCCTGTTCCAAAGACTTCATTGCTTCGATTCGGATTTTCTGACGCTCATTATTAAATCCTGTCGCTGCGTCCACGATGCTGACTTCCTGACCTGCATACACAAGTTCTACATCGGATGGAGTTGTATTTAATACATATCCTTCTGGTGCTTTCACTTCTACCACCTGATACTGACCAAGATATAATTCTTTAGTTGTAGTTGTTCCGTCTTCTCCAGTTGTGATTTCATCGACTACATCACCAGCTTTATAACGTACCGTTCCATCTCCAGTCACAACATCTTCTACGGCGATCACCTGATAGGTCGCCCCTGCAAGACCTTTTTCTTCATAAACCGGCTGATATACACAATTGATCAGGGATGTATAACCATCTTTGTTTAAAACCTCATCCCCTGAAACAGTTACTGTAGAGAATATTTCTCCTGTTTTAGAAATAGTGATCTTACCTTTCTGTGCCATATCATAAGCAGTTACAGTAATAACATTCAGACCATTTTCCTCTTCATTCTTTGCCATTGTGACCGTAAATGGAATTGGGGTAGAATCTAACACATACCCATAAGGGGCCTGCACTTCCACTAAAGTATAATCACCTGCCGGAAGTACCTGTGGAGTAATGAGATACCCATCATCACTTACATAGTAAGTATCAATGGTCGTTACCGTTGGATACGTATAGCTCATAGTCACTTTTTCGCCGGATGCATTATAAATTTCAAATCCCGCACCACTAAGTGCAATTGTTTCTCCAGTTTCTTTATCTGCTTTTACCACTTTGATATAAGCGGCGTAAGGCGCGTTATTGATGAGATACTTATAGACCTGACCTTCCTGACTTACAAATACAGTAAAGTCCTTCATGAACTCTGTTTCCTCAGCCCCTGCGGTCTGATGAACAGTATATTTTCCATAAGGAAGTTCTTTTGTGATTGCATATCCATCCGCATCACATACGAGAATATCTCGCTCTGTTTCCTTTGTATTTTCATAGGAACCAGCCGCTGTCAGATACACTTCAAAAGTTGCACCCTCTTCCGGTGTTTCGATCTGTGTAGATCCATCATCGGTGTGTTTGATAATGGAAATCTGACCTTTGATCACCTGCTCTTTTGATTCGATTGCCGGAGCAGAATTGAATTCTACTTTGTAATTTTCTGCCTCTGCACCTACTTTATAGACAGTTTCATCTAAAAGATATCCTTCGGATGGAGTAATCTCACGAATAGTCCAATCGTTTCCACACACATGATATCCTGTTGTAAAACTTCCGTTTTCATCAGTTGTCATGCTTTCTACCAGTTCTCCATCCTTATAAAGACCATAAACAGCGCCAGCTAATGTTGCGTCACCCTGGCTGACTGTCATTTCAGCATCCACTTTATTCACTGTTACATTGAATTTCTTCAGAGTATTCTGCATGGAAGTATTTGTGACTTCTTTCCAGTTTACTTTCACATTCTGATCATCCGGGATGACATAGCGTACTGCTGTATCCACTTCCTCAAGTGTATAGCCTCCAGCACCTGCAATCAGTACATTGTTAAATGTTGCAACTCCTGTTTCATCCGTAGTCGCATATTCATCTACAGAAAGACCAGAAGCACTGGTTCCGTATAAATGGAACTTCATCCCTTCATTGAACCCATCTTCGGATGTTTTGGATACGGTCACATCCCCACGTTTTAATACATTATTGAATGTTACGGTAGATGTTTCTCCTGCTTTAATCGTTACTTTCTTTGCTTCCTGTGGTTCATAATAATCTGCAGCACGTTCTGTAACTGTATAAGTTCCAGGATAAAGACCTTCTAATGTAATCTTGCCCCCTTTTCCTGTTGTAACTGTTTCGTTAAACCCATTTCCTGATATAATCATCTGGATTCCTTCCACAATGCCATCTTCACTTGTTTTCACAAGTTCCATATTTCCTGCCGGAGTAGAAATCTTAAATGTTGCAGTCACATCATCCGGTCTTTCCACGCCAATGATCGTATCCTGTCTTGTAGAACTTCCATAAGCTACTAACTTCGCACTAGATGAAATCTTAGATGATTTTGTAACTGAGATCTTCACATCTTTATCAAGCACTACCTTTGAAGAAATCGTAATCTTGTTTCCATCTCTGACAATCTTTACATTTTCATCTGAACAACTGATCTTATAATCAGAAAGCACTTTATTGGAATCTTTTAAAGTCAATGTATACTGACCATCCGCAAAATCCATATCATAAGTTTTTCCTGTCGCAAAACTTGGAGTGATCTTATGACTCTGCATTCCAGCTATAATCTGTTTATATGCTGTTGCCACTTCATTATTTGCTCCGTTTTTGCAAAGAGCATTGTAAACAGAATTATTGGTACGTTCATAAGAACTTGTACTTCTCCATCCATTTACTAATTCCCACACTACCATCTGCGTTGCAATATACTGAGAATCACCTGAGCCGGATAATCCACTGCTGTTTCCCGGTTTCCCATAAGCTAATGCAAGTTTGATCGCAGACCTTTGCGCACTGCTAAGTGCATTCCATGCTTCGGAAGCGTTTGCTGTCAACTGATCACCAGTATTAAGTGGTACCCCAGGCTGAATACAAAATGCCTCTTCACCATCTCCATAAATGATGACTCTTCTCTGAGTACCTCCTGAACTTCCATCTGTCAGGCCATTCGGAGATGTGAATGAATCCTGATAACAGATCAAGGTTCCATCCGACTGATATGCAGGACCAAAGCTCATGGAAATCGTATTATCTGCCGCAAATGCTGTCGTTGGCACAACACCAACCAACATTAAAAGGCTTAATGCCCCAGCGATCACTCGCTTAAATTTTCCTTTCAAAAACTTCATTCTTTTTTACCTCTTCTTTCATAAATTTATTTGATCTTTGACAATAAAATAGGAAGTATCACTCTGGCTAAGGTGGTACTCCCATAAAAACAACTCCATATTTCATTAATCTACATCTTCCTCTTCAGCAAATTCCGATTCCTGCTCATCCTCGTTTTCATACTCTTCATCATCATAGAATTCAAGGTCTTCGTCTAAGTCAGCACCGTCTTTCTTTGCTTTCTTTTTCATAAATACATACCCGCCGATAACCAATGCAGCGATCACTCCGATCACACCAAATAAAGCAAGGTTATTTGTCTGTAAATCCGCCTGCGGTTCTTCGTCAACCGGCTCGTCTGCTGTCGGTTCATCTTCTATCTGTGTTTCAGGAACTTTCTGTGGTTCTTCTTTTAGAGAAGATTCATATTCCTGTTTCTGTGCATCATCCATGATTGCCATCAGATCAAGCTCATCCACCTGATTGAGAAAATATACATTCTCTGTATCTGCACTACGATCAATCACAAGGTAGAACACAGCACCGCTTTTTGTCTGGACGGTCATATATTCCAGTTCTTTAGCCTCATCAGTCTCCACATCATCTAAAAGAGACAGATTGCCCGATTCAGAAAAAGCACCAGCACTTTCTTCTGTTTCCTCATCTGCCTCCTCGGATTCTGTTTCTGTAGTTTCCTCTGTATCTGAGGTAAGTTCCTCTTCCACAACCACTGCTTCTGTGGTTGCTTCTGTTTCAGTTCCTGCCGATTCATCCACATAGGCATAAGCATTCATGGAACTGCCAAGTATCATCGTTAAACACAGAGTCAGGACCATGAAGACCTTTCTCATTTTCTTATTCACCATATTCCATACCCTCTCTTTCGTTATAATCCGGTACTTCCGGTTCTGGAGCGTTCATGTTCTGTACTCTTCGGAGTACATCCATGACATCTCCATCTTTCGTATTCAAGCTGCGGATCTGTTTGATGATCTCTTCATCTTCCAACTGCTTTTCCTGCAATCGGAGTGTTTTTAAGTATTCATCCAGCTCACGCATCTGTTTCTCCGTTTTACGGATATTCTCACGGACTTTGTCCAATTTCTTATTCATCTGATTCCTCCTCCTAATCTAATCTTCCAAAACACATAAAATGCTGTTGCCAGTAATTTGTTTCAATCGAAGCGTACTGAATTGGGTTTCCGCAATGGATCATCATTCCATTTCCAACATAGATACCAACATGACTTGCACCACTGGTATTGTAGGTTCCCTGGAAAAAGATAAGATCCCCTGGTTTTGCATCTCCCGGTGACACATAAGTACAAATGCCCCTAAGACCATCTGCTGTCAGTCGTCCATAATTCCAACCGTTGCCACAATGATTGATGACCCAGGATACAAAGCCGGAACAGTCAAAACTCGTGGATGGGCTTGCACCACCCCACACATACGGATATCCAAGATACTTCTCTGCTTCATGGATCATGTTGGCGAATCTTTCATCAGTAAGTGCTTCCGGTGGAATATCATAAGACATACCGCCTCCAGCCACATTTCCGGCTAAAATTCTGTCGCCAAATAGATAAGACCTGTTTCCAAGACTTGCCTGATAGATCTGATAATGCCTCTTCTGGTCATCGTTCAGACTTGCAAAAGCAATGGCATCCAAGCCTTTATTCGTTACCTGGATATTTAAAATGTGGTATTCGTACTCTACTTCAACTTCATATTCGTATTCCTCCGTAGTCACTTCCCCTGTTTCTGGATCTGTCACATCTCTGGTACCGGTTCTTGTTTCCGTTCTTGTCCTCGTCTCTGTTTCATCCCAGACTCTCATGGAATACTGTTCGTCAAATAAATCTTGAATCTCTCCCTGTACATCAGCCGCCGTAAAATCTCCATATTTTGCTGTAAAATAAGAGATCAAAGCATAAGAATCATGGGTAATCTCATCGACCTGATAACGGTATTCGTCATATCCGGGATAGGTAGTCTCAATACGGTTGACCTGAGACTGCAAGGCTGCCTCTTTTTCTGAATATGCCTCATCTACTGCATAGATATCTTCATCAGAACTAAGATAAGTGGATTCCACAACGGCCCCGCCTGTCTGTGAGATCATGGTTCCCATCGTTCCAAGTCCAGAAAGGAACATCACAAATACCACGAGAATGAATCCGCCAGTTGCGATCACCGCAGTATTCTTTTTTGCAAAAGCAGTTACGGCATTTTTTGCCCGAACTGCCAAGGAAGCTCGACTTCCCATAGCCGTACTGGTCATAGCCACCGCTTCTGCACCATTCTTTGTTGCTTTATAAGCAGCCGCATATCGTTTCTTTATTTCTCTTTTCTGGAAATACTTACTAAGCCTGCTTTTTTTCAGCTCCGGATTTTCTTCCAAGGACTTTTCAAAAAGGAGCCTCGTATTGGCTTTTTCTGCCCTCATCTCCAGCTTTGAAACTTTGTCATAAGGTTTTTCCTTTTGGTGCTTGATTCCAGCCTTAATTGCCCTTCCCGTGCCTTCCACAGCCATTTCAGACTGATGTGCCGACTTTACACCAAGGTTATCATCTTCTACCTCACTGACTTTCCCATGAACCTTTGCACTGGCCGCAAGTGTTGCTGCATCCACAGCCCTTGTGCCAGCTTTTACAACGGTCCCCTTTCCGGTCTTTGGCTGAACTACTTCATCTTCAAAAGACAGCTTCGTTTTTCCCTTTCCGGATTCTTCATCGTAAAGACGTTGCTTTTTGATCTTTTTCTTCGTAGGCAGTTTTTCTTTTGCCTGCTCTACTTTTTCATTGGCACACTCGGATCTTTCTTCCAGTCGGCTCATTCGTTTCGAACTGCTTTTTCCTGTATCTGCATTTTTTGTATTTGTTTCTTTATCTGAAAAAGAAGAAGAGTCAGCGTTCTTATCTTCACTGACTCCATCTAATTCTTCTTTCTCAAATTGTAGCTTCTTCTTTTTCTTTCCATCCGAAGGCTTTTCCTCCGCATCGGGAAGTCTGGCTCTTGCTCCTACTTCTAATTCTTCATGCATCCAAACGGTCTCCTTCCTAATCCAGCTCGATCATTTCTGCTTCCTCCCAGCGTCGGAACACTTCTTCTGACATATCCGAAGTCATGTTCACAACAGACTCCACGTCTTCTTTCTTCATCGGACAACCCGCCATGACTGCTCTTAACAAGGCAACCATCACATCCAGTCCTTCCGTCAGGCAGATCACATCATCATGCATCACACCAAGAGAATCACTGGTCATAAGAACCATTCCCTTTGGAAGTTTGGAAAACTCCACCGGTTCTTCTGATGGGAGTTCACCAGACTCCTCTTCTGCCACCTTTCCATTCAGAACATCTTCAACGTATGGATCATCGGTAGGATTTTTACATCCCATATCTTCGCATGTGACTTTCTGATCCATCCAATGATTTGCAATCTCCTTCATCTTTTCTTTGTAGAGGACACATTTTTTATCTGCATATTCTCTTACATGAAGATACTTTCTGTGATGTTTCTTCAAGATGCTTTCTTTCTCATAGAGAGAAACCAGCTCGCCAAGCATACAGCCAAGGCTGTCCACATCCTCAAACAACTGTTTCAACACTGCATCCGGTACACAATTATAACCACCACAATTTTTCTTATTTACGTTCATCCTTTTTCCTCCAATCCTATTCGTTCATTTCCGACCTCTCATTTAATTTGGTCGTCATGATCGCATACAACTTTGTTTCTTTCGGGAATTTATCCTTGAATGGGATAATGGTGTTCCCATAAAAAAGCAACCCTTCACCTTCATTAGAATTTGTCACAAAACTAAGCTGATGAGGACTGATATTTAACTGTTTCGCAAGGATCTGTCTATCGCCTCCCGCCTGATTTAACATGTAAATGAAATCAGAGTTCTCAAAGATATTTTCAATCTCACGAGACGATAACAGATCTTTTACGTTCTGGGTAATTCCTGTCGGGATTCCACCCCATTTTCTAAATCTCTTCCAGATTTCAACCGTATAAGCCGCTGTCTGTTCTTCTTTTAAAAGCAGATGCATTTCATCGATATAATATCGGGTTGACTTTTTCGCTTCTCGGTTGATGGTCACTCGGTTCCACACCTGATCCTGTACTACCAGCATCCCAATCTTCTTAAGCTGTTTTCCCAGCTCTTTGATATCAAAACAAACCAGACGGTTACTGATATCCACGTTGGTTCGATGATTGAATACATTCAGGGAACCCTTGACATAAATTTCAAGTGCTGTGGCAATACGCTTTGCCTCTGTCTCTTCCTGTTCTAAAATACAGTTATAAAGATCTTCCAGAATCGGCATGTTCTCCGGCACTGGATTTTCCAGATATTTTCGGTAAATGATTCGCACACAACGGTCAATGATGGTCTTCTCCACCGGTTCCAGACCATTTTTATTTCCTACGATCAATTCACACAGCGACAATACAAAATCGGCCTTTAAGGAGATCGGCGATTCATCTTCCGAATAGTTCAGATTGATATCCATCGGATTCACATACTGCTTACTGTTTGGTGAGATATGAACCACCTGTCCGTGAAGCATCTGTGTAAGGGGACTGTACTCGCCCTCCGGATCACAGATGATGATATCATCACTTGTGATCAAAAACGCATTGGTCATTTCTCTTTTTGCTGAGAAAGACTTACCGGCACCAGGCGTACCCAAAATCAGTCCATTAGGATTTTTTAAAAGTTTTCGGTCCGCCATGATCATGTTATTGCTGATAGCATTAATCCCGTAATAAAGTGCTTCTCCGTCCTGGAATAATTCTTCTGTAGTAAAAGGCACAAAAATAGCAGTTGCCGAAGTAGTCAGTCCTCTCTGAATATCAATCTGATTGATACCGATCGGAAGGCTGCTCATAACACCTGCTTCCTGCTGATAATCCAAACGCTTTAGGGCACAATTATATTTCTGTGCAATACCCGCCGTCTGCATGATAATGTTATCCAGTTTTCTCTTTGTATCTGCGGTATTCATGATAAGTACCGTCACCATAAACATTCTCTCATTCCTGCTCTGCAGATCTTCCAGAAGTTTCTTTGCTTCTCCTCCATACGTCACAAGGTCCGATGGCAGTACATCCATATCATAACCGGAACGGACTGCTTTCTTCTGCTCTTCAATCTTCATTTTATCCAAATCCGTAATCTTCATCTTAATCTGACGGATTGCTTTGGCCTGATCGATACTCTGCACATGAAGATTGACTACAATAGAATTATCCATATCCAGGAATTCTGCCAGCATCTTATCTGAAAGTTCCGGTGCTAAGATCTGTAAGAACGATACAGCACCAATGTTGTTTCCCATCTGGAAATATGATTTATTCCCAAAGTTAAAACTGGTCGGTGCAATAAAGTCTTTCGTGGAAAGTCCCGTTCTTGCCACCATATCGAAATTGAACAAAAACGGTTCCTGCAGATCCGGATTCATGGTCTGATACAAAAGTTTCAGTCTCTCATACCCGGATAACGGATGGGAACTGACTCCCATAGCCTTTAAGTTATTCATAATATCGGTCTCGATACGTTCCAGTCTCGGTTTTGCAACTCTTACATTTTCTGCCTCAATGCCAAAAGTCACATACTTTTTACGCATGAGACCATTATTACCTTTTGCAAGCTGCGTCTTTAAAACCCCTGCATACTCTTCACGAATCTCATCAAACCCATCATTTTTCATTGGAAGTTCAATACTTCCTTCCATCTCGCTCACATTCACATACTGGTTCATACAACTGATCTGAATGGAAATGCTCGGATCAAAATAATTATAAAAATCACACCAGTATTCAAATGCTGCTGTTTTATCTTCATTCTGTGCCAGCTGATAATTGATATCTCCAAACATGATACATTTCGTATAATGGGTATCATCTACACGACAGATACCGTCTCGAAACATTTCCTGATATGGGATGCTCTGCTGAGCCGTTCTCGGAACGTTGCTGTTCTTCTTTTCACGGAGCTTTTTCTTTACCAGTTTTTTCTTCTGCTCTCCCGAAAGAATAGAACCCTGTTCCTGACCACCCTTAACCTTTGTTCTTACCGGCACTTTTTTTGTGTCTCTGACTGGCTCCTTTGTTTTCTTTTCCAATACCAGATACCTCCTTCTCATTAATTTCTTTTTGAATGGCAGCATAAAAATTTTCTGTCTGATATGGTCGGATACCAGGTCTCTTGAATTTCACCTGAATCATATTCATCAGAATCTTCTCTAATGGTCTGCCATCTTTTTCATATATGGCAAACATAAAAAATGGCATTGCTATTAAGATCATAGCCATTGCTGCCATCGTGTTCCCCAAAAGACTTCTGGATAAAAAATAGACCGGAACAGCTGTAACTCCTCCAAGTCCGAAACAGATGAGCTGTCTCTTAGTGAGGTTGAACATCACTTTGGTCTTTACTTTCGTCAAGTCCTTTGGTACCTGTACATATGCCATTCTCTTCACTTCCTTTCATCGTGATATCACTTTCTACTTCATTTCCCCAGACATCCCAGCCTTCACTTTTCTGTCTGGCAAACAATTCAATACGCGGAACATCTCCCATCAGTTTTTCAATCCTGATCCTTGCTTCCTGTGGTTTTTTACTGTGTTCCTCAATATGCGTCATGATCACCTGATGCACTCCGGCAGAAACTCTTTTCGGCTTCCCCCTGGTTGCCAGAATACAGAACTCCACGTTGCTTCTGGTCCAATAACCCATTCCCCAGAACAGGCTGTCTGCCTTTTTATTCATCTTTACCCACACAAATGCAATAGTCTTATACTGAAATCCCCAAGCATCCAGAACGGATAACCCTTCTCTTAAACACGGAAGTGTGACCCACATAAAAAGAGCACAGTCTTTATCAGCCAATTCCATAATCGGAAGTTTCTTGATATCTTCCAGATTCATGGTCGGATAATGGCTCTCTGCACTGCGCCCGCCTTCTTTTTTCGTGTATGCCCTGTACTGCCAGGGTGGATCCGCGTAAATTACTTTATATTTCTTTTCTTCCATCCACACCTCATTTCTAATGTGCATTGAAGATCGACTTAGAGATACCTCCAGTCTTAAACAATGCGAAACAAAGAATTACGGTGTAAGCTGCTATTGAGAACAATGCAGAATGAATATCCGCAGCGACTGTCATTGAATTGACCAGTACACAATAAATGCCTACGATCACAATGATGAAAAATCCCTGGAATCCCAATGCCAAAAGTCCTCTTGCATAGTTATTTCCAATCTGACCCCATTCCCTGTTTGTCATTGTTGCAAACGGAATCGGTGCTACTGACGTGTATAAATAAATCTCAATCATACGTCCATAAAGGACTACGGTGATTAGGATGGAAATAATCTTCATACACATCGAAACTAACATTGTTTCCAACGAAAGCTGCAACAGTTCACCAAGCTCCATCGACTCCATAGCAGTTTCCATTTCAGTTATGGTACTTGCTATATCAATGGTCGTACTTCCTCCTATCACGCCTGCCGCTGAGTTGACCAGATGTTGCCCCACATCAAATATCGCCATGGTGATATTAAAGGTATTTGTTACCAGATACACAGCGATAAAAGATTTGAACACCCACTTAAAGAACATCCATGTATCAATCTCGTGCATGTTGTTCCTTTCTGTTACCATACTGATCAATTCATAACACAACACAAACGTGATGATCATCCCGGCAATTGGAATGATCACGGAGTTTGATAAACTCTCTATCATGTTAAAGATACCGCTGTTCCACGCTTGCGGAGTCTGTCCTACCTCCGCAGCAATGGTACCGGTCTTATCATTTACATCGGTGAACATGGTAGTCAGATTGCTCGATACAAAATTGGTGAGGAGTTCCCTGATGGCTTCCTCAATCTTTTCAAATAAATCAAACAACCGCTACTTCCTCCTTACTTTCTTAAATACTGCATGGCCTTTTCGAACCATGCAGCAAAGGTTAAAACAAGCCTGAAAGAAGTGGTACAAGAGTTGTTCCGATAAGAGCAACACCGCCACCTGCCATAAGCTGTTTCATACCCTGGGATTTTGCACCCGGATTATCGTTACCGTAACCTTCCAGCAGGTTGATAACGCCCCAGATACCAAGACCTGCTCCAAGAGCAACTACTAAGGTCTGTAATACACCTACTGCACTAGCAAAAAACGCCATCCGCATCCTCCTTTCCATACAAAAGGGATGCTATATTTCCAGCACCCCAAAACCTGTTAATCTGTTTCTATTTCCTCTGCCGGTTAAAATAAACCGGACAGCAACGGAACTAAAGTTGTACCGATCAGGGCAACACCACCGCCAGCCATAAGCTGCTTCATGCCCTGGGACTTCGCACCCGGATTATCATTACCGTAACCTTCCATCAGGTTAATCACACCCCAGATACCAAGACCTGCTCCAAGAGCGATTACTAAAGTCTGCAGTACGCCTACTGCACTTGCAAAAAATGCCATCCGCATTCCTCCTTTTCCTGTTTTTGAACGCAAAAAAGGCAAGTCCTGCTTTTTACTGCAAAACCTGCCTTACATTGGTCCTATATTCATTTTGTTTCCTCATCGAGATCGATCTCGTGAATTTCTACCAATTCATTCTTTTTCAGAATCAACTGGTGCTTCATATATTTTTCAATATCAAAAGCATACTTCGGGTTGCTGTCTGATAGCTCACGATATCGTTTATGCTTCGTGATATCGAATTTATTGCTGAAAAAGGGTCTCACACCACGAAGCTGCAAGATACATTTTCCACCATCCATGACCGCCAGCTCATCTTTTGACATCAGATCCTTGCCGGTTTTCTGGTAGTTGATACCATAACTTCGGCTGGTACCTCTGGTATCCGATGTGTTGTAAAGGTCAATGGTCTCTTTACCAAGCATTTCAGACATTTCTTTCAAGGTAGAACTTTCCTTTCCGCCAAGAAAGAGCGTTGCGTCATGAGGTAAGGTTCAGCTCATCCTTTGCAGGACTTGCGTCCCCTCCCTCCCAA
>OIWL01000268.1_pt1 | contig 75263 bp, 66 predicted proteins | sample 1587561 | NCBI WGS metagenome assembly OIWL01 (sample SAMEA3888903, study PRJEB22519) | human gut metagenome | biome: human gut; feature: human-associated habitat; material: faeces | place: Denmark | collected 2010 | reverse complement strand
CGCCTTGATGCGCGGGAATTCCTGCCCGTCCGTTCGGCGGTTGCGGCTTTCGCCGGGCGATTGCGGCTAGACTCCGCCGCGCAAGGAGGACAAGCGCATGACAAAGACGATTGCCGTAAGCGCCGCCGGGCGACCGGTCGGCGAGGACTCAGCGCGGTGCCGGTGGCCCGACGCTGTGGTCGAAGAAATCCGCCAGCGCGTGGCCGCCGGGGAGACCGTCACCGCGGCCGCCGCCCGATTCGGCGTGCCCTTCGGCACGGCGTGGGATTTCGTCCGATGCCGCCGCCGGGCCGTGCTGCCGGCCGGTTGGGTGACCGTCCGCGCGGGGCGTCGGGTGTCGGTCGGCTGAGGCGCTCGTCGGGGACGGGTGGGGGCCCAATTTCGCCGCTCGTCCGCGGGGGACCTCGCCTGACCGGCACATCCAAAAAAATTTCATTTTCGAACTTCCCTTTTTTCCGAGTTCCCGTACCCCACCGTCCAAAAAATTTTTAGGAAATTTTCACAATGGCTCAAACCGTCGCAAACAAGATCAAATCGATTCAGATCCTCGAGAAGCCCTCTAGCAGGGCCGCTACGGCGTCGGCACCCTCGGACGAGCAACCACAAGGGGAAGGTTTGTTCGGCGCCTCAGCGTGCTCAAAAACGCCCATTCCTGCCTCGTCTGAAGCCGTGGTAAGGATCGTGCATGAAGGGGCACCCAAGACGGTGTCCGACATGGACCCGTCAAAGCGACGTGCGCACTACAAGCCCGTGACGCCGGACGAAGACTGGCGTCCGGAGTGGGGGCCGAGGAAGCGTCGTCCCGGGCTGACGAAGGAGGACAGGGCTCTGATGCGTCGGGTGGCGACGGAGGCGATGGTGGGGCTGCCCGAGGTTCCGGAGTATCTGCCGACGGATGCGGAGACGGGCCGGGTGGTGAAGTCGCCGGAGCTCTTGGACGCGCTCTGTGCCTACTTGGCGCAGGGCGGGATGATGCTGACTTTTGCGAAGCGTGTGGGCCTTGGCCGCAGCGCGCTGTCGCAATGGTGCTCGAAGGATCCGAAGTGGAAGGCGGCTGTTGCGAAGGCTCGGGAGCAGGGCGTTGACGCGCTAGCCGAGGAGGCGTTGGCGATGGCGACGGACCCGCTGATGGTGGAGGACGTGTACGAGCGCTATGACAACGACGGGAACCTGCTCAGTCGTGACGTGAAGACGGGGGATGCGGTGTACGCGAGGAAGCTGGCGGTGTCGACGCGACTGGATTTGCTGAAGAAATGGGCGCCGGAGAAGTACGGCGACAAGGTGGAGGCGAAGACAGACAGCTCTCTTGCCTCCCGAATCCTTGCCGCCAGACAGCGCGTGGCGGGGAAATCGTAGGTTAGAAAAACGGGCGATAAAGGCCGACACATACCGCCAAAACTTTTTTAATTTTTACGTTTGGAATGTTGAATTCCGAGTTGTTGTCGAAAGATAAAAACATTTCTGAAATATCTCTCTTAAATCTTCCAATAATCGCGGAATTATTTTCCGTTTCCGCCAGAACGATTTGCCCGGACTTTATGCGGGGCCACTCTTTGCAGAAGTAGAGAGCGTCTCCGTCCTGTACGGCAGGCGCCATGGCGGCGGTCTCCGCGACGATTGCGAAGTCCGGCGTGGGCACGTTTGTGGTGTAGAGCATTTCGGGCGGGAGCGCGATGAATTCGCAACTGGAGAACCCTGGCGCGCAGAAGTAATCAGCGGTCTGGGAGAGTGCCAGGATTGGAATTTCCCGCATGGGGGCCTCGGCATGCGCCCCATGAAAGATGTTTCCTTGGCCTCTCAGCTCTTGAAGATGTTTTTCGTAGGCCATTTCCGCTCGGTAATCGTCGTCTCTAGCATCGGTTGCAGAGGACACCCACAAAACTTTAGGGTCAACGGCCAGCGCGGCGGCCAGTTTCGCGATTGTGGCGGGGTGCGGGGTCGACTCTCCTGATTTCAGCCGCTGGATAGTTGCGGTAGCGACGCCCGAGAGCTTTGACAATTTACGTACGGAGAGCCCGTTCTCGACCATGAGCTCGTGTAGTGTGCTCAAAAAGGTGGTATTGGTTGACATAGTGTACTCGCTGTGCTTATTATTTATGTCGCCATACTTGTATTCTATATTTTTGGAGCACTCATGTCGAGTAATGACTACATCTCCCCAAAGACGGCCTTGGCCTATCTTGTCCGTTCCGGCCTTAGCAAGCGAGCAGTCGCAAAGTACTGCGATATAACTCCAATGACGCTGTACAGGATTCAGAACGCCCCGGATGGCTTTGCTTTTCGCGAAAGCACGGTGAAGAAAATGCACGATGCGTATACGCGTAGAGAGCAGGAAATGGCGTCGGACGCCCGTGTTCGCAAGGAGCTTGGGTTATGACCTCGTTCATCCGTGAGAAAGGGCCGAGGCTCGTCGAGACCGGCTACCCCGTGGTTCCGCTGTCGAAAGGCAAGAAGCATCCGACCACGCCCAACTGGCAGAACTCTCCGCTCACCGCCCAGGCTTGCCGACAGCGGCCGGAGGGTGAGGGCGTCGGCGTGCTGTGTGGATACGGCGACACGCCTATCTGCGCCATCGACGTTGACTTTCGCGGAACCGATGTGGAGGCGAAGGCGCTTTTTGACGCCCTCTGCAAGGCTTATCCTGCGTGCGCGATGGCCGTTTACCGTGTCGGTCGGGCTCCGAAGTTTGCGCTGCTCTTTCGCGCAGAAGGGCGCTGGATGAAGCAGACGACTCTCGAGTACGTCAAGAACGGTGACGAGTCCACGAAGTCACAGCTGGAGGTTCTGGGCAAGGGGCAGCAGATTGTTCTGTACCACATCCACCCGGAAACGGGGCTCCCCTACAGCTACCCGGATGCTTTTTTCTCAGGGGAGCCTGTTGACGTTCCGGTTGCCGAGCTCCCTTTGATGACGTATGAGGGCGTTCAGACGCTATGCGACGCATTCGAAAAGTTCGTTGAGAGCAACGGGTGGGCGCCGGTCAAGGGTAGTGAGCGCATGATTGCCGTCGATGCTGACGAAGCCCTGGCGGAAGAGCTCGTACCGAAGCGCCCGATCGGGCTCACGATCGACCAGATTCGCAAGCTGATGGCGCCGAGAGTGGAGTCGTGGGGTTCCTACACCCCGTGGTACCAGGACGGCATGCGCATCCACCACGAGACGTCTGGGTCGCCTGAGGGGCTTGCCCTCTGGGATGAGCTTAGTCAGCAGGCCGCCAAGTATGACGGTTTCGCTGAAGTGGAGAAGAAGTGGGCTACGTTCAATAACCGTGGCCTGCGTTCGCTCACGATGTGGCCGATCGCTCGGGAAGCGCGAATGGTCATCGCGAGAGCGGAGGCTTTCACGGAAGACGGGCTTCTGTGCCGTGTGCTTCGCGACTGGGGCGATCACCTCCGCTATGCGCCACAGGCAAAACGCTGGTACTACTTTGAGCCCGCTACGAGGCAATGGGACCGCCTCGGGCCGGAGGCTTCGATCTGCACAAGGATTCGTGACGAGATCTTCAATTCGCTTTTGACGGAGGAGATCAAGGCTGCGAGGGATGCGGGGGATGAAGCCCGAGAAAAGGCGGCGGCCAAGTTCCAGCTGCGCTGTCTCGACGGCGAGAGCGCCATGCTGGACAAGCTCCTGAAGAACCTGACCCGCACGCGTGAGCTCTATGTTGATGAGAACGACATGGACGCGATGGAGGAGTTCATCGCGGTCGAGAACGGACTCGTGAACCTGAAGACGAGGGATCTGGTGCCGAATGCACCAGATGCCCTGATGGTGAAGTACTGCAATGTGCGGTACGACCCGAGTGCGGACTGCCCCACCTGGCGCAAGTGCGTTTCCACATGGTTCGGAAGCGAAGAAGTGGCGTGGTACATGCAGAAGGTGCTTGGCAAGATGCTGGCAGGCCGACCGGATGAGGAGGCATTTTACCTGCTCATTGGCGACGGAGCCAACGGTAAGTCAAGTTTTCTTGAGACGATCAGCGAGGTGATGGGCGGCTACTCGAAGGCGCTGAGCGATGAGACCGTCATCGGCCGCAAAGGCACGCCGGCAAGCGGGCATCGTGCGGACATCGTGCGTCTGCAGGGGGCCAGGTTCGTGTACTGCTCCGAGACCGGGAGCGGGGAGTCTTTCCGCGCAGCGGACTTGAAGCGCATTTCCGGTGGGGACAAGATCTCCGCACGAGGTGCGTATGCCGCCGAGGTGAAGGAGTTTCCCGCCAGATTCACGCTTTTCATTGCCACCAACTTTGCGCCGAACATGCAGGGGGCTGACAACGCCATGCGCCGTCGCATTCGTCTGATCGACTTCCCGCACGACTTCGAGAACGATCCCAAGTATCGCGCCATGCGCATCAAGGGGCTGTCGCAGGTGCTTAAGGCGGAGCGCTCTGGCATTTTCAATTGGCTTCTAGAGGGGCGAGAGGGCGAGCTGAAGGAGGGCCTGACCGTGCCGAAGTCCGTACTGGACGCGTCGAACGCCTATGTCGACTCGCACGATCTGGTCACCCAGTGGTTTGATGAGCGGTGCGAGATCGGGCGCCCGGAGAAGGAGAACGATCCGTCGACGAAAGAGTTGTTCGAGAGCTATTGCCAATGGCTTGAGAGCATGAACGAGTCGACGTTCGATGCGCGGCCTAGGCTTTTGACCGAGCGGCTGAAGAAACTGCTTGCGAGGAGGGGGGCGCCGTTTCGGCTTCGTCAAGGGAACGACGGGAAACGTTTTGTCGGCATTCGGCTGAAGAGCGCCGTCGACCTGGACCAGCCCGCTCAAGACGACTTCGAAGACATTCCCTAACCAACCGACCCTCGGCTTCCTTTCCGAAGTCGGGGGTCTTTTTCCATGAGGACAATTTTCTATGAATGAACTGTCAGACGACATTGCCGAAGAGCTGGCGCGAGGGTACGACGACCCTCTGCGCTTCGTGCTTTGGGCGTTCCCGTGGGGCGAGTCGCCCGAGCTCTCGATCGTACCGCTTCCCGAGCCTTGGGCTTCGAAGTACCCGGGGAGCAAGTTCGGGCCGGACAAGTGGGCCTGCGAGGTCTTGGACGAGATTGGGCAGCAGGTGCGCGCAAACGGCTTCGACGGGATCCATGCCGTCAAGCCCATACGTCTTGCCGTTGCGTCAGGCCACGGCATCGGTTCGGATATGTGATGAGCCGTCTGAGTCCTTTTCCGCAGTGGTTCTGCGGGGTACCGAAAGGTGCTAACGGGGAAGCCTCTCTGAGGTAATCCCGTGGGAAGCCCGAACGATCGGGAACCTGTATCGACTATTCCTCGGAAGGGAAGTAGGGCTGAATTAACCTCAGCTCGAAACGGGACTCCCCGCAATGCGGGTAAGAGATAGTCAGTGCCTCTGGCGACAGGGGATAAAACGAAATCATTTTTGACAGCCTGCCTCGTGATCTGGATCCTCGCCACTCGTCCGAACTGTAAGGGCGTAGTGACGGCGAACACTGCGGCGCAGTTGAAGACGAAGACCTTCGCGGAAATCTCGAAATGGCTGCGCCGATCCATTGTCGCCGACATGTTCGAGATCAAGGCGGAGTCCATCGAAGCGAAGGAAGCTCCTGAGTCGTGGCGCGTCGACGCGCAGACGTGTAAGGAAGAAAACTCCGAATCGTTTGCGGGCCAGCATTCTGCGTCCTCTACGTCCTTTTATGTAATGGATGAGGCCTCAGCCGTCCCCGACGTGATTTGGGAAGTGGCGGAAGGCGGTCTGACCGACGGTGAGCCGATGATGTTCGTGTTCGGCAATCCGACGAGAAACACAGGGCGTTTCCGCGAATGCTTCGGGAAGCGCAAGAACGTCTGGAGCACTCGTCAGATTGACAGCCGAAGTGTGTTCATCACGAACAAGGAGCAGATGGAGGAGTGGCGCAAGGAGTATGGCGAGGACTCGGACTTCTTCAAGGTGCGTGTGAAGGGTGAGTTCCCGAGTCAGTCCGACAAGCAGTTCATCCCGTCGGGCCTTGTGATGGAGGCGGCGAGGCGAGACATGCCGCACAACGGGGCGACGTGCGCGATCATCGGCGTGGACGTGGCGCGCTTCGGTGATGACGACAGCGTGATCTACACGCGCATCGGCAGGGGTTGGCTCCCGATCAAGCGCTTCAAGGGGCTCTCCACAACGCAACTCGTGGCCAAGGTGAAGCAGCACTTCGACGAAGTGAGGGCGCTCGGGTTCCCGAGAGACCGCATCTACATCAACGTGGACGAGGGCGGTGTTGGCGGCGGTCCGAAGGACCAGCTTCGCGACGACGGGTACCCCGTGCGCGGCATCCAGTTCGGTGCGGGTGCGGACGATCCGAAGACGTACGCCCGTCTCCGTGAAGAGATGTGGGGGAGGATGAAGCTCTGGCTGATGGACGGCGGGACGATCCCGAACGATCAGGGCCTGATCGACGACTTGACGGCGCCCGAGTACGACATCCTGCCGGGCGGGCAGATCAAGCTCGAGTCGAAGAAGGACATGAAGAAGCGCGGCATGCCGTCGCCAGACAGTGCAGACGCGCTTGCGCTGACCTTCGCGTACAAGATCGAGGAGTACATCCCGCTCGCGGAGCTCGAGTACCGCAACCGCAGATCGGGGAGGCGGGACTACGACCCCTTCGCCTGTCTGAAGTAGTTGGGGCATGAGACGAAGTCCACGTGGTTTGATTGAGACCGACGAATGAAAAGAAAGCCGCAGGTGTTCCAGCACCCGCGGCTTCAGGACTCAACAACTACATGGGGTAGCGATGAGCTATTTCGAGATTACGTTAGGCATTTTAACAGGTATCCGCGTCATGGTTTCAGAAACTCATAGGAAATATCCGCTTCTCTTCGGTGCGGTGTTGACCATCGTATTTCTAATCGCGCAAGCGGTTGTTATCGGCTTTGTAGACGACCCGTTGGCGAACAAGATGCTCGAGTGGCTTTTCTACGTCAGTGCGGTGATGTGCACAGTGAGGCTCATGTGGGCGGCGCTGCGGATAGCGATAGGCCGTTCCGGAGCCGGGGGAAGCGATGGTTGAGTTTTCGGAATTACCCACATACACGCAGATTTTGCTAGGGCTTATCGACCTTTGGCTTGCTACAGGTGCTTTGAAGCAGGGCATAGAGGTCTACGTCTACGTCAAGTATCGGAAGAGTCTGCGAGCAACATGGGAGGAGAAGGGAAGTGATTGAGTATCAGGAGCTGTCGTTCGGTGAACTTTACGATCTGGACGGTTGGACGGACTGGGTGACGGAGTACATCAACGAGACGGCCAACCCTGTCATTGGCGCGGCCGAGGCGCAGGTGTCCCGCTATGCCGCGCTCGACAAGGACGGTCAGCTTCGCTGTGTGGCCGTGCTTGACGACGGGCGCCTTGTTGGCGCGGCCGCGCTTCTCGTCACGCAGTCCCAGCACTACCCGTTTCCTCTCGTCGGCGTTGATGCCTTCTACCTCCGTAAGGCATGGCGCCGTGGGCGTACGGGGCTTGATCTTCTCGGGTGCGCCAAGGCGGTTGCGGCCAAGGAAGGCGCTCCTGGCTTCACCTTCATGGCCCCTCCGGGCACGAAGTTTGACAAGCTGTGCGATCGCCTCGGCATGACGCACACCCATAACTGCTACTGGTGCAAGTGCGATGAATGATCTTGCGACACGAGCCGCGGCTGTGGAAGCCCTCGGGCAGGCGCTTGAGGCGGAGTTCCCGCCGATCCACATCGAGACGGAGCACCACCTTCATGCGGGTATGTATTCCCGCACGGTCTACGTTCCGAAAGGCGCGGCGGTCGTGGGGCTCACAGTCAAGGTACCGACGCAGTTGATCTGCTGCGGGCACTTCAGGATCACGGATGGGGGCATCACGAAGGAGCTTCGCGGCGTCCATATCCTCGACGGCATGGCGGGGCGAAGAGCCGCTGTCTATGCCCTTGAAAACTCGTCCTTCACCATGTGCTTCGCGACGGATGCGAAGACTGTGGAGGAGGCCGAAAACGAATTTACTGATGAGCCCGATCGGCTCTTAACTCGAAAGGAGAATCTCTTATGTCAGGAGTAGCAGTTGCCGTTGGCGTAACCGCGGCGTCCATCGGCGCCTCCATGTACAGCGCCAACAAGCAGGACAAGGCGCAGCGCCGCGCCGCCGATCAGCAGGCCAAGGCGGCCGCCGAGGCGAAGAAGCAGCAGGAGATGGAGTTCAACAAGGCCAACCAGAATGAGGTCGATGTCAGCGGTATCATGAGCCAGAATCAAGGTGGCGGCAGCGCCACGATGATTACGGGTCCGGGCGGCGTCGGCAAGAATGATCTTCTGCTTGGCGGCGGCTCCTCTCTTCTGGGAGGCTAATCATGGCGGACAGTCTTCGCAAACAGTGCGGCAAGCGCTGGGAGGCGCTGAAGTCTGAGCGCTCCTCTTGGATGCCGCACTGGCAGGAAATCTCGGAAGTGCTTCTGCCTCGCGCGGGGCGCTTCCTCGTCTCCGACAACAACAAGGGGGACAAGCGCCACCGCGCCATCCTGGACAACTCAGGCACGCGAGCGCTTCGCACCTTGTCGGGCGGCATGATGGCGGGCATGACGAGCCCGGCTCGCCCGTGGTTCCGTCTCACGACGAAGAACCCGCAGTTGGACGAGAACTACGAAGTCAAGAAGTGGATGACGCAGGTGACGACCCTCATGCAGATGGTCTTCAACCAGTCGAATGTCTACCGCGCCTTGCAGATGGCGTACGAGGAGCTCGGTGCTTTCGGCACGACGTCTGTGATCGTGCTCGACGACTACGACTCCATCATCCATTGCATGCCGCTCACCATCGGCGAGTTCGCGCTTGCGACGGATTCCCGAGGCGACGTCAACACGTGCTACCGAGAGTTTCGCATGACGGTCTCCGCGCTCGTCGGGGAGTTCGGCTACGACAAGGTGTCGCCCAACGTCAGGCGGCTCTATGACCGCGGGAACTACGATGAATGGATCGAGGTGGTCAACGCCATTGAGCCCCGCAATTTCCGCGATCCCGAGAAGCGCGACGCGAAGAACATGCCGTTTCGATCGGTCTACTTCGAGAAGAACGGCAAGGGCGACTCGATCCTTCGTGAGTCGGGCTTCAGGCAGTTTCCTGTTCTCGCAGCTCGTTGGAATGTGACGGGCGGCGACATCTACGGGACGGGGCCGGGCATGGAAGCGCTCGGCGACCTTCGCCAGCTTCAACAGCAACAGCTTCACAAGTCCAAGGCCATTGCTCAGCAGGCCGATCCCGCGGTCATCATGTCGGCCGACATGCGCAATCAGGAAGCGAACCTGGTTCCGGGCGGGATTGTTTGGGCGGACAACGTAGCGCAGGTGCAGGGGGTGCGGTCTGCCTACGAAGTCAACCTGCGTCTCGACGCGCTTCTGATGGATATTCAGGACGTGCGGCGGCGCATTGATGAAGCGTTCTACAAGGACATCTTCCTGATGATTACGGGCATGCCCACGACTGCCCGCGCGACTGCGACTGAGATTGCCGAGCGCCACGAAGAGAAGATGTTGATGCTTGGCCCCGTCCTCGAGCGTCTCAACGCGGAGATGAACGACCGACTGATCGCCATGACGTTCGACCGCATGGTGCAGGTCGGCATGCTTCCGCCGGTCCCGCAGGAGCTTCAAGGCATCGACTTGAACGTCGAGTTCGTCTCGATCCTTGCGCAGGCCCAGAGGGCCGTGGCAACCAACGCGGTCGACCGCTTCACGCAGAACCTCGGCATGCTCGTGGCGATCAAGCCCGATCTCGCCGACAAGTTCGATGCGGACTACTGGGCGGATTACTACTCGGACGTGCTGGGGCTTGACCCCCAGTTGATCGTGCCTGGCAAGCAGGTGGCGCTCATCCGCCAGCAGAGAGCCGAGCAGCAGGCGAAGATGATGCAGATGGAGCAGGCCAAGGAGATGGCCTCTGTCGCGAAGGATCTCGGAGCGGCTCAAGCCGCCGTTCCCGCGTCTCCGATGTCGCCTCTGCAGGGAGACCTTCAGTCAGCCTCCCCCGAGCAGATCATGGGGCAGTTCGCGGGTTATTGACCCAGTTGGGGCATGAGAGCAAAACAGCGTGTCAAAGTAGCTTCAACATATAAAGCGAAAGCCGCTCGGGGTGCGATCCGAACGGCTTTAGAAGAGATAAGAGCAATGGTTGAAGAACACGACAGGCAGATGATTCGGGAAGACGAACGTCGCCGAATAGAGAGGGAACGCAAAACTTGGTGGTGGGACGCCTTCAAGAGCGTTGCGGTTCCTATTCTTGTCGGCGTTATCTCTTCGCTAGTTTCGCTCAAGGTAGCGGGTGTTTTATGACTGAACAGAAACTGCCATACGAAGCCTCGGACGACTTCCCGTCCGACTTCAAATGGCTGATGCGTGACGTGCGCGGGCGTCGGTTGATGCACTGGCTTCTCACGAAGTCGGGCGTTTTCCGAACGACTTTTGAAGAGACGCCCATGCGAGCGGGCTATATGCCCATCGCGATGGCGCATGCCGAAGGGCGCAAGGACATCGGCTATCGCCTGATGGCGCAGATTGATCGGGTTTGTCCCGACCAGTATTCCAAGATGATGAAGGAGAACAAGAATGGCTGAAGACGGCACTACCGTTGATCCTGTCAAACCTACGGCGCCTGCAAATCCGACAGCGCCCGAAGGTGGCGAAGGAAACCCTACCGATCCGGCACCGGCGGCTACCGCTCAGGCGACGGACGCTACCGAACCGACGGCGGACATGCCGTCCCTGCTGGGCGAAGGGGATCAGAACGACGGCGATCAGAAGCCCGCGCAGGCAGCGCCCGAGGCGTATGAACCGTTCGACGTCGAGGGGCAGCAGTTCACAGAAGCTCAGCTCGAAGGCTTTGCCGCTACGGCGAAGGAGCTCGGGCTCTCGCAGGAAAATGCCCAGAAGATGCTTGCCGCCATGGTCCCCACGGCGCGCCAGTATCTGGTGGATGACTTGAAGGCGAAGTCGCGCGAGTGGGCTTCGCTTTCTGAGAAGGACCCTGAAATCGGCGGCGCCAATTTCAAGGCTAATGTCGGCGTTGCGAACAGCGCACTCAAGCAGTTTGCGACTCCCGAATTTACGGCGCTTTTGAGAGGATCCGGCCTTGGGGCGCACCCCGAGGTGGTCCGTGTGTTTTATCGCATCGGCAAGGCCATGCAGCAGGATCACGGTGTGACGGGAAGCGCTTCCGCTCCGGCGGGCGCTCGACGCCGCTACCCGAAGTCCAACATGGTTGTTGATGATGAATAAGGAGATAAGGAATGGCTACGACTACTAAGCCGAATCGCAATCCGACGCTCGCCGACATGATGGATCGTCTGGATCCGAATGGCGAGCTCGCTGACATCGTTGAAGTACTCAACGAAACCAATGAAATGATGGACGACATCACGTGGGTGGAGGCGAACAACAAGTTCTCCCACCGCACGACCGTCCGCACGGGTCTTCCGACCGTCACGTGGCGCAAGCTCAACTATGGTGTGAAGCAGTCCAAGTCCACGGTCGCCCAGATCACGGACACCTGCGGCATGCTTGAGGCTTTCGCCACGGTCGATAAGAAGCTCGCCGAAATCAACGGCATGAAGGAATCTTGGCGCGCTTCCGAAGAACGCCCGTTCATCGAGGCCATGTCCCAGACGCTTCAGCGCGCTCTCATCTACGGCGACTCCTCGAAGGACCCCGAGCAGATCATGGGCCTTGCACCGCGCTTCAACACGAAGGATCCGAAGAAGGCTCCGTGTGCTGTCAACGTCATCGACGCCGGCGGCACGGGCACCGACCTCACCTCCATCTGGCTCGTCGGTTGGGGTCCGAACACGGTCCACGGCCTTTACCCCGAAAACTCCAAGGCGGGTCTCTCCAAGGAAGACATCGGCGAAGAAGCCGCGCTTGATCCGGATGGCGGCGAGTACCGCGTCCTCAAGACGCACTTCGGTTGGGACGTTGGTCTCTCTGTTCGCGACTGGCGCTATGTGGTCCGTATCGCCAACATCAAGGAAAGCCTCCTGAAGCCGATTCCGCCCGATGAAAACAGCGCCACCGGCCACAACCTCTACGAGCTCCTCGTCAAGGCGGTCGCCAAGGTTCCGAGCCTCTCGGGCGCCCGCTTTGCCTTCTATACGAACCGTACGATCGAAACGTACCTGCGTCTGCAGCAGGCCAACTCCCGCAACGTCCAGCTGAATCTGGCCGATGTCGGTGGCCGCCGCGTGCTGAGCTTCGACGGCATCCCGTTCCGTCGCGTCGACGTGCTTGAGTTCAAGGAAGCTCAGGTCAAGTAAGGAGAAGACAATGATTGTTGACTATCTGATGATGTTCACGAAGGACGAGGGCCAGAAGCTTACCGCCGCGGCCGTCTCCGACTTCCGTCTTGACTTCGGTCAGCCCAAGCCGACCACGGGCTATGCCTATGGCGACCTTGTGGCCGTCTTCACGGTGAAGGCCGACGTGACGGGCAACCTCACGATCTCGCTGCAGGACTCCGACACGGAGACGAGCGGCTTTGCCGACGTGTCCACGGCGGTGACGCTTGCCGCCCCGAAGGCGGGCACCCAGATCGTGATCCCGATCCCGTACCATCACAAGCGCTACATGCAGGCGAACTTTGCCGGCACTGTTTCGGGGGGTACGGTTCACGGCTTCATCACGTCGGGCTTCCAGGACAACGCGGGCTTTGAACAGGCCCCGTCCATCAAGACGGCTTGATCCTCCGTGAAGAGGTGATGACAAAGGGGCGCTTCGGCGCCTCTTTTTGTAGGAGGTTCTCATGGCAAGTGCTGTAGAGATTTGTAATTTGGCGTTGTCTTTCCTGGGTGACACCGGGAGCATTGCATCGATCGACCCGCCCGAAAGCCCGGCGCAGGCGAAGATGTGCGCGATCTACTACCCGATCGCGAAGTCGGCGATGCTCGAGATGCACGACTGGTCGTTCGCGACGAAGCGCCAGCTCCTCGCCAAGTTGAGCTCGGAGGAGACGGCGGGGTGGAGAGGCGTCTACGAGGTGCCGTCCGACTGCATGCGCGTCATCCGCGTCCGCCCGCACTCGAAGCAGGAGATGCCGAGCTGGTGGACGGATAACCCGGTGTGGTTCATGGAGCCCAACGACGCGAACTTCGAAGTGATGGGCGGGAAGCTCTACACGAACGCGGAAAACCCCGTGGCGACCTACGTGACGTCGGAGGTCTCGGAGGGCTACTTCTCGCCAACCTTTGTGACGGCGTTCGCGTACTACCTCGCGATGGAGATTGCGGGTTCCCGCGTGAAGGGCGAGGAAGGGCAGAAGCTGTCGAATCTGCTTTCGAAGCAGTTCCAAGTGGCGCTCTCGACGGCGAAGACGCGTGACGCGAATCAGCAGCGCAAGCAGGTCTGCTTCACGCCCTCGTGGATCGTAAGGAGGTAGGCATGGGTATCCGCAAAGTTCAAATGTCTTTTTCGGCGGGCGAGCTCTCCCCCGCCATGTACGGGCGATTTGACGATCAGAAGTACCAGCAGGGTTTGGCGAAGTGCCGCAACTTCCTCGTGCTTCCGCAGGGCCCCGCGACGGTTCGACCGGGTACGGCGTACGTGAACACGACGAAGTATCCGACGAAGAAGTGTCGCCTCATCCCGTTCACGTTCTCGTCCGATCAGACGCTTGCCATCGAGCTTGGCGACAAGTACGCGCGCTTTCACACGTCGGGCAAAACCCTCCTGGGCGAAGACGGGCAGCCCTATGAGATCGAGACGCCGTACAGCTCGGACGACGTGTTTGGCATCCACTATGTCCAGTCGATGGACATCATGACGCTCGTGCATCCGAACTACCCGCCGAAGGAGCTGCGTCGCTACGGCGCGACCGACTGGCGTCTTGTCGACGTTCAGTTCGGCGCACCGCTCCCCGCTCCGTCGGCGCCAACGGTTGAGTACAAAGTGGTGGCCGGAAACGAGCAGACGCTTACTGACGCGGAGAAGACGCGCTACACCCTGAAGTACAAGGTGACGGCAGTAAAGGAGACTGAGACGGGAAGCGAGCAGGAGAGCCCTGCAAGTCCCGTTGGCGAGACGAAGGGAAACCTGTACCTCAACAACGCCACCTGTACGATCACGTGGGGCTCTGTGGCAGACGCGGAGCGATACCGCGTCTATAAGAATTTCAAGGGCTTGTACTGCTTTATCGGAGAGACGACCGAAACGTCGTTCATCGACGACAACTACTCGCCTGACGAGGGCATCACGCCGCCTATCTACGACGACCCTTTCTTTATGAGCAAGGGCATTACTTCTGTCACGGTTGACAGCGGCGGGAGCGGGTACGTCTATGACCGCAGAGGCATTGACACAACGAATGTGGCGCTCAAAAGTGGGGGGACTCAACTTAGTGGCGGCGACTGGACAGTCACCAGCGTTAATCGCTACGCTGAAATTTGGTGCAGGGTTTATGACGAAGCTGGCACAGGCGCGGGCGCAGTTGTTACGCCAGTCGTCAAGCAAACGAAGGGTAGGGATAGCATCTCGTTCGGAGACGGCAACAGCAAAGAGTATGACGTATGCAAGACTGAGATTACAGGTTTCACCGTGACCTCCCCCGGCAGTGGATACTCCAACCCGCGCATCGAGCTCAGTTATAGCTATGTACATTGGGAGTGTACGGCTGGCGACTGTTGGACGGATACTGCATCGTCGAAGGCGGTTTTTTCAATCGGAGTCGAGCAGTCGTCTCTTCGTATCGACGTCAAGGACTCGACAGGTTGGGGCGCGGAGCTCGTGCCGGTTGTGAAGGACGGGCGCATCGAGAAGGTAGCCGTGCGGTCCGGCGGGCAAAGCTACACGTCTCCGAAGTTGACGGTTGTTTCTACGGTGGGGAGCGGCGCTTCGCTCTCCGCCAACGTAGGTAAGGCGGGCGACTACCCCGGCGCGGTCTGCTACTACGAACAGCGCCGATGCTTCGCGGGAACGCCGACGCGTCCTCGGATGGTGTGGATGACGCGTTCCGGTACCGAGTCAGACATGAGCCACACGCTCCCCTCGCAGGACGACAACCGCTTGCGTTTCGCCATCGCGGCGCAGGAGGCGTCGCGCATCCTGCATCTGACGCCGCTCCAGCAGATGCTTGCGATGACGAATACGACGGAGTATCGAGTCTACTCGGGCGGCTCCGCCCCGATGGCGCCTGATGCGATTCGATCGGAAGTGCAGGCGCAGATAGGCGCGTCGAACGTCATGCCTGTGGTGGTCAACTCCACGGTCGTTTACGCTGCCGCCCGTGGCGGGCACGTGCGTGAGCTCGGGTACAACTGGCAGTCGTCGGGTTTCACTACAGGCGATTTGTCGATCCGATCCGCGCACTTCTTCGAAGACTCGCAGATCGTCGACATGGCGTTGGCGAAGTCGCCGGATCCGATCGTGTGGGCGGCGATGGCCGACGGCAGCCTCCTGGGATTTACCTACTTGCCTGAACAGGCGATTGGCGGCTGGCACAAGCACACGACGGTGAACGGCGCGGTCGAGTCTGTGACGGTCGTGCCTGAGGGGGATGAGGACATCGTTTATCTCATCATCCGTCGAACAGTCAAGGGAGAGGTTGTCCGCTACGTCGAGCGCATGCACGAGCGTAAGTTCTCGGCGTTGGAAGACGCATGGTGCGTGGACTGCGGCGGGGAGTACATCGGAGACCGGACGACTGAGGTGAAGGGGCTCACCTGGCTCGAAGGCGAGACGGTCAACATCCTTGCCGACGGTTGTGTGCTCCCTCAGCGCGTAGTGGAGGACGGGAAAGTCACGCTCACCCAATCGGCGCGTCACGTCATCGTGGGCCTGCCGATCACGGCCGACCTGCAGACGCTCCCGGTGGCGGTACAGCTGGCGGACGGCTCGGTTGGGATGGGGCACATGAAGAACGTGAACGATGTGTTCATGCGTGTGCACAAGTCTTCCGGTGTCTTTGTTGGCCCTGACTTTGACAATCTTGTCGAGTACAAGCAGAGAACCGATGAGCCGTACGGGTCCCCGCCGGCATTGATGGACAAGGAAATCTCCGTCGCCACAATCTCGCAGTGGAACGACTCGGGTCAGATCTGCGTTCGTCAGAAGGATCCGCTGCCGCTCACGATCGTTAGTCTCTGTTGGGATTTGGCGAAGTAGTTGGGGCATGAGGTTGCCTCAAGCCGATAACCTAGCCCTCAACTATGAGGGCTTTTTTCTTATGGCGCTTACACTTCAAGGGGTCACATATGACCTCGACAACCTTTTGGGCGGCGTTAACTTTGGAACGGATCCACTCACGTTCCAAGGGGCCGCCGGCACGCAGAACGTATTGACCGCTCCGGATACAGCTTCGTCGGCGGGCTCGGGTAATCCGGCGCTCGGCGGTGCGTCTATCGGGCTTGCCATCGGGCAGGCGATCGGGGGCATGTACTCCGCGTGGAAGGGCGGCAAGACGCTCGACTACGTGATGAACAAGCAGGCCGAGATCTCCGAGCAGAACCGTCAGATGGCGCAGCTCTCCGCCGAGTCTGCGATGCGTCAAGGCGAAGCCGCCGTCGCACAGCTTACCTACCGCGCGGGCCAGATCAAAGCCAAACAGCGCACGGCGTTCGCATCGAGCGGCGTGGTGTTGGGCGAAGGCTCGACTGCAGAGGTCACTGCGACTACCGACATCATGAAGGAGATGGACAAGAAGACCGCCGAGATGAACGCGCTCTCCGCCGCCTGGGGCTTCAAACAGCAGGCCCTTCAGGCGAGCGCGCAGGGCGGCATCTACTCCGGCATGGCTGGCTACGCCAAGTCGGCGAAGCAGTCCGAGGGTTTCTCAAGTCTTCTTGACGGCGGCATGACGGCGGCCGACCGTTGGTATCGATACTTTGGAGCATCCTAATGGCACAAGTTCCCAACTACGGCGGGCCACAGGTCATGCCGAGCATCCTCGGCTATCGACCGATGTCGACCGAGATTCCGAAAGTTCCCGAGATGGACGTGCAGAAGCCGTTGGCGAAGGCGTCCGCCAAGCTCGACGACTGGTACTCGAAGTTCCTCGCGGAACAGGATGACGCCCGCGTGACGGAGGCGCTCACGGAGCTTCGTCGCAAGGCGATCGACATGGAGTCGGGCGAAGGCGGTTGGGCGAGCCAACTGGGCGCCAACGCGCTTGAGCCGGACCTCGACGGAAAAGGCCTTGTCGAGCGAATGGACTCTGGGCTTCAGGACTACGGCCAAGAGCTCGCCTCCGGGCTCACCGCGCGTCAACAGAAGATGTTCGGCGAGAAGGCACAGGCGATCTACACCGCGTCCTACTCCGGCGTCTCTCAGCACGTCTATCAGCAGGCGATTGCCCAGAAGAAGGCGGCGCACGAAGGCGCGATTGCGCAGGCCGTGGAGTCGGGCGCAGCGTATGCCGGCAAGCCTGACATGCTTGCGCAGAGTGCTCATGCGATCCATGAGTCCGCGGATAAGCTCGCCGAGTTCATGGGATGGACGGCCGAGAACAAGGCGCTCTACATCAAGAAGAACATGTCGTCCATGTACATGAACGGCATTGACTCGCTCCTGGCAGGCTCCGATCGAAACCCCGCCGTGGCATATCAGGCGCTCGGGCTTCTTCGTGCGCATTCGAAGGAGATGCTTGGCTCCGACGTTGCGCGTGCTCGTCAGCGCATCAACCCGATCGTGCAGGCGCACGAGGATCGCTTGAAGATCGAGCGCTATACCGCAGGCTTAGGTAGCGCTGGAGAAGTACTCCGAGGAGGTCTTAGCGAAGCTGTGCAGCGAGGTGTCGTGACGCAGGATTTCGTGAAGACTGCCAGAGGGTACGATGCGCTTACATCCATTACGTCCGACGGCGGGCATCAGTCTGTCACCACGAAGGAAGGCGCTCCTGCCGAGTGGAAGCACGGCGCGTCTCAGCTCACCGTTGAGCAGGGCATGGAGGCGGCCAAGGCGGCCAATCAACCTTGGGATCCTGAAGCGTTCAAGACCGATCGCAACTACAACGACATGCTGGGTGTAGCCCGCTACAACGATATGCTCACCGAGTTCGCCGACGAGCACATGGCGATGGCGGGGTACATCACCTCCAAGGAGACCGTGCGCGAGGCTGAGAAGCAGGCGCAGGAAAAGGGCGGCGTGTGGACGGACTATCTGCCCGAGAAGGCGCAGTCGACGCTCAAGAGCGCTGTGGCGAACATGCGACGTGAGAAGGAGATTGTCGACGAGGCGACGGGTTCCCGCGTCTCCGCGTTCTCGCCGCAGTATGCGGCCGCGGCGAAGACTTGGCCGACGCCTGACCAGATCCGAGAAGACCTTCGTCGGACGGACCCGCGTGCCGCCGCGGATCCGCTCTACTGTGACGAGCTCGTGACGAAGGCGTGGGCGCTTGTCAACCAGAAGAAGCAGTCGTACGTGCAGGAGCAGAACAACGTCAAGGCGCAGATCTCGAACATCCTTTTTAAGACGCATGGCGATCTGTCGCAGGTCCCGCAGGAGCTGATGGCGCGGCTTGACGTGAACGAGGCCGCCGAGGTGCAGAAGCTGGCTGCACATTACCAGAGCGATACGTTCGCTTCTGATCCGCGCGCGCTTGGCAAGCTGAGCGATGACCGCTTCCTCGTGTCCATGTCTGAGGACGAGCTGACGCTCTACCTGAACCAGCTCAACGGAAAGGATCGTCAGCGCATCCTGACGAGGTATTTCAGCCTCAAGCAGGGCTCGACTTACGCGGCCGACGATGAGGCGGCACGCAAGCGCCTTGCCGCGATGGGCGTGGTACAGGACCCGTTCGTCATTAGCAGTGAGACGATTGAACGTGCGCTTAAGCGAAACCCCGAGTACGTGAAGTTGAGGGAACAGTCGCCTGAGATTGCCGCGCTTTACATGGCGCAGATGCAGGAGGTCTTGTCTCTGGACGGGCAAGAGCTCGGCAAGAAGCTCAACGAGGTCGAAGTGAACCAGCGTATCTACGCGAAGATGCGAGAGATTACGCCTATCTCCGAGCTGCTCGGCTCGACGAACAAGGTGGCTAGCATGCTCACAATGGACGATTTGCCGAACCACGGCATGACGGATGCCTACAAGGTCGTCGAGCAGACGGCTGAGCATTGGCTCAAACAGATCGGCCAGGATCGCAAGCCGACGAAGCAGGAGATGCAGTACGTCCTCACCAAGATCATGCTCGGGGATCAGCGGCTCCGCGTGATGATCCCGCCGAGCGTGAGTTTCGACGAGCCTTTGATGAAGAAGATCGACACTGCATGGAAGGCGAAGCACGGTAACAGCCCGATGCCGCAGGTCGCCCGTCTGCGCTACTACCTCATGGCGCGCGCCGGCGGTCAGGTCGGTGAAGGCAGTACGGGCCCATCTTGGCTCGGGCACCAGACGACGTATATGTACGGTTTTGACGACGGAGATAACTGATGGATTTCATTGAGCGCATGATTGCGCAGGATGGCGCGGCGCAGGCTCAGACCGACTACGAGCAGGCGCTCATGGACCCTGAGACGCCTGAGCAGGCGGCTGTGCGGCTTCGCAAGGCGCGTGTCTTCGACATGACACCTGAAGAGACGCCGACGCTTACGCCGGCAGAAGAGGCGGCCGAGAAGGCGCGGGCGGTCAATTGGGCGACGATGTACACCGAAGCCCCGACCCTCATGGAGAAGCTCTCCGAGCCCGCCTTCGCCAATCTCGTCAAGAATGACCTGTCGTCTATGGGCGTTCGTGAGAAGCTGATCTGGTCAATGGCGCCCGATACGGGCGAGAAGGATTCGATCTGGGGGACGGTTCGCAACGCCTTCACCAGGGGCAGCTTCTCTGGCGATGCAACCTCGTTCTTCGGCTCGGCTTCCGATGCGGAGGCGTACTCCAAGGAGCTCCGCCGCATCCAAGAGATCGAAGACGAGATCGCGCAGGGCAAGGACGTGGCGTACCGTTTTGCCACTGCAGAAGACGAGACGGGTCAAGTGGGGCTCGCCGCTTTCATGGCGGGGAAAGAGGGCATGAAGGCCCGCATCGCGGAGCAGATCGAGAAGGCGTCCGAGCGCACAGCGCGTCTCACACGCTACGCTTCTTTCTTCCCCAGCGCCCAGGCGACGCAGGAGATGATGGCGCAGGACTCCTTCTCGGGGGTGATGAGCGCACTGGCGAAAGACCCGCTTACGGTCCTTGCCGACTTGGGTGTGAGTTCGTTTACCCAGAATGCGCCCGCGTTGCTTGCGCTTCCGTTGCTCGGCGGCGCTGGCGTCCCTGCGCAGATGGCGGGCACGTTCGGACTCTCCTACTCCATGGACAAAAACGCGAGCGTACTCGAGAACTTGGCGGATGCAGGCATCGACCTCACCGATCCGAAGTCGATTGCCTCGGCCTATCTTGATCCCGCGAAGCGAGACATGCTGACGGATGCCGTCAAGCGCGCAGAGAAGCACGCTGCGGCGACGGCGCTCTTCGACGCGGCGTCGATCGGATTGGCAGGCGTCTCCATGGTGCCGAAGTCCGCCACGCGTCGGATGCTCGACACGGCGTACAAGCGCGAGTTCGCCAACATGGCCCTGCAGATGCCTGTGCAGGGTGCGATGGGCGGCGCAGGCGAAGCGCTGGGGCAGTATCTTTCCGACGGCGAGATCTCCTCGTGGGCGGATGTCGTGGCGGAAGTGGTGGGCGAACAGTTCACCGCGCCGGTCGAAGTCTTCACCACGGGTATGAAGGCGCGCGCCGCGATTGCCCGCGAGGAAGAGCGTGCTCGCCGAAACGCCGAGGCCATGAAGGAGCTGAGCGAAACGCAGTCGGCTGTCGACGAGCTCGATCCCGAGACTGCCGCCGCTTACGAGCAGGAAGTGGCGCGACGAGCGGGCGTTGAGGCGATCGAGTTCGATGCGAACTCCTTCCACCAGCGGGGGCTTGACAAGAAGTTCTCGAGTGTTCCTGAGGTGGCGCAGCAGATGCCGGAGGCGCTCGCCACAGGCGGGACGATCAAGGTGCCGATCGGCAAGGCGAAGGCGATGGTGCAGGAGGACGAGTCTGTCCTCGAGCTCATGTCGGTGGGCGGCTCCCTCTCCATGGAGGAGGTGAAGGACGTTAAGGGCGCCGTCGAGCTGCAGGCGACGCAGGCGGCGGGCAAAGCGTTCCGAGACGAGCTCTCCGAGGTGGGGCGTATCGTCGGCAAGGACATCCGTGCGCTCAATGTGCCGAAGGACGAGGCTCGCAATCTGCAGGCGCTCATCCAGACGCAGGTGGCGAACATCGCACGTCAGGTGAATATGTCTCCTAAGGCGCTGTGGGAAAAGTACGGTGCAAAGTTCGTCATGGGCAACGGAGAGAACGGTGTCAACGGTGAATACTTTCCGTCGCTTCGCACCGTCGCCCGTTGGAATGGCGCCGATCGCTCCACGCTTCTCCACGAGACGGGGCATCTTTTCCTCGACATGCGCACGCAGATCGCGGCGGACGTCATGCAGAACAAGGACATGCCCGACGACATGAAGGCGTATGTGCAGTCCGTGAACGACACCCTCGCCTGGCTCGGTGTCAAGGACGTGCAGACGTGGGCGGCCATGAAGCCCGAAGATCAGCGGGCGGCGCATGAGAAGTTCGCCCGCACTTTCGAAGCGTACATGCTCGACGGTGAAGCGCCTTCCCAGAAGCTCACGCTCGCCTTCCGAGAGTACGGCCGCTGGCTTCAGGACATCTACACTGTGGCGGAGAACGTCCCCGGGGCCGCGCTCAATGACGACGTGAAGGCGATGTTCGACGCCATGTTCGTCGCCAAGGAGGACGTGATGGAGTCGATGGCGCGACAGGCGGCGCAGCCCCTCTTTACGGCGCAGGACGAGTCCGGTCTTTCGACGGAGGAGTGGATCGCCTATCAGGAGGCGCAACAGGCAGTCGGCGCGCAGGCCGAGGCCGAGCTCACCGCGCGCAACATCCGCCTGCAGAAGGTTGTCAAGAACATGCGCAACAAGCTCGTGCGCGAACTGAAGAAGGAGCGCAAGGGGCGCATCGCAGAGATTCGTGCGCAGGTCTCGGAGGAGTTCAAGAAGACGCGCGTCTACCACGCGTGGAACTCTCTGGTGAACGGCAACGAGAAAGACGGGGAGAAGATCCGATGGAAGCTCGCCTTCGAAGCCCTGAGACAGGTCGGCTATACGCCGCGTCAGATCAAGAAGCTCCATGAAGCCCGCATCGCTTCGCCCCAGTCTTTCCGTCAGCCCGAGAAACTCGAGGACATTGCGCAGGCGTTCGGTTACCCCAACCCGAACGAAATGGTAGATGACCTTCTTGCCAATCTTGATCCTGAAGCCTCGATCGACGCCATGACGGTCGAGCGCCTGGTGGAGGAATCTCCTGAGCTCGCCGACGAGTCGACCATGCGCGACATGGCTGACGCCGCTACTTTCAACGACGCGAAGATCAAGGTGGTTTCCACGGAGCTCGCCGCGATGGAGAAAGCGCTCAACGGGCAGGCGCGTACCGAAAGCAAGGCGATCGATGCGTTCGCCTATTCGGTTGTGCAGGATATGAAGATCGCCGGCCTCAAGCCCGTTTCGTTCGCCCGTGCGGCCAACCGTGCCGCCCGAAACGCGCGCAAGGCGTGGGCGAAGGGTGCCGTGGCGGAGGCCGTGGCGTTCAAGCGTCAGGAGCTCTACCAGGCGGCGTTGGCAAAGCATGCCCGACAGTCGCTTATGCGTATCTCGAAGTCTGTGCGCGGCTTCAAGAAGTACAAGGTCGCGACGCATCGCGCCATGGATACGCGCGTTCTCGAAGTGCTCCAGCGCGCGCTCGTGAACATGGGCTTCGTGGACGCGAAGGATGTGCACGTCAACGATCCGGGCGCCTCCTTCTATGACAAGGTGAAGGAGCTCGAGAACGAGCTCGAGCATGGGCTTGAAATCACGAGCAACATGACGCGGGCTATCGCGGACCGCGACACCTCTGCGCTTGAGACTATTGGCGGCATGAACAGCTTCATCGATGCGATCCAGTTGCTGGAGGCTCAAGCTCGTCGAGAGAAGCATATCTCCACCGTCATGGGAAACGAGCTTCTCGAGGACACGCTGGAGCGCGCTGCCAAGGTGGTGCAGGAGACCGCTGTCGCGCACGGCCGCCACGCGAAGAAGTGGCACGAACAGCTCGGCATGTCGAAGCGCTTCGCCGAGATGGTCGAACGCTTCGGCCTCGTGCATGCGAGAGCGGCTGGCATCGTGGCGACGCTCGAAGGCGGATGGGAAGGGCTCCTCGCCAAGCTCTTCATCTACCCCGCCGATAAGTGCGTTACGAAGGAAGAAGAGCTCAAGGCCAAGTACACCATGAAGCTCGACAAGATCCTCAGGCCGTTGAAGGAATCGTTGACCGACCTGAAGGCTAAGACGAGCAAAACCTTCAACCACGCGTTCACCACGCAGGAGGTGTTCGTTCTTCTCCTCAACTACGGCAATGAAGGCAATCGTCAGAGAGCGCTTTCCACGATGACGTACCACACTGGTTACAAGTTCTTCGAGGGATTGGACAGGAGCGATCCGGCATACGAGGCGAAGGTTGCCGAAGCGCAGGCAAGAGCCGATCAGCTCATGGCGGCGTTCTTCGCGGAGTACCTGACGGAAGAGCACTACAAGGCGGCGGAGGCCGTCTGGGCGCTTTTCGACGACATCAAGGAGTCGTCCGGCAAGACGTACAGGCGCATCGTCGGGCGCGAGCCCGATTGGGTCGAGGCGTCGGCGGTACGAGTGCTCACGCCTGACGGGCCCCGAGTTCTGACGGGCGGCTACTATCCGATCTCGTATGATCGCGAGGCCAGCCTCCATGGGAAGGAGGTGGGCGAGATCCAGAGCGTGGAAGACCTGAAGCCTCTGATGGGTGCAGGGGGTGTTGCAGACGGATGGTCGAAGTCGCGTGCCAAGCACTTCGACAAGCCGCTCGTCATGACAAGTCGCGCGATGTTCGAAGGGCTCGACGAGCAGATCCATTACATCGCGTGGGCTGAGTTCGTCAACAGTACCCGCAAGCTTCTGAAGAAGGAAGGTGCGTTCGCGCAGGCGGTACACCAGCACTACGGAGCCCGATACTTCAAGGCGCTTGAGGACTGGGTGAAGGACTGTCGCAACGGTAATCACGGGCAGACTTCTCCGTCGGACTTGATCCCGAACGAGCTGCGCCGCGGTGTCTCTCTTGCCGGTGTCGGCTTGAACTTCGGTACGGCAGCGCTCCAGCTCGTGGGTTTCACGCAGTCCGTTGCCTACCTCGGTCCCAAGTGGGCGGGCAGAGGTGTGAGCGAATTCATCCGCCTGGGCATCACGGGCGGCGCGTACAAGGCTGTGGCAGGGAAGTCCACCATGATGCGCAACCGCATGCGCACCCAGTTCCGAGAACTCACCGAAGTGCAGGCGAAGCTCAATGGCGGGCAGGGGGAGCTGAAGGACAGGATGATGCGTCTTGCGTATATGCCGCTCTCCGTCATGCAGATGGCGGTCGACCTCCCCACTTGGCTTGGCGCGTATGAGAAGGCCTTGGCGGAGGGGAACGGCGAGGAGATGTCTGTCATGATCGCGGACCGTGCGGTAAAGAACTCGCAGGGGTCGGGCAGTCTGGCAGACTTGTCGGCCATTGAGCGAGGAAGCGCTTGGTCGAAGCTCTTTACGGTCTTCTACACCTTCTTCAACACGGCGCTAAACCTTGCCGCCGTGAGCTTCAAGACGGAGAAGGGGTTCAAGCGTGCGGGCACTCTCCTGATGGTGCTCGTCATGCAGCCAGTCATCGAAGGGTTCCTGCGAAGCGCCATCGGTAGCGCACTCGGGGAGGATGATGACGATTGGCTTGAGAAGGCCGTCAAGGCGTCCGGCTCGAGCGTGGTCTCCTTCAACCTCGGTCTTCTCGTGGGCGTTCGCGAACTAGCCTATCTCACCACCGACTATGGCTACCGCGGCCCGTCGGGTCTTCGCAAGATTACCGACTTCGGTCGAGCCTACAACGCGACGGTGCACGCCATCGAGAACGGCGAGGTCTCCGAGGCAGACGTGAAGGCGTGGGTGAGCTTCGGTGGAACCATGGCGCCGTACCCGGTCACGCCGATCAACCGCGCGATCTCCGGCGCCAACGCGCTCTACAACGACGAGACAGATAATCCGCTTGCGCTTCTCACCGGGCACTCCAAGTAGTTGGGGCATGAGAGCAAAGGCGTGTGACAAAGTACAGGCATTGCGAGGATTTTTGCCATGTCAGTACAAAACATCACACGCCGAGCAGGGCCGTACGTGGGCACCGGGCTCGTCTCCGCGTACACCTTCGCGTTCAAGGTCTTCCGATCAGAAGACGTGAAGGTGGTTCGGTCCGAGTCCGCTGATGCCAGCGCGCAGGATGAGGCACTTAAGTTCGGCACCGACTACACTGTCAAGCTCAACGCCAACCAGGGCGAAAAGGCGGGCGGCACCGTCACGCTTGCCTCCCCATTGGCGGAGGGCTTGCGTCTGTCCATCTTGTCGGCGATTACGCCCGATCAGCAGATGGTGCTCACCAATCATGACGGTTTCTTTCCGACAACGCTCAATGAGTCCGCCGATAAAGCGATCGCGCTCATCCAGGAGTTGAAGGAGGAGGTCGGTCGTTCTTTGCGTGTGCCTGCTTCTGCGGGCAAGACGCCCGAGGACCTGACCGAAGAGCTTCTGTCCGCTCAGAACGACGCCCGCAAATGCGCCGACGCGGCTCAGCAGTCCGTCGAAGAAGCGAAGAAGTCCGAGCTGAAGACCGCCGAGTACGCCGAAGCCGCAACCGCCATCGTCCCGTTCAAGGCCGAGATCAAGACCGTTGCGGGCAACATCGAGACGGTCAAGACCGTTGGACAGAACGTCGAGTCCGTCAAGTCGGTGGCGTCCATCAAGGACGAGACCGTGGCAGTGGCAGGAGCACTTGACGACATCGGTACGGCGGCTGCGCCCGAGAACCTCGAGGCCTATAAGAGCGTCGCCTCGATCAAGGATCAGGTCGTCACCGATGCGGAGATCGCCAGCGAGATTGTGGCGGCCGCTGGCATGAAGAATCATGTCGTTACTGTATCGACGAATATCGATGACGTGAAGGACGTGTCCGCCAACATGGACAAGATCGGCGCTGTCGCGGGCGATCTGCAGGGTGGCAAGTGCGTGCCCGTGAAGTTCTCCGCAGGACGTCTGACCGATGAGCCTGCGCAGGACTGCACTGCCGAGGGCGGCAACATCAAGAATGTGGCGGACCACATCGTTGCTGTCGACAAGGTGGCGGGCGCTGTCGATGACGGAACGCTCGAGAAGGCCGCAAACTCTATGGAGGCAAGCGCAGAGAATGCTCTTCGTGCTGAGGCCGCGCGGGTTGGCGCAGAGTCTGCCAACGCGTCTGCGCAGCCCGCGAAGACATCGGCAGAGCAGTCCGCGGCGTCCGCAGGTTCGAGCGCTACGACTGCGAAGGCGTGGGCAACCCAGATGGGCACGCCTGTCGAGGGCGATCTCTACAGCTCAAAGCACTACGCCGAGGTTGCGTCTGGTGCGGCGGGATCTTCGAGCGAAGTGCTCGCCGAAGTCAAGAAGGCCGGTCAGGATGCCGTCGCGGCCATCACGCTGGAGGGCGGCACGCAGGTTGCCGCTGTCACGGCGGAAGGTCAGAAGCAGGTCAAGGCTGTGGAGACTGCTGGCTCTACGCAAGTCGGTGCCGTCAACGCGGCAGGTGCGGCTCAGGTCAAAGCGGTCGAGACGGCAGGTGCTACGCAGACGGCCAACGCCAAGGCTCAGGCTGATGCCGCGGCGGCTTCTGCTACTGCGGCAGCCAACGCCAAGAAGGCGGCGGAGACGGCTAAGGCGGGAGCTGATACGGCCAGGAGCGGAGCAGAGTCAGCAAAGACTGCGGCCGTGACGGCGCAGGGCATGGCCGAGACCGCGGCCAACACTGCGACGACCAAGTCGACTGAGGCTACGACGAAGGCGAGCGAGGCGGCGAAGTCGGCGCAGGCGGCGGCAGAGTCTGCAAAGACGGCGGCCTACGCCATGCGCCTGACGTCGGCCAACATGAGTGCGAGCGGCACTGCTGCAATCTCCTCGCTCACGCCTTCTACCAATGCGAAGGTTGGCGACACGGTGATCGACCCCGATGGCGAGGTCTTCTCGATCACTGCGGTCTCTGGGGGCAACTTCACCGTGGGCGCGAAACTCACGAGCCTCAAGGGCCCTCAGGGCGTGCAGGGCCCACGGGGGCCGCAGGGCGACACGGGAGCACCACTCTCGATCAAGGGTAGCTTTCCGACGCTCGACGAGCTTCAGGAGCAGCACCCCGTCGGTCAGCTGGGCGACGCCTACATGGTCGGCGCGCACCTCTACTCGTGGAATGGCTCGGCATGGCAGGACGTCGGCGATATCAAGGGGCCGAAGGGCGACAAGGGCGATGTGGGTCCTCAGGGTGTTCAGGGGGCCCAGGGGCCTAAAGGTGACGCGGGCGCAAAGGGTGAGACCGGCGCGACCGGCCCTAAGGGTGCCCAAGGTCCGCAGGGTATCCAGGGCATTCAGGGTGAGAGGGGCGCAACTGGCGCGGCAGGTGCCAACGCCACCATCACTGGTGCAACGGCTTCGGTAGACGCCACAACGGGCACGCCTAAGGTGACTGTGACGGTGGGCGGGACCGCTCAGGCAAGGACATTCGCCTTCGCTTTCACGGGTCTGAAGGGCGCGACGGGCCCCGCAGGTACAACGACATGGGGCGGCATCACCGACAAGCCGTCCTATTTCAAAGCATCAGGCATTTCTATGGGGAGGTTGCCGTAATGGCTTATTCAGCATTTGGGATCAACTACGACACGGCGGCGAAGATCTCTGCCTATGGCGGCGACGCGGAAACGCCAGCGCAGCCGATCTGGGCGGAGGACACGCATCAGCTGTGGATCGTCCACGGCACGGGCGGAAAGTACCGCGTGGCGATGGCCTCGGAGCTCGCAAGCTACCTGACGACGTCTACCGCTTCGGCCACGTATCTGTCGAAGACCGACGCCGCCTCCACGTATCTAGGCATCAACGCCAAGGCCGACTCTGCCACCACGGCGGACTCGGCGAATGCGGTGCCTTGGACCGGTGTCAGCGGGAAACCTCAGCTCATCCCCGGCACTGGTGACGCGGGAACGATCACGACGACTGAGACCGTCGTCGCGGCAACCACAGTGTCAGATAGTTCTGCTCGCTCGATGAGCCTTGCCAGTGGCGGCACGCTCACGGTCAACAACGGATCCGCCAACAAGGCATGGATCACCGTCGTGGCGCTTGCGGGAACTGCCACGATCACTCTTGGCAGCTCTTGGTCGTGGAGCGGTTCTGCTCCTACGCTTGCCAAGGGGCTCGTGACGCTTGCATGGTACGGGACTTTTGGCGTTGCCACTTTCACAAAATTTGGGAGCTGATTGAATGATCAAGACATGGACGTACAACGGCGTTACTTACCAGTCTGAATGGCAGGTGCGTCAGGACATTTTCAACAGGGACCGTGTGTCCTTTGGCGAAGCGCCAGACGAAGGCAAGGTTGCGTTTTGGGCGCAGTATGGCGTGACCTACTCTGAAAGAGAGCTGACGCCTGAAGAACAGGAAGCACAGAATCTTGCCATTGCCAAGCGTGAACGTGAAGCCAAGGTGGCAGCGATCAAGGTCGAGGTCGACGGTATGACGTTCGACGGCGATGAGTCCGCGCAGTCTCGTATGGCGCGAGCAATTACTGCTGCAGAGACGGCAGGACTTGAGTCGACCGTCTGGGTGCTCGCTGACAACTCTGTCGCGACTGTGACGAAGGCTCAACTCCAGCAGGCGCTCTCCAAGGCGATGCTCGCCATGGGCGAGCTGTGGACTGAGCCGTACACGGAGGGTAAGGCATGAAGCACCCTGACGGATTCCAAGTGATGGTAGCTATCGACCAGTTGGTCAACACGCTTCTCGGCGGGTGGGCTGACGAGACGCTGAGCGCAAGGGCTTGGCGTCACAAGCTCGATGGGGCGAGGTCATGGCCCGCATGGATCATCGACCACTTGTTCTTTTGGCAAAAGGATCACTGCAAGACCGCATGGGAGAGTGAGCTAAATCGTGCGCACCTGCCGCCGTCTTTGAGAGGAGGAAAGGGATGTTGAATAAAGCCCTCCTTGCATCTCCGAAAGAATTCCGCGTCTCCATCGGAACTCAGACGTACTGCACCGCCAGTGTGAACAAGTCAAGCGCGATGCCTGGTGATCTCGTGACTGTTACCGTCCGCGCGAACACTGGCTACGGCAACGTAAAGGTAGCCGTATCTCCGAGCGTTGAAGTGACCAAGGTCAATGGGGCCACGTTCACGTTTGTCATGCCTTTCACTGATGTGGCCGTGAACGCGTCTGCCAGTGCGCTGGACTTCCGCATCAACGTGTCGAAGACTGGCCAAGGCACTGTCACGGTCAAGTCACTGGCGAAGTACGGGGAAGTTGTCACGGTGACTGCATCCCCATCAAAGGGATATGAGCTTAGCTCGGTTACAGCCAGTGGGGTTACGCTGTCAGGGAGTGGGGATACTCGAACGTTTAAAATGCCAGCCAAGGACGTGACGGTGAACGTGACGTTTGCCGAACTCCCTTCGGCCCGCATACGCCTTTGGTGCAGGAATTCCACGACGTATGCGTATGGTGTCGAAGTTTTTGTTGACGGCATATCCCAAGGAGTGAAGTACTTCGGCGAGTCAGGGAGGGTGCTTTATTACTCCGCGAAAGTCAAAAGCCTTATAACAATGGCTTTTGATAGAGGGGACCCTTCCGAAATATCAGAGGCTGTAGGCGTGGAAGTGATATCATCTTCGCTATCCTCTCCGGAGTTCAAGGTGACATCGACTTCTGCAGAAATCACGCTCGATTGGTAATAGTGAAGTTGCGACTGTAAAATTTTCAACAGCACCTGACGGCTACCTGTAATCAGCCTTATGCAAAATGCCTCGCAGATCGAAAGATTTGCGGGGTTTTTTCTATGAGCTCGCCTCCGTTTGGTCGGTGTCAATCCACCTTCTCTCCGAGAAGGGCGCCGATCATACCCTTGACCTCCCTCTCCGTGCAAGCTACACTATGTATGAACAAACGTATGAGATGCGCGTGATTTCTTATGAAATCCATGACTCTTAGAGAAGACAGGCCGTCATGCGCACGGCCCGCCGCAGGCTTCATGCCTCCAGCGGGCCTTTTCGTCCTGCGGTTCGTTGACTTTCGTTCGCCCTCGAACTAACATCGCCTCATGAAGGAAAACACCCGCATCCCCTTTCTTGCAGGCCGCCTCTCGGAGGCCACCTCAACATTCATTCTCGAGTCGCTCAAGCGCGAAGGCATGGGCGAACTGCTCCCGTGCCACGGCGACATCCTGCACGTGCTGACCGAACAGGAAACCGCCACCGTCATGGAGCTCGCACGCCTCACGCACCGCTCGAAGTCCACCGTCTCAGCCCTCGTCACGAAGCTCGTTGATATGGGCTACGTCGCGCGCGAGCGATCTGCCGAGGACTCACGTGTCATCAACCTGAGGCTTACCGAAAAGGGCAGGGCGTTCATTCCCGTATCCGAACGCATCTCCTCCGAACTCGACGCCCTCGTGACATGCTCGCTCACGCCCGACGAGGCCCGATTCGCCGAAGCGCTCCTCGCGAGAATCCTCAACGGCTTTTCCTCCGACAAGTCCGCCTGAGGCCCTCCGGACACTTCCGACGAGCTTTCCGCCTGATCTCAACCACAGCCCGGCCCTCATCTTTGCTAAGATCGACGGACGACCTCCGCGCTTTGATCCGCTTCGGGCGCAGAGACGCAAACCATTGCAAAACAGCGTGTGATGGAGTAGGATCCAATTTCCTACCAATTCACTCGGGAATTATGCGAACGCCTGCAGGACGGGTGTTCTCGGGCGCCGGACGGCGTTCTTCCCGGGAGAGTGGAGCAGGCGGGCATCCGTCGGGAAGACACCTTCGGACGCCGGACGGAGATCCCGCAGCACAACGACAACTCCAACACGCACAGGAGAAACATCATGATTCATCAGTCGAGCCTTGAACTTGTCGGCGGCACGCCGCTTCTGCAGCTCAACAACTGGATGAGGCTCCACGGCCTCAAGGCGAACGTCATCGCCAAGATCGAGGCCCTCAATCCCGCCGGGAGCGTCAAGGACCGCGCCGCGCGCCAGATGATCCTCGAAGCGGAAAAGGCCGGCCTCATCGGTCCGGGCGCCGTCATCATCGAGCCCACCTCGGGCAACACGGGCATCGGGCTCGCGAGCATTGCCGCCGCCCGCGGCTATCGCGCCATTTTCACGATGCCCGAGACGATGAGCGTCGAGCGCCGCATGCTGCTCAAGGCCTACGGTGCAGAAGTGGTCCTCACGCCCGGCGCCGCCGGCATGAAGGGCGCCATCGAGAAGGCCGAGGAACTCGCCCGCGAGATTCCCGGCAGCTTCATCCCGCAGCAGTTCGAAAACCCCGCCAATCCGCTCGCCCACTACCTCACGACCGGTCCCGAGATCTGGGCCGACACGGACGGACATGTCGACATGTTTGTCGCGGGCGTGGGCACGTCGGGCACGGTGACGGGCAACGGGCGCTATCTCAAGAAGAAGAATCCCGCCGTCAAGGTGGTGGCGGTCGAGCCTGATGCAAGTCCCGTGCTCTCGGGCGGCAAGGCCGGTCCGCACGCCATCCAGGGCATCGGCGCGAACTTCGTGCCGGGCAACTACGACGCCTCGGTGGTCGACGAGGTCTTCCGCGTGCCGAACGACGCCGCGATCGCAGCTGCGCGCGCCCTCCCGAAAGCCGAAGGCATCCTCATCGGCATATCGGGCGGCGCCGCCCTCCATGCCGCGACGGAACTCGCGAAGCGCCCCGAAAACGAAGGCAAAAACATCGTCGTGATCTTCCCCGACAACGGCGAACGTTATCTCTCCACGGTTCTCTACGCCGAATAAGACGCATCAGTCTCACGGAGTCACAAAAATCATGAAGGATCTTGAGCACGAAGCCAGCGGGAACGTCTTTCCCGGAGACCTCAGGGAGCGCGTGAGCCGCCAGATGATTCTGCGCGAGCTCGGAGAGAAAGGGCAGGCCGCCATCAGCAGCGCGCACTTTCTTGTGATCGGAGCAGGGGGCCTTGGCTCTCCCGCCATCCTCTACCTCGCCGCTGCAGGCGCGGGCACGATCACGGTGGTCGACGCCGACACGGTGTCGGTCTCGAACCTCTCGCGCCAGATCCTTCACACGACGTCGACGGTCAACGTCAACAAGGCCAAGAGCGCCGCCATCGCGGTCGAGAGGCTCAATCCCCATTGCCGCATCATCCCCGTGCCCGAATTCGCGGACGCCGTGAAGCTCAAGGCCCTCGTGAAGAATGCGGACGTGATCCTCGACTGCACGGACAACCTCGCAACCCGCATCGCGGTCTCGAGGGCCGCGCATGATGCAGGGAAGCCCCTCGTCTTTGCGTCCGCCGTGCGCTTTTCGGGCCAGCTCACCGTCTTCGATCCTTCCGTGCCCGAATCTCCCTGCTTCGAGTGCATCTTCGAGGAGGACGATCCGGGCAACGACGTCAAGGCCGCAGCCGTCGGCGTCTTTTCGTCGGTCACGGGCATCGTGGGGACCCTTCAGGCCACCGAGGCCCTGAAGATCGCCGCAGGCATCGGCTCGACGCTCTGCAGCAGGATGCTCTTCATCGACGCGCTCAACATGCAGTTCGACACCATCAGGGTGAAGCGCAGGAAGCGCTGCCCCGTCTGCGGCGAAAGGCACTGAAAGAGAAGAGAGCGCTCAAGCCAAACAAAAGGAACGGCCCCGAGACGAAAGTCCGGGGTCGTTCTGTCAGAAAAGGGCGTCCGGCTCCTCCTGAAGGTACCGGGCGCCCTGCCTTTGACGTCAGGCTGCGGAGCATTTGCCCCGCAGGCGCATCATCTCAGGATCAGGATCAGAAGGCGTACTTGACGCCGACCTTGCCGCCGATGGAGGACGTGCCGGCTTCGCCGCCACCCAACATCATGTCGACATTGAACATGAGATTGCCGTTGACGGCGCGCAGACCGAAGTCGGCCTGGACCGGACTCATGTCAAGGACGTCCTGGCTGTAGCCGAGGACCTTGACTTCCTTGTCGCCGAAGGTCGGGACATAGGCGACCTTGAAGCTCGGAGCAAGGGTCCAGCCCGCGGCGTCGGCCTCGAAGCCCGAGATGCGGAGCGAAATCGGCATCTGGACATAGGTGAGGTCGCCTTCGTCAACCTTGATGGAACCGACGGTCATGTCGTCCGTTTCAAGGCGGGAGACGCGCAGACCGATGCTCGGCACGAACTTGAAGGAGCCCGCGGCGAGTTCGTACTGGGCGCGCACGCCGGCGGAGTAGATGTTCGCGTCAAGCTTCTGGTTGAGCGCGGTCTGGTGGGCCGTAATGTCGTTTTCGGACTTGAGCCATGCGAGTTCGCCGACGATCTTGGCAGCGCCGAACGACTTGCCGGCATAGGCCGTGAGACCGTAGCTCGTGATGTCGTTCTTGATGCCGGAGACGTCGCTTCGCAACGAGGCGTCGCCGTACTGGAGGGCCAGACCGGCGGTCAGACCTTCAAGGACTTCGACGTCGCCGCCGAACGTGGCGTAGGCCGCATCGGCGCGGAAGCTGCCGTTGTTGTCAAGCTTGTCGGCTTCATAGCGTTCGCCCGAGACGTCTGCCCAGAGGTTGACGCCGGCGTGCATTGGCTGGTCAAGAGAGGTGCGGTTGGCAACCGTCTCCGTCATGACGAAGTCGGCACGGCGGGCCATGGCCTGAACTCCGGTGGAGGCGATGGCGCCGAGACCGGATTCAGCGTCAAGCTTATTGACGACGGTCTTGTCAGCGGCATTGATCGAACCCTGGATGAAGGGGTTGTCCGTCACGACTTCAGTGCCGTTGTCGGTCACGGTGCCGGAGGCGAGCTTGAATTCGCCGACCGAGGAATTGACGACGCCGAGATACGAACCCTCGGCCAGAACGACGTTGCCGCCGACAATGGCTTCACCGACGTTCTGGTTGACAATGAGCATGCACTTGTCGTTGATCGTGGCGGAACCATCAACCCGAGTGGCCACGTTGCTGCCGGTTGCTGAGCCGTCAACGAGGACGCTGCCGGTCGTGCCGAGCTGAAGCGTCTTGCCGACATAGAGGGCAGCCGTCACGTCTTCACCCCAGACGAGCCCCTGAGCGGAACCGATCTTGTTGAAGGCGGCAACGCCTTCAGCCTTTGCAGCGTCGGTAGCCCAGAGAGCGTTGCGGCCGGCAACGAGGTAGGCCTTGGCCGGGGTGGCGGCATCGGAGAAGCCCGCAACAGAGCCGCCGGACGTTTCAGAGGCGGAAGAGGCTTTTTCGGGGTCGGCAAAGATCATGCCGGTCATTTCCGAAATGTCGTTGATGATGACATCGCCGGCCTGAGCGTCAGTACCAACATAGACGTTGCCCGAACCGGAAAGCTTGTCGATCGTGTAGGTGGCGTCTCCGACCACCTTCATCTGGCCGTTCGTCTGAACTTCAACATCCTCAACCGTGCCGCCATTGGAGACCGTGCCGCCGAGGGCGAGCGTGCCGTTCTCAACCACGATCTTCGCACCGGCAGCGTCAGACGTCTTGATGATCTGTTCACCGTTGCCTGCGAGCGTAAGCGTCTTGCCGCCTGCAACGTTTACGCGGGTGGCTTCGCCGAGATCGATGGAACCGACGCTCAGACTTTCTTCACGAAGACTGGTAGTCGCATCTTCGCCGGAAACAAGCGTGCCGCCGATCTGGATGTTCTTGTCTTCGGCCTTGACAGTGACATTCGGAAGATCGACGTTTTCACCAACCTGTTCGAGCCCATCGAGCGTGGACTCGTTGACGGTGTCCTTGTTGATCAGATCGCCGAGCATCGTAACCTTGCCATTCGTGATGAGAGCACCCGCACTCTGCGCGTAGTCAAGGTTGTAGAAAGCGTCGGTGAGCGCGAGCGTGGAACCTTCATTGAAGGTCAAGGCTTTGCCAAGAAGACCTTCAGCTGCCGTGTTCGTACCCTCGGCATTGAGACCTGTCGTGAAGATCTGGGCGGAGGAAGTCTTAAGCGTGCCATTCACAGCGATGGAGCCGCCGATGGAAGTGCCAGTGACGTTCTGATTGCCCGAATCGTCAGCGGCCATGGTGTCAAAGGACGAAAGTGCAAGCGTGCCGCCGTTGGCAACGGTGACTTCGTTCTTGATGTTCCATTTGGAATTCACCGTCATCTGGCCGCCATTGACTTGAACTGTACCGTAGTACTTGTCAAGATTGCTGTTGATGACGAGCTCGCCTGCGCCTTCCTTCTTGACAAGGGCGTGCTTGCCGCCGTTGTTGGTGGTATTGGTGTTCGGGATGGACGAGGCGATGCTGTCGGTGTCGTCGGTGGTGACCGACGAACCGATCGTCAGAGTTGCGCCGGACTCGACGTTGAAGGCAACGCTCACGCCGCGGTCAAGGAAGAGGAAGCCGCCGGCGGCAGCCGTCGGAACATGGTAGCCGTAGGTGTCGAAAACCTTACCGGTAGAGCCGGACGACACAGTGTTGCCGGCATAGGTCATGTTTTGGGTAATGTTGAGAGTTAGGTCTGTCGAACCAGCTTCTTCACCATTGTTACCGGTGCTGAAGTCGGCACAAATGGCGCCACCGTAGGCCATTCCATTGGCTGCCGAAGCAGAGTTCTTTGCAAAGTCAACATCGGTAAGAATAACATTGTAGTTGCCTTTCAGCATGAGAGCGCCACCAAAGGCTCCATCCTCGACCTTCCCCTCGGCATTAGGACCGGATTCATTGTCAACGGCTTTATTGCCATGGTATGCGCCACCATTCTGGACAAAATTTTCGGCATACGAGTAAACCGCACCGCCATAAAAGCTGGTATTGCCGGTAAAATTGACGTTCGTCAAGCTAATAGACGAATTTGTACCGTCATAGAACTGAATGGCACCAGTCTGCTGATCGGAGAAAGTCTGACCCGACGCGGTGATTGATGTACCAGAAACACCTTCACCCGCCTTTCTCACCACAATGCGTCCTGAAAAGTTAGCCCCTTCAGCAAATTCGATCGTCGTGTTGGTCACATTATTGCCAACATAAATGTCACCGTTGGTCTGAGAACCCGATTCAAAGACGAGCTTGTTGTTTTCCGCCCTCTTGCCCTTTTCCTGCTGAAGGTGAACAGCCTTGGCACCAGTCGCATCGAGTGTGCCCTTGTTGGTAAAGGTGTTTCCCGTGCCGCTCATGAGGACGCCGATGGAGCCGGCAGCAACCTTGATCGTGCCCTCGTTCGTGGCGACGGCGTTGGAGCCTTCCTGACCGGAGCCTTGAATGCCCGTCGGAGCGACTTCCATGGCAACGCCGGACTTGACATCAATCGTCCCGGTGTTGGTAATCGTATTCTTGCCCGTGCTGCCGACGGTCATGCCGTAGGCGTTCCTGACGGTGATGGTGCCTTCATTGACGGCCGTACCGTTGTTGTCGGCCATCATGCCCTTGACGCGATAAGCCTGCGTGGCATTCTCGTCGGCCGCAAGATTGAGGTTGATCGTGCCCTTGTTGGTGTAAACGGAATCGGCACCCGTCGCAAGGAGACCGTAGGCACGCGTGTCAACCTTGCCCGTGATCGTCATGTTCAGCACATTGTCAGCCTCGAACTCCATCTGGAGATTCTCGGCCGTCGTCGCGGAGTAGCCGGAATTGCCGGAAGCCTGTTCATATGGGATCTCTTTGGCAATGGCGCCGCCCGCCACAAGCGAAGCCACCGTAGCAGCAATCACCGTCTTCGTGCCCTTGGCCTGGACGGAGGACGTCAGTTCGTTGACGACCATCAGGGCGCCACGCGCCTTGCTGAACACAACTTTGAAATTCTTGTTCATGTTTTTTCTCTACTTGATGAAACTCCGCTGCCGAAAGTGGCGGCGGACACGAAGCAGAGTAAAGAAAGATGGAATGAGGGGGGAGGGGGGTAAACCCTTATACGACTCACCAGGATCTCAACGAACATTGCGCAACGGAAGGGGGTACTAAGGAAAGCAAAGGCCCTTCGGGAACGGGACATATTTCTGGAAAAGGACGGGGATGGGATCCCGATAGGGAACGCCATGAAGAGAGACGCCTGCATGAATCCTTGCAGCAAAGGGAAGGTGCAAATGCAAACGTTGCACGAGTCTGAAGAAGGAATCACTAGGGAGGGTACCGGGATTCCACATAAGACATGTCACCGTCTTCAGCACTCATCGCATCAAACGTGAATGAAAAAACCGACTGTACAAACCTCCAAGGCGATTAAAGTGTGGCGAAATCGCAACAATCATCTCGCAAAGCAAAGCACCTTCAAACACAGCTCAGTTCGTGGCGTTTTTATCAGTGTTCAGGCCTAACAACGCTGCGAAACCAGGCTCTACGTGACAGCCTGCCGGCAAAAAAACGAGCCTTCAGGCAGAGTTGTGGGTAAAGTCAGGCCCAGAAGGTGGTGTTGACCCGCGCCAACGAGCGCGAGCACGGATGCTGGTAAGTGATTCTTGTTTACTGAGAGGGTGCGGCAATGTGGACGAGCGCTCGGAGCGGTCAAGGCCGGGAGCGTATAGAGGAGGACGCGTGCGGCCGAGCATATGCCGCGTACGGCCTTGACGGAACCGAGTGATCGTCTAGCCTTGAGTGAGGAGGATGCCTGCGGCACCCTTCGAGCCATGTGGCGGCGAACAAAAATGTTGAAGCTCAAACTCATCCTGCGACGTGCGTATGGTTTTCGTAATCTGCAGAATATGACCGATATGATCATGCTCTGCTGCTCAGACCTGGAAGTGGTGCTTCTAGGAGACGATGCGTCGGCCCAATCCTCCTCTTAGACAAGTGTGTTCTGTACAAAAGGGGGTACCTGTTACACACAAGTCCCCTTGAAGAGCCAAAAAAACCGACAACCCACCGAAGGGGAGCCGGCTTTTTTCATGATGCGATTATTTCCAGAAGGGAGCGTCAGGCCTTTTCATCGATCTCCGAGGCGTTCGCATCCGGAGGTACGGATTCGTCATGGCGCGCATCGATGAGCTTGGGAACGGTGACGCGACCGTCGAGGAGATCCTGGAGCGTGACGCTCTGCAGGTACTTGTCAACCACGTCGGAGAGACCCTTCCAGAGGAAGGTAGCGGCGCAGCCTGCGCGCCGGCTGCAGTCGTCCTCGGGATCGAAGCACTTCATGGGCGCTTCGTCAGATTCGACGACGGCAAGAATCTCAGCGACGGTGAGTGTTGCGGGATTTCGCAACAGCCTGTAGCCGCCGAGCGGCCCGCGTCCCGTCTCGACCATGCCGGCCTCGGCGAGTGCGGGCGCGATCTGCTCGAGGTAGCGCCAGGAGATGTCCTGGGAACTCGCGACGGTTCGAAGCTTGACATAGCCTCGCCTGCGGGTCTCGTCGGACCTTGCGGCGCGTTCGACTTCGGCAAGCTCGATCATGAAGCGCAGGGCGTAGCGCGAGCGCGTGCCGATCTTGAGAAAGCTCATTGGCGGGGCGTCCTGATGACGGGATCGGGAAGATCCGCAACGGTGGAGCGGAAGGGGCTGATGTCGATGCCGCCGCGACGAGTGAAGCAGCAGTTGACCGACAGGGCCTCGGGGGCGAGCACGCGCATGATGTCGGCGTGGATCTGTTCGCAGCACTGCTCGTGGAAGCCCTGGTGGCGTCGGAAGGAGACGATGTAGGCAAGGAGCGCGCGTCGGTCGATGCGGCGGCCGTGGTAGCTGATTACGATAGAGGCATGGTCGGGCTGGCCCGTGACGGGGCAGCGCGAGCGAAGGAGGTTGGAGGAGAGGGTCTCCTCGACGACTTCGTCGGAGGCGGCCTTGAGGAGCGAGGCGTCGGGTTCGTAAACGCTGCACTCGAGGTCGCCGCACTCGGCTTCGAGCACGATGCCCGGGACGCGGGTGACGGGCATCTCCCAGCGGGCGAGGTCGTCAATGAGGACCTCGACGGGTGCGCCCACGCACGCGGAGACGTCGCGGGCGATGAGGCGGGCGGCCTCTTCGACGGAGGCGATCTTCGTCTGGGTGAGCGAGCCGATGTAGAGCTTCAGGGACTTGGATTCTACAATGCAGGGGCTCGTCGCGGGCACGCGGATTTCGCCGGCGGCGGCGACGGGAAGGCCGCGCTCGTTGATCCAGGTGATTTCATAGAGGCGCCAGACGTCGGTGCCGCAGAAGTCGTGCACGCCGATCACATCGCGTCCGAGCGAGCGCGGAATGGGCGTGAGGAGGTCGGGACGATAGGTGTCGACGTATTCGGTCGTCTGGCCGAGCAGGGTGCCGGCGGGCGCACAGGCGGACATGGCTTCTCCTGAAATGGATTCCTGAGAGTGAATGCTGTTCTCGTCCGCAGATTATAGCGGGACGAAGGTGAGGAACCAAAATGCAAAGAGGAGCCTGCGGGCTCCTCTTTGCTTGCATGATCGGACGGATCAGCGGATTACTTCACGGCTTCCTTGAAGTTGGCGGAGGCGGAGAAGCGGACGACGCGGCCGGCCGGGATCTGGATTTCCTGACCCGTGTGCGGGTTGCGGCCGACGCGGGCGGCGCGTTCGGAGGTGCCAAACGTGCCGAAGCCGATGAGGCGAACGTCTTCGCCCTTGGAAACGGCTTCAATGACGACTTCACCGTAGGCGTTGACGAGCTTCGTCACGTCGGCCTTGGCGAGACCGGTCTTGGCCTGGAGGGCGGTGATAAATTCGGACTTGTTCATTTCAATGACTCCTGAAGGGACCGTGAGTCCCGATAGTGCGGCCCGTCCTCCTGACGGACAGGGCCCGAATACCGAGTCGAACACGGAAAGGGACCCGAGCTCGACTTGGGCACAATCATAGCAAAGTCTTCTCGCCGCAGCGATTGCCCTCCAACGGATCCGAAGGGCTTCGGGGCCTGCGAACGATGCCCGCCCCCTCTTGCAATTTTTCCGAAAAAAGGGCAGGCATTTTCGCCCGAAAGCGTGGTCAGGAGCCGATTTCGAGCATTTCTTCCGCATTTCTGCGTAGATTTGCGAGGGTTTTCCGCCATTACGGAACCGTCGGACCGGCCGAGACACCTTTGCGACCCTGCAGAAAGACCCAAGAATTTACAAGCTGCTACCAATTTAAGGCCTGAAACAACCTTCCGGAATTCTGCAATTCATTTGACGCGCATCAAGTTTTCCCAAAAAAAAGAGCCCTGCGGCGGCTCGAACGTGCGTCCCGCAGGGCTTCAGAGACTTCCTTGGGCTCAGCAGATTCGCGGAAGCTGCTCGCCCGCGAGCCAGTCGACGGTCCGGCGTCCGCCCATGAGGGTGACCATCTCGACCATGCCGACTGGGACGTCAGAGTCGTCCGTCACGCGACCGATCCTTGCGGCGTTCTCGCCATAGGGCGAGGCGCGCATGGCGGCGAGCGCCGCGTCGGCCTCGTCTTCGGGGACGATCACGATCATCTTGCCTTCGTTGGCGACGTATAGCGGATCGAGTCCGAGGAATTCGCAGGCGCTCCGGACTTCGGGGCGCACGGGCACGGTGCTCTCCTCAAGAAGGATCCCAACGTTGCTCTGGGAGGCGATTTCGTTGAGTGTGGCGGCAAGGCCTCCGCGGGTCGGATCGCGCAGCACGTGGACGTGCGGGGCGGCGGAAAGGACCGCCTCGACCATTTCGTTCAATGGTGCGCAGTCGCTCTCGACGGTCGTGCCGAAGCTCATGCCTTCGCGGAAGGAGAGGATGGCGGTGCCGTGGTCGCCCATGGTGCCCGAGATGAGCACGGCGTCGCCGGGACGTGCGGCGCGCCCCGAGATCGTGCCCTCCGAGATCTTTTCGCCGATGCCGGAGATCGCGATGTAGACGCCGTCTCCGTGGCCTCGCTCGACCACCTTGGTGTCGCCCGTCACGATGGCGACGCCCGCCTCTTCGCAGGTTTTCGCCATGGAGGCGACGACGGCGTCGAGGTCCTTCAGGGGAAAGCCCTCTTCAAGAATGAAGCTGGCGGTGAGATAGAGGGGCCGCGCACCGCACATGGCGACGTCGTTGACGGTGCCTGCTACGGAGAGCCGCCCGATGTCGCCGCCGGGGAAGAAGAGGGGACGCACGACGTGGCCGTCGCAGGAGACGGCCACGGGGCGGGTCATGGGCGGAAGGAGCGCGCCGTCGTGCCCTTCGTCGAGCCAGGCGTTCGTGAAGTGCCGTCCGAAGACGTCGTGAATGAGCTGCGCGGTGGCGCGGCCGCCCGCGCCGTGGGTGAGGTCGACGGCGCCGTTCTTCATGTCGAGGGGGCGCATGTAAAAGTCGGTCATGGTTCTTCCTTCTTCCTTTATCGCTGATCGTCAGAAGTCTTCGCCTTCTCGGGCGCTGCGGCGCGGCGTCGGCCGTAGCTCCAGGCGGCCGCACAGGCGCCTTCCGAGGAGACCATGCAGGCCCCGATCGGGTTGGCGGGATTGCAGGCGCGGCCAAAGAGCGGGCATTGTTCGGGCGTCTTTTCGCCCCTGAGGATCGCACCGCAGGCGCAGGCCTTGTTGTCCGTGACGGCGCGCTCGGTCATGGCAAAGCGCTTTTCCGCGTCGAAGTCCGCCCATTCGGGGCGAAGCTTCAGGGCGGACTTAGGGAGGCGTCCGAGTCCGCGCCACTCGAACGAATCGCGAAGCTCGAAGACCTCGTCCATTAGGCGGATGGCGGCGACGTTCCCATCACGGGTGACGGCGCGGGTGAATTCGTTTTCGACCTCGTGGCGGCCGTCGTTCACCTGCCTCACCATCATCAGGATGGCGTAGAGCATGTCGAGGGGCTCGAACCCCGTCACAACGACGGGAAGGCGGTTGTCGCGCGCGAAGACCTCGTAGGGTCCCGAACCGATGATGGTCGAGACGTGGGCGGGGCCCACGAGGCCGTCGAGAACGGGCACTTCTGGACGCTCCTCGCTCATCTTCAGGATGTGGGTCATAGCGGCGGGCGTGAGCACGTGGTTGCAGAAAACCGAGAAGTTCTTCACGCCCGCGGCCTTTGCGGCCTTGAGGACAACGGCCGTGGGCGGCGTGGTCGTCTCGAACCCGATCGCGAAGAAGACGACCTCGCGCTCTGGATTGGCTTTCGCCAGCTCAAGCGCATCCATGGGCGAGTAGATCATGCGGATATCCGCGCCCTGAGCCTTGGCCTTGAAGAGCGACATGCCCTTGCCCGCCGGGACGCGCATGGTGTCGGCATAGGTGCAGAGGATCACGTTCCTTTCGAGCGCGAGCTGCATCGCCATGTCGATGCGCGCGACGGGCAGCACGCAGACGGGACAGCCCGGTCCGTGGATCATGCGCACGTTGGGCGGCAGGATGTCGGTGAGCCCCCAGCGGGCGAGCACGTGGGTGTGGCCGCCGCAGAACTCCATGAAGCGGTAGATCCTTTTCGGATCGGCCTCATGCCTGATCTCGGCAGCAATGCGCCGTGCGGCATCGCCCTCACGGTATTCGTCGACGTACTTCATGATGCGTGCTCCTCGTCGTGCAGCCCCGCGGCCTTGAGCGCCGCGAGGGTCCTCTGGGCCTCCTCGGGGTCGATGCGGTTGAGCGCGAAGCCCACGTGCACGATGACCCAGTCTCCCGGAACGGGGCGCTCGATGAGCGAGACGTTGACCGTCTTTTCAATGCCGCCGATGTCGCAGACGGCCTCGCCGTCGCCGGCGAGCCTGATGATCTGTCCTGGAATGGCGAGACACATGTCATGATTCTCCTTGTGGTTGCACTCGTCCGAGAACGGAGGAGGCGTCGAGCGGCGCGTACTCAGTCGCGCCTGCGGCCAGTGCCGAGCGGGCCCACCAGGCCTCACCGAGCGAAAGTCCGCCGTCTCCCGCGGGGACGTGCAGCGGCAGCGCTCCGGCGAGGCCCCTCGAAGTGAGCGCCTCGACGAGCCCCTTCGAGAGGGCCGCGTTGTTCATGGTACCGCCCGTGAGGGCGACAAGCATGTTTTCATTGTCGTCCGAGGCAAGAAGCCCCGGACCGAATTCTTCGACGAGCTTCGCCGCGTGGAAGGCGATCCAGTCGGCGAGCGCGGCGATGACGGCATTTTCCACGAGAGCCGCGAGACACTCGACGGATGTGCCAGAGAGCCTTTCGTCGACGACGCGGCGAACGAGCGGCACAAGCGAGAGCGTGCCGTCGGCAAGAATCATCCGGTCGCCCGCCTCGACGTCGAGCGTGCCGCAGGCGGGATTGTCGCGTCCGCGCACCGCAGCGCCCTCAAGACGCATGGCGGCCGTTGCCTCGTCGTGCTGATGGGTGCAGAGGCCGAGAATGGCGCTCATGCCGTCGAACCAACGTCCGAAGGAAGTGGTCGTGCCGAGCATGGTCACCTTCTCCGGATCCCCCGCGAGGAGCTTCCTGAGCATCGACACCGACGCAATGCCGGGGAAGAGCTCTTCTGCGAAGTCCCCCGCGCCCGCCATCGCCATCAGGGCGACGCCCATGCGCCAGGGTTCCGTGGCGGCCCTGTCGCCGCCCGGCATCGGCATGGACTCGAGGTGAGAGAGCCTCGCCCACGAGGCGGGCCCGCAGAGAAGAAGTTCGCCGCCCCAGGGGAGACGGTCCGCCCCCATGCCGACGCCGTCGAGCGCAAGGCCGAGCAGGGGCTTCACAACGCCGCGCTCCGCCGCCACGACGCCCACGTGGGCCGCATGATGGTGAACGGGAATGCAGGGAATGCCGTGCAGGTCCGCATATTCAAGGGCAAGTCTCGTCGAGGGAAAGTCCGGATGCGCGTCGCAGGCGACGACCTCGGGACTCAGTTCGAAAAGGGCGCTCATGTGTGAGACCGAGCGCGAGAGAAGCTCGACCGTCGGTCGGTTCGAGAGGGATCCCACGTGCTGCGTGAGGAAGGCTTCGCGATCACGAAGAAAGCACGCCGTGTTCTTGAGATAGGGCCCGAAGGCGAGGGCGACGGGCTTTTTCGCCGCGCCCGCAGATTCGGGGAGCATGACCGCCTCGGGCGCATAACCCCTCGAGCGGCGCACGAAGGACGTGCCTTCAACGCCCGCCCTCACGACCGAGTCGTCGCAGGGTGTGACGATGTCTCGATTGGAGAGAAGGAAGAGGTCTGCGACCCCGGAGAGGCGCTCGAGCGCCTCCTCGTTTTCGGTGCAGAGCGGCAGTCCGCTCATGTTGGCGCTCGTCATCACGAGCGTGACGGGAAGGACGTCGTTCATCCAGCCGCGTCCCTCGGGCTCGCCCGCAAAGCTGTGGAAGATGAGGGCGTGAAGGGGCGTATAGGGGAGCATGACCCCGATCGCCTCGAGTCCGTCGGCAACGCCTGCAAGCGCAGGCACGTTTTCCCCCGTCCTTCTCTTCAGCAGCACGATCGGATGCGCGGGGCCCGTGAGAAGGACCTTCTCATCGTCGGTGACGTATGCGAAGCGCTCGGCCGAAGCAAGGCCCGCGACCATGACGGCAAGGGGCTTTTCATCGCGCTGCTTGCGGCTGCGGAGCGCAGCGACGGCTTCCGGATTCTCGGCGTCACACGCAAGGTGAAAGCCGCCGAGCCCCTTGATCGCAATGATCCGGCCGGCCCCGAGGGCCTTCACCGTCTCGCGGATGGCGTCGCCCTCGACCGCCGTACCGTCGGGCGTCACAAGCGTGAGCTTCGGTCCGCAGACGGGGCAGGCGATCGGCTGGGCGTGGAAGCGCCTGTTGAGCGGATCCTCGTACTCGGCCCTGCAGTCGGGGCACATCGGAAAGCCCGCCATGGCCGTCTGGGGACGGTCGTAGGGAAGGTGGCGCGTGATGGTGAAGCGCGGACCGCAATGGGTGCAGTTTGCAAACGGATAGCGCCAGCGGCGGTCATTTGGATTGAAGATGTCGTCGAGGCAGGCGTCACACACACAGGCGTCGGCAGTGACGGCAGTGGTCACGCGGCCGCCGGAGGGCGTGGCGGAAATGGAGAAGCCCTCCATGCCCTGAAGTTCGCCCGCTGCGGGCTCGACGGCGTCGATGCGCGCGAGCGGGGGCTTGCCTGCGAGAAGCGCCTCGGGGAAGCGTTCGAGCACCTCAGGTTCGCCCTCAAGGTGCACGACGACTCCTTCGGCATCGTTCCAGACGGTGCCCGAGAGACCGAGCTCAAGCGCGATCCTGTAGACCGTGGGCCTGAAGCCCACGCCCTGCACGAGTCCGCGCACGCGAAAGTCCGTTGCGGCCTTCGTCATGGCCGGACCTCACAGTCCCGAGAGCATCAGTTCGGCGGCAAGCCAGGCGAGCCACTTCTCCATGCCTTCGCCCGACACGGCCGAGACACGCATCGTGCGGATCTTCGGGTTCACGCGTCTGGCGTTCTCCTCGGCCCTCTCTGCGTCAAACGGGACGTAGGGCAGAAGATCCGTCTTCGTGAGGATCATCAGGTCGGCCGCGCGGAACATGTCGGGATACTTGAGCGGCTTGTCCTCGCCCTCCGTGACGGAGAGGAGCACGACCTTGTGAGCCTCGCCGAGGTCGAACTCGGCCGGGCAGACGAGGTTGCCTACGTTCTCGATGAAGAGCACGGACTCGTCTTCAGGCACGAGGTGCTCGAGCGCGTGGCTCACCATCGCGGCGTCGAGATGGCAGCCCTTGCCCGTGTTGATCTGCAGGGCTCGCACGCCCGTGGCGCGTATGCGCTCGGCGTCGTTCGCGGTCTGCTGGTCACCCTCGATCACGGCCGTGCGAAAGCCCGAGGCCCTCTTGAGCGTCTGAGCGAGAAGCTCGGTCTTGCCCGAACCGGGCGACGAGACAAGATTGAGCGCGAGCACGCGGTGTTCGCGGAAGAACTTCCTGTTGACGGCCGCAATCGCGTTGTTTCGCCCGAGGATGTCCTCCTCGATCGAGATGGCGCGCGAGGCGGACGTCGTCGGGGCGTGGCTGTGAGCGGGACCGTGGTCCTGGTCATGATGGTGCCCGTTGGCATGGTCATGACGATGCTCATGATCGTGATCGTGGGCGACGTGAGTCGTTACATTGCCGTTCTCGTCCACATGGGCGTGCATGTGGGTGTGGTTGTGTTCGCCGCAGCCGCAGGTTGTGCACATCTTTCGGTCTCCTTCGCGCGCATCCCGAATTGGAGAGGCGCACAAAAACTTTGTCTATGCCTTCATTCTAGGCGTCTCGCGGATACCCCGACCTCAACCACAAGGACCGTTGCAATTGAGCATTGGTACTAGAAGAACGTCACCCAAAGGGATAAGATTGCAGGATACATACCGTTTTTGGAGACCAGCGTCATGGCCGGAAAACCGAACAAGGCCGGAAAGTCCGGCAAGCCCAGTCCCGCAGGGAAGCGCGGCGGCCGCAGGCCCGCATCCGCCCAGCAGCACCCCGGAGAAGTCCTTCGCGAAATCCTCGCAGATACCCCGCCCGCACTCGCGGCGAAGTGGTTCGGCCTCTCGGCGACCGAACTCGAGGCCTTCTACCACGGCGAACTACCGCTCACGCCCGCCATGGCCGAAACCGCAGGCTCGATATTCGGCACGGGCGCAGCCCTCTGGCTCGACATGATGGCCGCTTGGGACGAGGCTCACGCGACCGAGAAGGCCGCCCCTTGATGCGCAAACCCAAGTATTTCCTCCACAGTCACTGAATACAAGAAGGCCGCGGGCTCTGACACCTGCGGCCTTTTCACACACGGGAGCGAAGATCTGACGCCGATTATTCGGTCCTGCCGTCCTTTTTGCGAGGTTCGGCGACGTTGGCTTCGGGTTGAACTTGGTCGGCATTGGCGGCCTTCTCGGCCTCCTCCTTCGTCATGAAGCCGGCGGGAGCCTTCCAGTCCTCGCCGTAGTAGAGGCGAATGACCTTCCAGTTGACGACAAACATGAGCGCGACAATGGCGAGGATCTGGCACGCGAGGCCGAGGTAGTAGAGCAGGGTGGCATCAGAAGCCGCGCCGTAGTAGGCGTTGAAGAATTCCTGAAGTCCGAGTCCGGTTTCAGCGGCATGCCCGCCGATGAGTACGAGAGAGATCGCGTAGAAGGCGAGCGCCACGCGCATGAAGAGCCTCTGGGCGGGCCAGCGGTAGCCGATTTTGCGGGCGATCATGAGAATGAAAATGGGAAGAAGCAGGGGAAACGCCATGAAGAGCGTCCCGATGAGCCAGTTGAGCATGGTTTTCGAAGCGGTCGGATGTGGGTGGAATGTGCCGTGATGTTACCACGAGCTCCACAAAGTGGATCGATAATGCCCAACTGCAGACCGGAATGATTGCCCTGCGTCTCTGGAGAGGAACCTCCTGAACGCAGCACCCGAAATGCAACTCTTGTTCAGAAACAAAGGGCGGATTGGTGACAGTCAGACGTTCAAAAAAATGCAGCTCCATAACCAGCATTATTGCTAGCGCGGTTCAGGCGTAAACCTGAACACTCTAATTCGGGTTTGTGCGGAGATGCGCTCCAAGTGAGTGCAGATTGTTGAGCATATCCGCTGTCAGCGGTCAGGGAGTCCTCCGGCAGCAAGAGGAGGAAAGCCCAGCCGAAAGAGAGGATGGGCGTGGAGGAATCACACTGCTATAGCCTGAACTTGCCATCGGGTTTGACACTCAATCGTTCATTTGCCTAGAAAGGGACATGCCCGCATTGCGGTACTCACCATGACCGGGATATCAATGCCTCCCTGAACATCAAGCAGGAAGGCATCCGGATGTTGAAGGCGGCTGGGCTGACCGTCTTGCGCTCGTAACGTCACGAGCCAAAGCCTGTGGAGATGCGTAAGACCGAAGCTATGGCTGAGGCAACGTCAAAGAAGCAGGAAGCCTCGTCCGATTTGGGTTCAAATCGGACGGGGAGCAGTCACGCCGCCCTTCCGTTTGGAGGGGCGACCGTTTATTTGTGAAGTGTTCGATTTCGAAAAAGAGCATTGGCGGATCTCCTACTTTGCATCGGCGAAAGCCGAGATGCTCATAAAAGCCAATTTCTTTTTCGCCCTTAGGTTGAACGACTAACGCCCAACAACCGGACATCCTGGAAACGCCCTGCGTTATCTTCAAGGCCTCGACTAACAATGCTCCGCCGAGCCCTTGCCCCTGATAGCGTTTATCGACCGCTAGTCTTCCAAGCAGACAGCACGGCAACGGGTTTAGCTTATTCCGACGAAAACCCGCTGACAAGCGATCATGATCAAGAACAGCATTGCTAATGCAAAAATACCCTGCAATGCTTCCCCCCTCATCAAAGGCCACGTAGGTTCGACTGTTGCCATACTTTTCGTTATGAACAGAGCGCGTCCGCAACCACTGGTTCAATACCGGGACGTCGCAATCAAAGCGATCTAGAGCATCTTGTGGAATGTCCGGGTCGAGAGGCAGTGGCTTGGAAAAAGAATTAACGGTCATTTCCAACGCTCATAGGTCATGAGATGGCGACGACGTGCAAGAACTTCTTCACCAGGCGGCGTTGCCATTTCATCTAACAAGGCCTGAAATTCCGTATTGCTTAACGTAATCCTTTCCGGCTCATCCAAGACTTTCCTGAAAAGAGGCTGCAGAGCTTCGCGAATAATTTGGGTTTTGGTGCGCCGCTCTCTGTCTGAGAGAAGATTGAGAATGGCGACCTCCTCTTCCGGCAGACGCAGACTGATGGTTTGAGCACTCATATGGTGTCCTCCTCTAATCTATGGAGATACGATAACCCAAATCGTATTGCATTGCAATACAAGAGCGCCTCTTCATGCCTGCCTTTCCTTTTCCTGTTTCTCCAACTTGAGGGGCGGTGTCGCTTGAGCGGTGTTGATAATCGTTGTTTACGCATGAGACCATAGAAGTCAATCTTCGGGGACGAAGTCGATGACGCGCATTTCAGTGCCGCCCGTGGCAGCGAGATGAAAGCCCCCGCAGACGGGGCAGGGATCGCCATATTTGGCAAGCGGGACGGTTTTGGCGCAGTCGAGGCACCAGGCCTCTCCCCGCGGCCGTTCAATCACGAGCCTTGAGCCCTCGGCAGGCCCTCCGCGAGTGACGGAGACCCAGGCGAATTCAAGGGACGGGATGTCGACCCCTGCGAGTTCGCCCACCTCGATTCGAACCTCCTTCACGCGTGTGACGCCGCTCCGGCCTGCCGTGCGCTCGACAATCTCGATGATGCCTTCGGCAATGCTCATTTCATGCATGTATCACTCCTTCCTGCAGCCCGAAGCCTGATGTCAAGCGGCACGCAGGCGTCAAGCCCGAAGAGCGCCAGACGGATGATGTTTCTGAGAGTCTCCTCGTCGACGCCCGCACCGGAGCGCTTCAGATGCCTCACGGCGCTTTCAAGCGCCTGCTGGCCGGGCCCCTCGGGAGCGAACTGCCACTCGGTGGGGGAAACCACGGCATGGAAGTGCTCGAGTCCGGACCTCGACTGCCTGAAGCCCGAGGCGTGTGTGAGAAGACCTCGGGCGGTCGTCGCGCAGGCAATCGCCCCGCAGGTGTCGGGAAGCCGCATCGTGTAGACCTCGGGAAGGGCAGGCAGATTCTCGTGCTCCCTGTGTGCGAGCTGTGCCCAGAAGGCAGCCGTGTCAAGAAGGCGTGCCGCCAGAAGCGTGCCGGCGGACTGACCCGCCGTGGCGCAGAGGGCTTCGACAAGAGGGTGTCCCGCCTCCCTCACGAGTGCTCCCGTAAACGAGGGCCTGCGGCGGTAAACGGGCTCGGCCTCGAAGTCGGCTTCATTCCTGAGCCTGTGGTACATCTCGTCGGCAAAATCCGGAAAGTCGAGCTCATGGGGTTGCGGTACAGGCGGGCAGTCCAGCGCACCGAAGGCTGCGGGCAGGGCATGGTAGCGGTAGGCGAGCGCCGAGGCGACGGTCGAGGCATTCGTCCCGTACCAGGCGGCGTACTGCACGGGCTCGGTCATCTCCAGAAAGGCTTCGGGAGAAATGCCGAAGACCAGTGATGCCAGAAGGCCCTCACAGTCGGCCGTCAGTCTGTCGATGAGGCGGTGTGCCTCAAGGAGGGCGTCTTCATCGACCTGCCCCGTGACGAGGTTGAACCCCTGCAGCGTCCTGATGACGCCCGAGAAGCCCGCCCGGGCCTTTGCATAGGCGGCAAGCGAATCGGCTTGAACAGGGACGCAGACGAGCTTCGAGGCGTCAAGCGCGAGCACGCGGATGTTTTCCAGAAGCGCCTCAAGCATCAGCGCGCGCTCGGCGAGACAGCCGTCGACCGTGCGGCGCTCGTCCTCCGCAAGACCTGCGGCCGCGCGTTCGGCGGCGTCAAGCGTGACGAGATGCGCGCAGGGGCATAGGCTGAAGACGAGCGGCACCACCTCACGGCAGCTCCCCAGGCTTCGGGCAAGCCTGTCCATGAGATTGAGCGTGCGTTCGTTGAGAAGCGATGCGCGTCTCACGCGAAGGTCCCCGGGACGGGACTCCGGCGCGAGCAGCAGATCGACGGTGATGACACCGGCATCGATCATTTGTCCGCTCCCTTCGCCATGCGGGTGAAGAACCCGCGGCGCGTGACCTGAACGGACCCGCCGTCTGCGCCGCCCTGCGGCACGGCCCTGATCGGAATGACCTTCCTGCCCGCGACGGGCGGCGTGAGTGGAGGAATGGGCGTGCCTTCCTCCTCGGTGTCGTAATTCGTCCCGAACTTTTCATCTTCGGGCACGGTGAGAATGGTCCTGAGGGCGATCTCGGCCACGGCCTCGGCCGCCGCCTGGTCCTCGAACTCCGTAACGGGACTCACGAGCGAGAGCATCAGATAGTCGCCGAGCAGGTCGTCCCTGCAGCCGAGGAACGGAAAGTCACCTGCGGGCAGCTCGAGCGTGCGGACTTCGCCCGCGGGCACGTCGACCCAGCTCTCGCGACACCCGCAGGCATAGACCACGATGACCGCCCACGGCGTCGTCACCGTGCCGATCCAGTCGTTGCCCCATCGGCGGAAGTTGTCCGCCTTCACACGAATGCGCGGATTGAGGATGGGAAGCCCCTTCATGCGGGTCTCGGCAATGCGCCCGAACCCCGACTCGAAGTGGGGCGCGGGCGAATTCGCAAAGACGCGCAGACGGCTCATCTGCGTCGGCATTGTCCTGCGCACGGTCTTGCGTTCGGCTTCATGCGCGGCCTGAGTCACCTTCGTCTCTTCCACGTCCCTCTCCCGTTTTTTCTGTTCGCCCGTCGTCCGCTCTCCGATGTGGGAGGCGCAGGCGGTTGTTTATAGAATGGAGTATAGGAAAGGGCGCACGCTTCATGCATCACCCAAGAGTTGATCAGGGCCTAGTCCAAAGTATCTAGAAGGGCCCATTGCCAAAAAGGCAGGACATCCTTCTGAACGCGAGGCGCTCAGGCCTTGAGAAGCTCAAGGAGCTCCTCAACGTGGGTCTTCGCCTTGACGCCGTAGAGCGCATGAAGGATCCTGCCTTCGGGCGAGATCACGAACGTGGAGCGTTCGATGCCGCGGCAGAGCCTGCCGTACATCATCTTCTCCTTCATGACGCCGTAGGCCGTGCAGACGACTTCCTCCTTGTCGGCGAGAAGCGGGAAGTTGAGGTTCTGGCGGTCGCGAAAGCCGCAGTGGCTCTTCACGCTGTCGCGTGAGACGCCGGCAACGGCGTAGCCGAGGGCCTCAAAGTCGGCCAGATGGTCGCGAAAGCCCTGGGCCTCGAGCGTGCAGCCCGCGGTATTGTCCTTCGGATAGAAGTAGAGCACGAGGCCGCGACCGGCGAAGGACTCGAGCGTGACGGGCTCGCCGTCAAGTCCGGGCGCCGAGAAGGCGGGCGCTGCGTCGCCCGCCTTGAGCTGAATGCGTTCTGACATAATTGTCTCCAAACAGGAATGCGATCCGGTCAAGATAGCACGGTTTGACGGCAATGTGCGCGCTTTCGCTGCAGGACGGAAATTCCCAAACCATCGCGATTCATCTTGATGCCGTCACTTCATCATGACAGCGCCTGCGGGGCGGATTGCAAGGAAATACAGGCCACAAAGTCCCCGTTCGGGGAAACGCCGCGAATGCGCTAGAATATGTCGACCCCCACTCAGCATGGACCATGACAATGGCACGACTTGAATTTGCCTCCGACTATATGGAGGGCTGCATTCCGGAGATTCTCACAAGGCTCACGGAAACGAATCTTGAAAAATCGTCCGGCTACGGCTCGGACGAGCATACGGCAAGGGCCGCGGAGCTCATCCGCGAAGCCTGCGACGCTCCCGACGCTGAAGTTCATCTTCTCGCCGGCGGGACCCAGACGAACCGCACGGTGATCGGCGCGATGCTCAAGCCCTGGGAGGGCGTGATCGCCGCCCAGACCGGTCACATTTCCGTTCACGAGGCGGGCGCCATCGAAAGTCTCGGCCACAAGTTGTTCGAACTTCCTCAGCGCGACGGCAAGCTTCGTGCGCGCGACGTCGAGGCCGCCTTCCACAAGTACATCGTCGACGGCAACCGAGACCACATGCCCGCGCCCGCGCTGGTCTACATCTCGCACCCGACCGAAACGGGCACGCTCTACACGCGCGCCGAGCTCGAGGCCGTGACAGGCGTCGCGCACCGCTACGGCGCTCGCGTCTTCCTTGACGGCGCTCGTCTTGCCTATGGTCTCGGCGCCACCAAGACCGACCTGACGCTCGCCGACATCGCCCGCACCTGCGACGCGTTCTACATTGGCGGCACGAAGTGCGGCGCGCTCTTCGGCGAAGCCGTGGTCTTCCCGAAGCCCAATACCTGTCCGCGCTTCTTCACCTGGATGAAGCAGCAGGGCGCACTCCTCGCCAAGGGCCGCATCACCGGTCTGCAGTTCGAGACCCTCATGGAGGAGAACCGCTACGTCGAGTACGGCGCCAAGGCCGTCCGCCTCGCCGAAAAGCTCCGCGAGGGCCTGAAGGAAAAGGGCTATCAGCTCCTCTTCAACTCCACGACGAACCAGACCTTTGTCAAACTCCCCGACGACAAGTACCAGCCCCTCTCCGAAAAGGTCGGCATGAGCTTCTGGGAAAAGCCTGACGACAACCACACGATCGTGCGCCTCGCCACTAGCTGGGCCACGACCGAAGAGGACGTCGACGCGCTCCTCGCCCTGATGTAAGGTTCCGACGCCTCCTTTCCGAACGCCCGCAGGCTCCGCGCCCGCGGGCGTTTTGCTGTCTCTTGATCCATGCGGATCATGCATGGTTGAGCATGAAAATGAATCACTGGAGATGGATCTGACCGAATCCTGCACTTTCTGCAAAGGCGGGCGGTCGTCCTCCGAGTGAGGAAGTGACGGGTTTTGCGTCCGCTTCCGACATGGACAATGACAGGAGCAATGCTCATGACCGTCAGACAGACAGCAGTCCGGGAGCAGCTCGGCGACTTTGCGCCCGCATTTGCGCGCATCAACGACGACGTTCTTTTCGGAGAAGTCCGGTCGAGGACCGAGGCGCTCGGTCTTCGGGACCGCTCGATCGTGACCGTCGTCTCACTTGTTTCTCAAGGCCTTGTCGACGCCTCGCTCGAATACCACTTCAATGCTGCCTCGGCAATCGCTTCGATCTTATGCATCACCACAGGCTTCGGCTCGTGACGTCACGAGCGCAAGACGGTAAGCCCGGCCGCCTTCATCATCCGGATGCCCTCTTGCTTGATGTTCAGTGAGGCATTGACATCTCGGTCATGATGAACGCCGCAATGCGGGACATGTCCAGTTTCGGGTGGCGAGACTCAGCGTCTCCAACTTATGCCCGCAGGCGGAACATGTCTTCGACGACGCGTAGAAGGTGTCGATCTTCACAATTTGCTGACCTTCCTGATGAGGCCAGCGCCCGCACACGGGCCCGTGCGGGATAATGAAGGGGAGGCGCTTTTCGAAACGCCTCCCGTCTGCACTCACGCCACCTTCCATTTAGGGCCCGATCCATGGACATCCGCCGCCTGAGGACATTTCTCGCCGTCTGCGAAACAGGCAGCCTCTCCCGCGCTGCCGAGCGCCTGCACATCTCGTAGCCTGCGCTCACCCGACGCATACAGGAACTCGAGAGCGAATACGGCGCAGAGCTCTTTGAGGGCGCCGGGAAAGGCATGACGCCGACCGAGGCCGGACTGCTCCTGCAGGTGCGTGCCCGCCAGATCGTGAACCTCGACAATGCCGTTCGGCACGAACTCGAGTCCGCGGGCAAGGGACTCGCGGGCATGGTGCGCATCGGATGCGTCGAGACGAACGCCGCCCATGCGCTTGCACGCTGGCTAAGGAGCTCCATCCGAGAACCCAAGTCGAGATCTACTCTGCCGACGGCGACGACCTCAAGGCCCATCTCGATGCGGGCACGATCGACGCCGCAGTGCCGCTCGCCCGCGAGACGGCCGTCACCACCGGCATGCTCGAAGGCCTTCCCCTGATGCGCCCGCACCGCCACATTCTGCGCGACGCGTTTGAAGAGTGGTTGGCGAATCCGCCTCACGCATGACGGTGGCGGCTTCATCAATCGTCATCAATTCCCTTCATGACGCTCGCAGGAGATGCCCGCACGGTGATGCTCGTGGTCAAGGGCGCCTTCGACATGAGGCCGCCCGAGGGGCTGGTCTTCATTCCGCTCGGTCCGCCACGCACCTCGGAGCAGATTCTTGTCCGTCGCAGAAACGCGGCGCTCTCGAGCGCCGCTGAGGCGTACTGGGCTCATGCGGCCCGAAGTACAGGGAGAGACGATCCCGCCGAATGAATTCACCCGATAAGAAAAGCCCCGGGATTCACATGGAATTCGGGGCTTTGTTCGTCAATCAGCCGGCCTTGAGAGGCGGGCGGAAGACGCAATTACTTGCGGAAGGCGGCTTCGAGGGCCGGCACAACCTGCTTCTTGCGGCTCATGACGCCGTCGAGCCAGAGGTTGGAGCCTTCGACGAAGGTCTTGCCGAAACCTTCGGCGATGCGGGCGGGATCGTCGGAGACCATAAGAAGTTCGGAGCCTTCCTTCATGATGTCCGTGAGGAGCAGAAGGGCGGAGTGACGACCTTCCTCGGACTTGACGGCGGCGAGCTCGGCTTCGAGCGCGGCCTTCATGTCGGCGACGAGGTCAAGGGAGACGAGTTCGAGCTGACCAACGCCGACCTTGCAGCCGTTCATGTTGAAGTCCTTGAAGTCGCGGAAGATGAGAGAGCGCGGGGTGCAGCCGGCGACGGCGGACTTGGCGGTGAAGAGCTCCATGCCAAGGGCCTGGATGTCGGCGATGCCGGCGATTGCGGCGAGTTCCGCGGCAGCCTGGCGGTCCATGTCGGTGGTCGTCGGAGACTTGAAGATCACCGTGTCGGAGAGAATGGCGCAGAGCATGGCGCCGGCGATGTTGGCCGGGATTTCAAAGCCCATGTAGTCGTACATGCGCTTGAGGATGGTGTTCGTGCAGCCGGCCGTCCAGATGATGCATTCGAGCGGAGCCGTGGAGGTCACGTCGCCGAGCTTGTGATGGTCGACGATGCCCTTGAGGTTGCACTCATCAATGTCGGCGGGAGCCTGGGCCTTGTCGGAGTAGTCGACGAGGTAGACGTCGCGGCCGGCGACGCTCGTCACGATTTCCGGAGCTTCAAGGCCGAAGCGCTCGAGGATGAAGGCCGTTTCCGGGGCGGGCGTGCCCTGGGCGGCCGGCACGACGTCCAGACCACGCTGCTTGTAGAGATGCGCGCAGGCAATGGCGGAAATGATGCTGTCGGAGTCGGGGTTCTTATGACCAAGAATGAGAGCGGACACTTTGAGGCCTTTCTAAAAAGGGGATGAATAAAAATTCCGGATATTGTAGCGGACTTTGAGCGGCTCGGGCGGGCTGGCCGCACAGGTCCGGCCCTCTGCCGACGGCGGCCGAGTCTTGCCACGCAAATTCGACGATGCGAACGCGAAGCATTCTCTTACAAAAGGCGACGCGCGCTTCTTGACAATACAGATATTTGAAATATAAGATTTGTTCAACCAACATCGAACGGGCCCGTGACGATGTCAGTCCGCATCCGCCGCCAGGCGAGATGCGCTTCACCGACAAGAATTCCATTGCAACTGGGAGACCAATCCATGCTGACACCCCGACAGATCGAACAAGTCAAGGCCACCGTGCCGGTACTTCGTGAACACGGCGTTTTGCTCACAACGCACTTCTACCGCCGCATGCTCGAAGGAAATCCCGAACTTCGGAACATTTTCAACCAGGCTCATCAGGCCCGCGGACGTCAGCAGAAGGCACTGGCTGAAGCCGTCCTCGCCTACGCAGAAAACATCGAAAATCCGGCCGTGCTTCTGCCCGCGGTCAAGTTCATCGCCTCGAAGCACGCAACGGTCGGCATCCGCGCCGAGCACTATCCGATTGTCGGCCGGCATCTTCTGGCCTCCATCAGGGAGGTTCTCGGAGAAGCGGCCTCCGATGAACTCCTCGAAGCATGGGGTGCCGCATACGGGCAGCTCGCCGACCTGATGATCGAAGTCGAGAGTGGCATCTACGAGGCTCAGGCGAACGCCGACGGCGGCTGGTCTGGCTGGCGCCCCTTCATCGTCTCGAGACGCGTCGAAGAGACGCCCGACGTCGTGAGCCTTTACCTGACGCCTGCAGATGGCGGGAAGGTGCCTGTCTGGAAGCCCGGCCAGTTCGTGTCGGTGCGCGCCTATCTGCCCGAATTGAAGCTCGTCCAACCGCGCCAGTATTCGCTCTCGGCGGCACCGGAGGACCGGAGCCAGCTCCGCATTTCCGTCAAGCGCATTGCCGCCGCGGGCGATGCCCCCGCCGGCCTCATGTCCAATCATCTGCACAAGTGCCTCAAGGCCGGCGACACCATCGACGTCTCGGCACCCGCCGGCGAATTCCATCTTGCCGAAGGTACGAATCCGGTGTTCCTCGCCGGAGCCGGCATCGGCGTCACTCCGATTTTCGCCATGCTCGAATCGATCGCACGAAACACGCCCGAGCGTCAGGTGACCTTCGTTCAGGTTGCCCGCACGGCGTCTGAACTCGTCTTCGTGAATGAGGTTCGTGAGGCTGCCGGCAAGCTGAAGAACGCGAAGCTGCTTGCATTCGTGACACAGCCTGCCGAAGCCGACACGACCATCAAGTGTCCGTGCGTTAAGCTCGGTGCCCGTCCGAGCGTGGAGGACATCAGGGCGCTTGCACCGTCGGCCGACGTCGACGCCTATCTCTGCGGCCCGGGCGACTTCATGTCAGGGATGCGCGCCGCTCTCGAAGCTGCTGGCGTTCCGGCACGGCAGATCCACGCTGAAGTGTTCGGAACGGGCAGCGAGGCCTGATCCGAATTCTGCGGACCGCTTTCGATCCCTTTAAGGGATCGGGAGCCGTCCAGGCGAAGGCCATGGACGCTGCCGTCCATCGAGTATGATACGGGAATCTCCTCACGGAAATTCCCGTTTTCTCATCCTTTCTCCGAACCGACCATGCACCTGAAGCGATTTACAGACCTTGGCCTGAGAATTCTGATGCACCTTGCCAACGAGGCCGACCCCGAGACGCCCCATTCGGTGCCGGAGCTCTCGAGATTCCTCTGCTGGAACCAGAATCTGGTCATCAAGACCGCAAACGCCATGGTCAAAGCCGGGTGGCTTTCCGCCGTTCGCGGCCGGCACGGCGGGCTCAGGCTGGCCTGCAAACCTGAAGACCTGCGAATCGGCGACGTCGTGCGCACACTCGAAGACAATGACATGCTCGTCGACTGCAACGAGCCGCCCTGTCCCTTTGCCGGCAGATGCGTGCTGATCGATGCGCTCGCCAGAGCCCGGGAAGCCTTCTACAAGGAACTCAACCAATACACGCTCGCCGATCTCCGCCGCAGCGGGCCGGGGAATGGCGTTTCGAACCTGATGTGCTCGAGGGCGCAAACCATTTCCGACGAGCCGGCCGACGACCCGGGCGGGTCAGAACACCGGATGGAACAGGCCTCAGTCAGGCAGCAAGCATGAGACGCACGCCGGGACGGCGCTGCCGTCGGAGGGCTTCAGTGGCTCGTTTCTGACGTGCAGGAACGGGCACTCAAGTCGCGGATAAAATGACGGTACCCATGTTGTCCAGAAGGAGCTCCGACCATGAATCACACAAACTTGCATCCCATGCGCCGCCCTGACCGCGCGGCCTCCGAGGACTTTGCCCGCCGCACCGCGAACGAGGCTCCCTACGGCACGCTCGTGACGGCGTCCGCCTCGGGCGAACCGTACGGCACGCCCGTCTCGCCCGTCATCGAGGACGACAAGATCTACTTTCACGCGGCGGCAGGTGCAGGTCGAAAGTTCGAGAACCTAACCGCAAACCCGCGCTGCTCGATGGTCTTCGTCAGCATGACCGAGCCCGACGAACCGGCCTTTTCGATGAACTACCGCTCTGCGGTCTTCGAGGGGCGCGCGACGCTCGTCACGGACGAAATCGAGAAGATGCACGCGCTCTGGCTCATCGGCGCGCGCTGGGCGGGAAGCCAGCCCATTGCGAAGAGGCGTGCCTACATCGAGGGCGACATGGCCCGCTGCGACGTCTGGCGCATCGACGTCAACGTCATCTCCGGGAAGACCCGCGAGATGAGGCGCTGAACAGAGCCTTTTCTCAGAACTTCGGGAACGCCTCGGCCGCCTCGAAGTGCACGGGAATGCCCGTCGTCGGGTGAGGAATCGTGAGCTCGGCCGCATGGAGGCAGAGTCGCGAGGTCTTCTCCTCGGCGAGGATGCCGCGGCTGCCGTAAAAGCTGTCGCCGTCGATCGGAAGGCCGATGCCTGCAGCGTGCGCGCAGTGCACGCGCAGCTGGTGCGTGCGGCCCGTCTCGGGCCAGAGGCTCACGAGGGCCTTGCGCCTGCCGTCGGGCATCGTCTCGACGCGCAGAAGCTCCCAGTCGGTGGCGGCGGGCTTGCCGCCCTCGGCTTCGGAGAGCACGCACTGGCGCGGACGATCAAGCCTGTTGAGGGCGAGCGGAAGCTCGATCCTGCCCGACATCTGCTCGGGGACGCCCTCGAGCCTCGCCACGTAGCGCTTCATCGCAAGTCCCTCGCGAAAGCTCTCGTGAAGCGCCTTCTCGGCCCTGAGGCTTCTCGCAAAGAGCAGAACCCCCGAGGTGTCCATGTCGAGCCTGTGCACGATGCGCAGCGGCCCGAACTGCTTTTCAAGAATCTCCTTGGCGGAGGTCGTCTCCCTCACGCCCGGCACCGAGGCGAGCCTCGTCGGCTTGTCGATCACGACGATGTCGTCATCGAAATAAAGCACCGGAAGGGTCTCAAAATCCTCTTCGGACGCGATGGCCGACACGGGTGCGGCGGGGAGGCCTTCGACGAGACGCTCGTAGAGCCACTTCGCGGCGGCCCTCGGCGGGTAGAAGGTCCCGTCAAATCGTATTTCGTGCGCGGGCGTCGGGCCGCACCACCATTCGGCAAGCCCGATGATCCTCGCGTTCCCCGAGATCCGCCCCCGGACGGCGGCTTCGTTTCGTGCCGCAACGAGCGCCACGACGGGGCTCGTGAGCGCATCCGTCACCGCCATGCGCCAGCCCGCCTTTCTGGCCTCGAGCTCTCGCCCGCCCTGCATTTCGGGCAGATCGGGGTAGGGCTCGAACATCGCCTTGAGAAAGTCCCTCACCGTAAACCTCACGCCGCGTCCGTCGACGAGCGTGCGCTCGGGCACCTCGTCCCTCGACATCCCGGGCCAGAGCGCCGCCGCCCTGAGGGTCGACCAGTCGCGGCCTTCGCCGCCCGCACCGCACAAGGCCCGGCTCACGGGCTCGAAGGCATGCTCGGCATGCATGCCCGCCTCATCCTCGAAGACAAGCACGCCCGCACGTCCTGTGAAGCCCTCAGGAACGGGAACGAGGCGCGCCCGAGCGACGAGCTCGGGCGAAGGCGGGGTGCCGAACGGGGAGGGAAAGAGGATTTCGTGCATGGCTCAAGCCTTCATCGATTGTGGGACGAATGTCGGGATTCTACGGAATCCTCGGCGAACCGCGGAAAATGAGACATGTTAGGCGGTAACATCTAGGGGTTTTTACGGATTTCGTTCGTGTTTTGCGTGTGCGCGAACGCCGAAGGCGGGGAGCGCGCGCTATAGTTTTTTCCTTTCCCTCGTCCGATGCGGCGTCAGACCGCAGGAGCGAGGGCCGCGCGGGTGCGTCTGACGCCCGTTCTCGGACCCCCACCATCACACAGGAGCAGCTTTCCATCATGACCAAGCGTCTTAGCCGCGTCTTCCGGTTTGCCGAGCCGATCGTTCACGGCTCGCTCATCCGGCAGATTCTCGTCGCGCTCGTTCTGGGCGCCGCGCTCGCCTTCGTCTGGCCCACGGCCGCGAAGGACGTCGGCATTCTCGGCGAGATCTTCGTGACGGCCCTCAAGGGCGTCGCCCCCGTCCTCGTCTTCGTGCTCGTGACGAGCGCGATTGCGAATTCGTCCATGTCCACCGAGATGCACATCCGTCCGGTGATCGCGCTCTATCTGGCGTCGACCTTCGGTGCGGCCATGGCCTCGGTTGCCGTGAGCTTCATGTTCCCGACGACGATCACGCTCACGGGGGCCGCGCAGTCCTCAGCGGCGCCCGGCGAAATCTCCCAAGTGCTCACGCAGCTCCTTCTCAACGTGGTCGACAATCCCGTGCGCGCCATTGCGAACGCGAACTACATCGGCATCCTCGCCTGGGCGGTGGCCGTGGGCATGATCCTGAGGAAGTCCCGCGAGGAGACCCGCATCGTGCTGGGCGACGCCTCGTCGGCCGTCTCCTCGATCGTGCAGATTGTGATCCGCTTTGCGCCGATCGGCATCTTCGGCCTCGTGTCCCACACGCTCGCCACGGAAGGCTTCCAGGTGATGCTCGAGTACGCGCAGCTTCTTCTCGTGCTGCTCGGCGCCATGGCCTTCGTCGCGCTCGTGCTCAATCCCTTCATCGTCTGGGTCGCCACGCACGACAATCCGTACCCGCTCACCTTCATGGTGCTGCGCGAGTCCGGCGTCTCCGCCTTCTTCACGCGCTCGTCGGCCGCGAACATTCCGGTCAACATGGACATCTGCCGGCGCCTGAAGCTGCCCGAATCCACGTATGCGATCTCGATTCCCGTGGGCTCCACGATCAACATGGCGGGCGCCGCCGTCACGATCACGGTGATCACGCTCTCGGCCGCGCACTCGCTCGGCATCCAGGTCGACATGTTCTCGGCGATCTTCCTCTCCGTCATCGCGAGCGTCTGCGCCGCGGGCACCTCGGGCGTTCCCGGCGGCTCGCTCATGCTGATCCCGCTCGCCTGCGGCCTCTTCGGCATCGACCAGGACACCGCCATGCAGGTCGTGGCCGTGGGCTTCATCATCAGCGTCCTGCAGGACTCGACCGAAACTGGCCTCAACTCCTCCTCCGACGTCCTCTTCACGATCGCCGCCTGCTACCGCGCCGACCGAATCAGGGCCGAGCAGGAGGCCGCGAAAAACAACTGCGGCAATAACTGAGAATATCTGTAAAATACGATGGTTTGCCTAGGGGCGGTCAGTCGAAACCGCCCCAGGGGCAACGCCAGACATTCCGGCGCGGACGGTCGCCTTACGCCGTCCGCGCCTTTTTGCAACCCACATTTTCCCTAGGCATTCCCACACATGACCGAAGCCGACCTGACACCCAAGGCGCCGCTCGTACGCGAGGACGAGCACCCTCAATTTGAAAGAACCATGAAGGCCCGTCACCTGATCATGCTGTCCCTGGGCGGCGTGATCGGGACGGGCCTTTTCTTCAACACGGGCTTCGTGATCGGCCAGACGGGCGCCTTCGGCACCGTCGTCGCCTATCTGATCGGCGCGCTCGTCGTCTACCTCGTCATGCTCTCGATGGGCGAACTGTGCGTCGCGATGCCGCAGACGGGGAGCTTCCACCTCTACGCCACGACCTTCATCGGTCCGCGCACGGGCTTCACGGTCGCGTGGCTCTACTGGGTGACCTGCACGGTGAGCGTCGGCACGTCGCTCACGGGCGCGGGGCTCGCGATGCAGTACTGGTTCCCGAACGTCGACGTCTGGATATGGTGTCTCTTCTACTGCCTCCTGATTCTGGCGATGAACGTCTTCACGACGAAGTTCTTCGCCGAGGGCGAATTCATCTTCTCGCTCATCAAGGTGATCACGATCCAGGTCTTCATCATCGCGGGCGGCCTCGCCGTCTTCGGCGTCATTCCGCTCTCCGACGGCTCTTCCGCGCCTTACTTCAGCAACCTCACCGAAGGTGGCCTCTTCCCGAAGGGCCTGCTGCCGCTGCTCACGACGATGATCGCCGTCAACTTCGCGTTCTCGGGCACCGAACTCATCGGTGTCGCTGCAGGTGAAACGCAGAATCCCGAGAAGGTCATTCCGATGGCCGTGCGCACGACCGTCGTGCGCCTCGTGCTCTTCTTCATCGGCACGATCGTGATCCTCGCCGCGCTTCTTCCGATGGAGGAGGCCTCGATCCTCAAGAGCCCGTTCGTGACGGTCTTCGAGCGCATCGGCATTCCGTACGCCGCCGACCTCTTCAACTTCGTGATCCTCACGGCCGTCATCTCGGCCGCGAACTCGAACCTCTACGCCGCGGGCCGCATGATCTGGGCCCTCGCACACGACGGCATGCTGCCCGCCTGGGCCTCGAAGCGCACGAAGCGCGGCCTTCCGGTCAACGCCATCATGCTCTCCATGCTCGGCGGTTGGCTCGCTCTCTTCACCTCGGTCTTCGCCGCCGATACGGTCTTCGTGGTCCTCACCGCCATCGTCGGCTTCTCCGTCGTCGCCGTCTGGATTGCCATCAGCGTCGCGCACATCGGCTTTCGCAGGCAGCTTAAGGCCGAAGGCAAGTCCGCCTCCGACCTCGCCTGGCACTCGCCGCTCTTTCCCGTCGTGCCCGTCCTCGCGATCATCCTCTGCTTGGTCGCCTTCATCGGGCTTCTCTTCGACCCCGAGCAGCGACTCGCGCTCTACTTCGGCGTTCCCTTCGCCGCAGCCTGCATGATCCTCTATCCCGTCATCGCACGCCGCCGCGACGCCCGCCGCGAGGCCGCACGCCTCGCCGAAGCCGGCAGGCACTGACACCCTGAAGCCTCTCTGAACACAAACGGCCCCGCTCATGACAGGATGAGCGGGGCCGTTTGCTTTTGGTATTCAGGACCCTTCAGGGTCCTGTTTTCATCTCAAGGCTTTCAGAACGTCCTGAAGGCGAGGGCGGGATCGACGCCGCAGGCGAGCGAGAGCTGCACGAGCACACGGGCCTTCTGCGGGTTGAGCGTCCCTGCAGGCACGAAGCCCGCATCCTGCCACTCGGCGAGTCCCTCGACGGTCATGCCGCTCGGGGTTCTCGAAGCGCGCACGACGAGTACGCCGTGAGCGGCAGCCTCCATGAGGGCGCCTTCCGTCTTCTCGTGAATCGAGCCGTTGCCGGTCCCCGCATGCACGATTGCACGGGCGCCTGCAGCCATGGCCGCACGAACCATCACGCCGTCGTCGTCGACGTGCGAATACACGATGTCGACGCGGGGCAGGGCGCCGTCGGCCGCAACACGGGCTTCGAGCGCCTCAAGCGTGAAGGGCGTGGCGGCCCCATGGGGCTTTTCGGACCTCGCGATCCACTCGATGTGCGTGCCCGCGATCATGCCGAGCATGCCAAGATCCGGCCCCCTGAAGGTGGCGACATTGGTGGGATGGGTCTTCGTGGCGTCACGCGCGGAGACGATCACGTCGTTGAGCGCGATGAGCACGCCCCGGCCCGCAGCCTTCGGATCGGCCGCGATGCGAACGGCGTTGAGAAGGTTGAGGGGCCCCTCGGCCGAAAGGGCCGTGGCGGGACGCATCGCGCCCGTGAGCACGACGGGCTTTTCGCTCTTCACCACCAGATTGAGGAAGAACGCGGTCTCCTCCATCGTGTCGGTGCCGTGCGTAATCACGACGCCCGAGACGTCCTCGCGGCGAAGAGCCTCCTCGACCGCGTTCGCGAGCTTCAACCAGACCTCCGAAGTCATCGAGCTCGAGTCAATGTTCGAGACCCGGGCGGCCTCGACGTCGGCCACGTCGGCCAGCATCGGAACGGCCGAGAGCAGGTCCTCGACGCCGAGCCCCTGAATGCTGTAGCCCGTCATCTGCGTGGCGGACGCGCCCGAACTGACGATGGTGCCGCCCGTGGCGAGAATCACGACTTTGGATGCGCAATAGGCCATGGTTTCTCCTTTGTCTTTTGTCCTGAAGATGGGTTTGCCTGTTTTTTTCAATGATCCCAACAGCATACATCGCCGCCGGACAAAAAAGGCCCTCCCGCCGCCGGCGAAAGGACCTTTTCCTCCGTTAAATTCCCGTCAGGGTCTTATTTCCCTGCCGTAAGTCTAACGAGTTCGAGCGTCATCTCGAGCGACTTGTGCAGGCTCGGGAGCGGGAGGAACTCGGCATAGCTGTGGAAGTTGCACGCGCCCGTGAAGTAGTTGGGCGTGACGAGGCCCTTGGCGGAGAGGGCGGAGCCGTCCGTGCCGCCGCGCATGGCGATGGTGTTGGTGGTGATGCCGAGGTTGTCGGCAGCCTTGTAGAGGAGCTCCACCGGCGAGCGGTCGTCGCCGAGGCTGTCGGCGATGTTGGAGTAGACGTCGACGAGTTCGGCCTCGATGACGGCGCGCGGATGCTGTGCGCGCACGGCCTCGACCGCCTCAAGCACGAAGGCCTTGCGGGAATCGTAGCGGCTGCGGTCGAAGTCGCGGATGTTCATCGTGAGGCGGCACTCGGCGGCGTTGGCCTCGCAGTCGGTGAACCACCAGTAGCCTTCCTTGCCCTCGGTCTGCTCGGGCGTCTGCAGGCGGTCGAACCTGTTGATGAGGTCGGTCGCAACGAGGAGCGGATTGACGAGCACGCCCTTGGCGCTCATCGGATGCGCCGTCACGCCCTTGATGCGGATCGAGACCGAGCAGGCGTTGAAGGTCTCCCAGACGATTTCGCCAAGCGCGCAGCAGTCGATCGTGTAGGCGAAGTCGACCTTGAACTTCTTGAGGTCAAGGAGCTTGGAGCCGCAAAGACCGATCTCCTCGTCGGGCACGAAGGCGACGCGGATGTCGCCGTGCGGACGGTTTTCCCTCGTCACGACGGCGAGCATCGTCATCACGTTCGCAACGGCCGCCTTGTTGTCGGCACCGAGCACGCTCGTGCCGTCCGTAAAGACGATGTCCTGACCCGCATATGCGGCAAGTTCCGGATGCTCCTCGAGACGCACCCAAATGTCCTTTTGGGCATTGAGGAGAACGTCCCCGCCTTCGTAGTGAATCACCTGCGCCTTCACGTCGGGCGAGAGGCTCACGGGCACCGTGTCGAGATGCGCGACCCAGCCCACGGCGGGAGCGCCCTCGACGTTGGCGGGCAGAAGCGCCGTCAGGATGGCGTGTTCGTTCAGTTCGATCTCGACGAGCCCGAGCGCCTCAAGTTCGCGGGCGAGAAGCTTCGCGAGCTCGCGCTGGCCCTCGGAGCTCGGCACGCGGCCGGCCTTCGGGTCGCTCTCGGAGGAGACGGCGACGTAGCGCAGGAAGTTGTCTCTGAGTTCGTCGACATAGGGAAGGTGGATGTCTGTCATGACGACGGTCCTTTTTTCTTGGATTGCAGAAAAATCGGTTTTGCATGAGAAACCCCGCCGGGAGCCGAAAGGGAGGCGTCCTCGACGGGGTGCGGGCAGGGCGCGGTGCGCCTCTTACTTCACGGGCGGGTAGACGTAGCCCGAATCGAAGCCGATCGGGATGCCGATGCCCCAGAAGGCGTAGAGCACGAAGGTAAGCGCGACGAGGAGCGCGAGGGTGTAGGGGATCATCATCGAGCTCAGAGTGCCGACGCCCGCCTGCTTGCAGTACTTCTGGCAGTACATGATGAGGAGCGGATAGAACGGGAACATCGGGGTGCAGACGTTCACGGCCGAGTCGGACACGCGGAAGGCGGCCTGGGTGAGCTCAGGCGAGATGCCGAGCATCATCAGCATCGGGACGAAGATGGTCGAAAGGATCGCCCACTTGGAGGTCGCCGAGGTGATGAGAAGGTTGAGCATGCCGGTGAAGATGATGATGCCCAGCAGCGAGCCCGCCGACGGCATTCCGAGGTCCTTGAGGAACTCGGCGCCCGAGATGGCGAGCAGCGTGCCGATGCCCGACTTGCCGAAGACGTAGAGGAACTGGGCGGCGAAGAAGGCGAACACCATGAAGCCGAGCAGCATCTTCATGACCTCTTCCATCGACTTGATCACGTCGGACGAGGACTTGAAGGTGCCTGCGGCGTAGCCGTAGACGATGCCGGGGAGCGAGAAGAAGATGAAGATGAGCGGAACGATGGCCTGCATGACGGGGGCCTTCGGGCTCGTGAGGGAGCCGTCGGGCGCGCGCAGCATGGAGCCTTCGGGCCAGCAGAGCACGAAGAGCAGGGCGGCGAGGCCGAGGAAGACCGTGCAGGCCTTGCGGTAGGCGTTGTTCTCAAGGGCGCTCACGGGCGTAATCCTGAGGTCGGGATCGTTCTCGAGGCCCTTGTCGAGCGGCATCGTGGCCCAGAGGCGCGGCTCGACGATCTTGTCGGTCACGTACCAGCAGGCGGCGATCACGAAGAAGGTGCCGCCGAGCGCGAAGAAGTAGTTGCAGAGCACGTTCACCGAGTAGGACGCATCGAGCGTCTGGGCGGCGGCCTGGGTGAAGGACTGCATGACGGGGTCGATCACAGACGGCGTGTAGGAGGCCGTGAAGCCGCCCGAGAGACCGGCGAACGAGCAGGCCACGCCCGCGAGCGGATGACGGCCCGCACAATAGAACATCAGGGCTGCAAGCGGCATGAGGATCACGTACACCGAGTCGCTCGCCACATGGCAGAGGATCGAGACGATCACGACGGCCGGCGTGAGCGCGGCGCGCGGGATGTAGCTCATCAGCTTCCTGAGAAGCGTGTGGATGAAGCCCGATCCCTCGGCGATGCCGATGCCGAGCGTCGCCACGAGCGTGATGCCCAGCGGCGGGAAGCCCATGAAGTTCTTCACGGAATTCACGACCAGATCAAGCAGGTTCGCGGGGGCAAGCATGTTCGTCACGGCGATCACGGCACCCGTGGACGGATGCCTGTAGTCGAACGAGACGTAGGAGAGCGCGAGCGAGATCACGAGCGTGATCACGAGCGCCCAAATGAAGAGCATCGTGATGTGCGGCAGCTTGTTGCCTGCCGCCTCAATGGCGTTGAGGAAGCGGTTGAGGCTTCCTGCAGCTTGCGGGGGAGTGGGATTCATTTGTAGTCCTTGAGGATGGAAGGACGGCCTCCGTCAGGCAGAGACCGAAGGCTCTATTGTACGGAAAATCCCGAATTCGGTTTTTCGGCCCACAAAGCCTGTGCGACCGACGTCCCCAATTGCCAGTGATGATGGAGATGATTCATGGCCGACATGCCGCAATTGCAACGGAAACACATGACGTCAGCCTCAGCGCGAGCGTGGCGAAAAAGAAATACAATAGCGTCAGAAACGCATGTCCCCCAGACGTTTTCTTTTGCTCGCGCCGCTTTCAAGCCCGCCGAGCGTCTCTTCGTCGAACCTCAGGCCGCGCTCACCTGGGCCTGGGTCGAAGGCGACGACTTCCGTGCGGGCCGCAGCTTCACGGTTCACCAGGACGACTATCAGAGCCTGATCGGACGCGTGGGCGTGCGCGCGGGCCTTGAGTTCCCGAACGAGAAGAGCACCTTCTACGCCCGTGTTTCGGGCGCCTGGGAGATGATGGGCGAGGACGAATACCATGCCGTCGCCGACGCGGGCAGGGTCGAGTCCTTCCGCACCGAACTTGACGGCGGTTGGAGCGAGTACGCCGTCGGCGCGAACTTCAAGCTCGCACCCAACGCCTTCGTCTGGGCTGACCTTGAAAAGATCGCGGGCGGAGACATCCGTGAAAACTACCGCTACACCATCAGCGCACGCCGGGTCTGGTAAGGCGCCTGAGGGGACTGTAATCCCTTGACGCTCGCCTGAAACACCCCGCCGGTCCTCACGGCCGGCGGGTTCGTCTTTGGACGACGGGGCTTCAGCGTCGGATAATCGAAGGCGTGCATAATCGATTGAATGATGGAGGCAGTGCCTCCCGGACATCCGCGTCCGGCGCCTCCAGGCAAGACCAACCCAATTGAAGAGGAAGAAAAAGAAGATGTCCATCCTGCGCACCGCCGCCGCGCTTGCAGCCGCCCTTACGCTTTCCACCGCCTTCGCCGCGCCGCCTCCCGAGGTGGTCGAGCTTGAGGGCCAGTGGCGCGGCCGCCTCTGCACGGCCGAGGGCAATCCCACGAAGACGAATCTGAGCATCGACAAGTACGGCTGCTTCGTGCTCTTCCAGACCGACGTCAACGGCGCCGCCCAGTCCGCCGGCACCGTCACGGTGAAGGAAGGCGTCATGACCCTCGTCGACGCCAAGACCGGCCCCTACATGGTGCTCAAGGTCTCCGACGACGGCCGCCTCGTGCAGGACGTCCGCGGCAAGCTCCCGAAGAACTGCTGCTACCTCAAGCGCCGCTGATCCATCAGCCCCGCCTCATTCGAAGCCCCGTCCGCTCCGCGCTCGGGGCTTTTGCACTTTCAGTGTGCGGCGCACGCGCCGCCCCCTCCATCGGGAGTATTTCGCCAGCCGTCCCGATCGTGCATAATGTGCCTCTCATACTAGGAGCGACCCCAATGTCCATCGAGCAGACGCGTGAAATCCTCTCCCTTGAAGAACTGTCGGACGCCGACATCGTTCATCTTCTCGGCCTCACGGATCCCGAGGAGTGCGAGCTCCTGCGCAAGACCGCCTACGACAGGACGACGGAGCTGATGGGCAGCTTCGTGTACTACCGCGGCCTCATCGAGTTTTCGAACATCTGCACGGCGAGCTGCCGCTACTGCGGCATTCGTCGCGAGAACCACGACGTCGAGCGCTACACGATGTCGAAGGAGGAGATCGTCGCGGCCGCGAAATGGGCCGCCGATCAGGGCTACGGCTCGATCTGCCTTCAGTCGGGCGAGCGCCGCGACGAGAAGTACATCGCCTTCGTCGAATCGTGCCTTGAGGCGATCCACGAGGCCACGGTCTCGGAGAAGCTCCCCGACGGCGTGGGCGTGACGCTCTCGCTCGGCGAGCAGACGATCGAGACCTACCGCCGTCTCGCAAAGGCCTCGGGCAATCCCTCGAATCTCAGGTACCTCGCCAGATTCGAGACCTCGAACCCCGAGCTCTTCAAGGTCCTTCACGGCGCCCGCGGCGACCATGAGAAGGAGCTTCAGAACCGCTTCCGCATGCTTCGCGACCTTCGCGAGGCGGGCTATCAGGTGGGTACGGGCGTCATGATCGGCATTCCCGGCCAGTCGCTCGAGGACCTCTGCCGCGACATCCGCACCTTCCAGCAGTTCGACGTCGACATGATCGGCATGGGCCCCTACCTCATGAGCGAGGGCGGGGAGCTTCAGGAATACGGGCAGATGGAGCCCAAGGCGCTGCTTCAGCTCGCCCTCAACATGATCGCCGTCACGCGCCTCGTGCTCGGCCCCGTCAACATCGCCGCCGCCACGGCCCTTCAGGCCATCCGCGACGACGGCCGCGAGCTCGGCGTCTCCTATGGCGCCAACGTCGTGATGCCCAACCTCTCGCCACAGCAGTACCGCGAGGGCTACCAGCTCTACGACAACAAGCCCTGCCTTGACGACGAGCCCACCCAGTGCGCCTCCTGCCTCGAAAACCGCCTGCGCCCCATCGGCCGCAGCGTCGGCTGGAACATGAGCGGAAGCTCCCGCAGGTGGCTGCGCCGCAACGGCCGCCCCGACGAGGCCGTACCCGAGGGCCTGCGTACCAAGACCCTCGAAGGCCGCAGGATCATCCCCATCGCTGCGGGAAAAGTTGCGTGAAAACAACACCTGCCCGAAATCCCGCCGCGGCTCCCCGTGTGCCCGGCCTCCGGCAAAGCCCCGCCCCGAGCGGGGCTTTTTTTTCACCCCTACGTTCCTCATCCACAGGGCATTTTCAGTCCGCCCGTGCAGCAGTCGAAAGCAGGGCGTCCCGCTGGGCGAGAAAACTTTGCAGACGGGGAGAGCGGGAATGAGCGAACGGGTATTGACGTTTTCGCGCCGCCAGGTAGAATGGACGGTTTCCCAAAAACTCGGGTTAACCCGAGCAAGACCCAAGAATCAAATCCCGCCCTCATGAAGTCCGAAATCCGCACGATCCTGCTTGGGATCGGTCAGTTTCTTTTCTGTGCGTTGCTGAGCGCGTCCGCCTACGGCCTCTACGTCCTGAACCTCAGGGTAAGCGTCCCCGTCGAGAGTCTGATCGAGCTGGGCCAGGAAGCGCTGCTCCTTTCGGCGGCGATCTTCACGCTCAGGACCGCGTCGCTTGAGAAGGCGCTCTCGGGCGGGCTGTGGCTCGTCGGCGGCTTTCTCGTCGCGCTCTACATCCGGGAGCTCGACGGTTGGATCGGCCACGCCTGGGTCTACTGCGAGCTCGTCTGGCTCTGCGGTGTCGCCTGGGCCGTGAAGGCCGCGGGGCTCGGCACCGTCATTCCGGGGCTTGCCCACTTCATCGGCCACCGCGCCTTTCCGATCATGTGCGCGGGCGTAGCGATCCTGCTCGTCTACTCGCGCCTCTACGGCATGCAGACGCTCTGGCTCGCCTATGCGGGCGAGGCCTGCTCGGGCCTTTATTCGGTGAAGACCCTCTCGGAAGAATCCACCGAACTTCTCGCCTACATGATGATCTTCACGAGCGCCGCCTTCTATGCAGGCAACTGCCTGCGAATGCGCCGCCGCAGGGCCCGCGCCGAACGCCTACAGAAGGAGGCCGGCATCAAGACCGCCTGACAAGGCCGCAGCCCGCAAAAAGGAAGGGACCCGAATCCTGATGGACATGGGTCCCTTTGTTCATTCCGCCTTCGAAAGCCATCGGAGTCTTTCAGAAGCGTTCGACCGTTTCGGCGCTGTTATTTTAACTTAGCGAGCATTCCGCCCGCGATCCTGCGCACGAGGCAGCGGGGAAGAAATCGGGTCATGAAGGCGCCGAAGCGGTTGGTTGCGCCGTCGAGTACGACGACGCGGCCCGCCATCATGCCCTTGAAGCCCGTTTCGGCCACGCGTTCGGGGTCGGCGGAGAGGCGATCGAAGGGGCTTTCCTGCGAGAGGCCCGCGGTCACACCGAACTGCGTGCGCGTGGGGCCGGGACAGAAGGCGGTGACGGTGACGCCCGAGCCCTTGAGCTCCTCTGCGAGCGACTCGGTGAAGGAGAGCACGTAGCTCTTGGTGGCGCCGTAGACGCCGAGGTAGGGGCAGGGCTGGAAGGCGGCCGTGGAGGCCACGTTCATGATCCTGCCGCGGCCCTCGCGCTTCATGCGGCGCGCCATGCGAAGCGAGAGGCTAGTGAGCGCCATGACGTTGAGCCTGATCATCTTCTTCAACATCGCCTCGTCCATGTCGGACGCAGGACCGAAGGCACCGAAGCCCGCGTTGTTGATGAAGATCTCCGGCACGATCTGCCGATCCGAGAGCCAGCTCGAGATCTGGTCGACCGCGCCCGCCGCCGTCAGGTCGAGCGCGAGCAGATGGGTTTCGGTCCTCAGGTCGCGGCTCAGCACTTCAAGAGCGCGCATGTTGCGGGCGATGAGAAGAAGCCGGTAGCCCTTCTGGGCTGCGAGCTTCGCGAGCTCCCGGCCGATGCCGCTCGAGGCGCCTGTGATGACGGCGAGCGGCTGAATGTGGTCTGGCATCGATCTGACTCACTAGAATGCATGGATGCCGCAAGTGTACAACGGCTTGCGCCCCAACGCCCGCCCCTTCGAGGCGGTAAGACGCCAACACGGGATAGTCCCATACGGCAAACAACCTAGAGACATTGAGCCATCGCATGACAACCCCCATTGAGCGCCCGAACGGGACCGATTCCGGGAAAAATCTGCTTGCACAAATCCTTCTGCTTCTCACGGGCATGGCCGTGCACACGCTCGGCATCGCGCTCATCACGCGGGCAGATCTCGGCACCACGCCCATCAGCACGCTGCCGCTTACGCTCTCGGCCGTGATGGGCGTCACGCTCGGGACGTCCACCTTCATCATCAACATTGCGTTCTTCCTCTCGCAGATCGTGATGCTCGGCTCAAGGTTCGAGCGCCGCCAGTGGCTGCAGCTCCCATCGGTCCTTCTCTTCAGCGCGATGATCGACGCCTGGATGGCGGTTCTCTCCCGCGTCCCCGTCGAGGGGGCCGTTGCGTGCTGGAGCGCCTCGCTCCTGGCGAACGTCGTCATCGCGGCGGGCATTCTTCTGCAGCTTCGCTCGAGCCTCATCCTCCAGCCGATCGACGGCGCCGTGCTTGCCGCCTCGATCGTGACGGGACGTGCGTTCCCGACCATCAAGATCGCCAACGACGTGGGCTGCGTCATCGCGGCCGCCGCGGTCGGCCTCGTCTTTCTCGGAAATCTTTACGGAATCGGCGCGGGCACGCTCGTCTCCGCCTTTGCCGTGGGCTTGCTCATCAAGCGCCTGAAGCCCGTGCTCATGCCCGGAGAACAGCTCTGAGGACGTGTCCCTCCGGTCCCGCATGCCTCAAAGGATCCACGAAAAGACGGCCCGCCTCTCGAATGTGAGAAGCGGGCCGTTCTTCTTCAAGGGACGCCGGGATCCGTCTCAGTCCCTGCGCATCGGGATCATTTCGCCTTGGGCGACGGAACGATAACGAGTGCGGGACGGGTCTGTGCGGGATCGGGCAGGGGAGGCGTCACGGCGAGCGTACCGAACGTCCTTCTGAGTTCGGAGATCTCGCCGAAGCTTATCGCGCGCTGCGGACAGGCTTCGACGCAGATGGGCGCGCCGCCCTTTTCGAGACGATCGAGGCAGCCGTCGCACTTCATCATCTTGCGGGCCTTTTCATCGAGCTGAGGCGCACCGTAGGGGCAGGCCTGCGCGCACATGCCGCAGCCGATGCACTTGTCGCGGTCGATGACGACGAGGCCGTCCTCGGCGCGCTTGTAGTGCGCCTTGGTCGGGCAGACCTTGACGCATGCCGGGTTCTCGCAGTGGTTGCAGGCGATCGAGACGTACCAGGCGCGGACGTCCTGATGCCAGGCGCCCGTCATGCGGTCCTGACGCCAGCTGCCCGAAGCTTCTTCGAGCACGCGGCGCAGATTGAGGCCGACGGGCAGATTGTGCGCGTCCTTGCATGCAACGGCGCAGGTCCTGCAGCCCGTGCAGCGCGAGACGTCGACGACGAAACCGTATTGCTTTGTCATGTTCTATCTCCTTTTGCTCAAGCCTTGACGACCTCGACGAGGTTGGTGTGCTGCGGATTGCCCTTGGCGAGCGGGCTCGGGCGAAGCGACGTGAGCGTATTGATGTTGCCGCCAACGTCGACCCTTCGGCCGTCTTTCATCACGGGCCTGTACCACGCGCCCTGCGGGATCGAGACGACGCCCGGAATGATGCGCGGCGTCACCTTTGCCACAAGTTCGACCGCACCGCGGTCATTGAAGACGCGCACGCGGTCGCCCGAACGGATGCCGCGAGCATCTGCATCGAGCACGTTGACGAGCACCTCGTCGGGGAACTGCTCGCGAAGTGCGGGCAGGTTGTGGAAGGTCGAGTGAATGCGGCCGTGGCCGTGATAACCGTAGCATTGGAGCGGATACTTCTTCTGCAGTGTGTCGCCCGGCATCTCCCAGGTGCGCACGAACATCGGAATCGGCGAAATGACGTCGCCCTTGGGAAGCACCCAGTTCTTCGCGATGTTCGCAAGGCGCTCGGAGTAGATCTCGATCCTGCCCGACGGAGTTTTGAGAGGATTGGCCTTCGGGTCCTTGCGGAACGCCTCGAGCGCGATGCCCGCGTTGGGAAGATCATGGATGTGAGCGGGCCCCGTCTTCCAGAAGGTCGCGAAGTCGGGAAGCGACGGGATCTTGCGGCGCGTTTCGTTGTAGCACCATTCGATCCACTCGAGCTGGGTCTTTCCTTCGGTAAAGGCCTCTTCCTTGCCGAGATGCCTTGCGATGCCGCGGCAGATCTCCCAGGTCGGGCGCTGCTCCCACTGCGGTTCGACCGCCTTGTGAAGCGGCAGGATGGCGGCGGAGTCGCCGTTGGAGCCGCCTGAGGCCGTGACGTCGTCCGCTTCGGGTCCGAGCGTGTCCGGCAGAAGAATGTCGGCGTAGCGGGCCGACGGGGTCATCATGTTGTCGCAGACGACGATGAACTCGCACTTCGAGGTGTCGCGCAGGATTTCGTCCGTCCTGTTCGAATCGCTGTGCTGGTTGATGAGCGTGTTGCCGCCCGAATTGACGATCATCTTGATGTCGTGGCCGAGCGTCTTCACACCGCGCAGGCCGTCGTGGACGTCATCCATCTCCCTGCCGCGCACGATGGCATCGGTCCAGAGGAAGCACGGAATCGTCGCCTTGACGGGATTGGTGCCGACGGGCAGATAGACTGCGGGCACGGCCGTGTTGCCTTCCTGCTGGCCGGTGCTCGTGCCGGGAAGGCCGACGTTGCCCGTGAGGATCGGAAGCATCGCAATGGCACGGCTCGTCTGTTCGCCGTTGGCCTGCCGCTGCGGGCCCCAGCCCTGTGAGAAGAAGACGGGCTTCGTCGTACCGATCTCCTCGGCGAGCCTCACGATCGTCTCGACGGGGACGCCCGTGATGCGGGAGGCCCATTCGGGCGTCTTCTCGATGCCGTCGGGCCCTCTGCCGAGAATGTGGCTCTTGTAGTCCGAGCCCTTGGGTGCGGAAGCGGGCAGGGTGCCTTCATCGTAGCCCACGCAATATTGGGCGAGGAACGCGTGGTCCACACGGTCGTGAACGATGAGCTCGTGGGCAATCGCCTCCACGAGCGCCGCGTCGGTGCCGGGACGGATCGGGATCCATTCGTCGGCATGCGCGACGGCCGTGTCGCTGTAGATCGGATCGATCACGATCATCTTCGGCTTCCTGCCGCCCTCGGCTTCGCGCGTGCAGGTCATCTGCCAGGACTTTCCGTGTCCGGAGCCGCGCGTGACGGCGGGATTGTGGCCGAAGGTCACGTAGAACTTCGCATTGGCGATTTCCGAGATGTCAGAGGACGGGCTCGCGCCGTAGGTCATCGGGAAGGCGGCCGAGTTCTGAGCAGTCGAATAGGAACCGTAATACTTCAGATAACCGCCGCAGAGATTGAGCAGGCGCCACCAGGCTCGGCGGGAGTTGACGAGCGACTGCTAGCCCGAGCAGTACTGCCAATAGAGCGATTCGTTGCCATACTTCTCGACGGTCTCGCGAAGCTTTTCGGCGACGGTCTTGAGGGCCTCGTCCCAGGAGATGCGCTCGAATCGGCCTTCGCCGCGCTCGCCCACGCGCTTCATAGAAATGCCGCAAGGAAACATCTGACTTCAGTCAGGTGAGGAATTGCGGCCCATGCCTTTCACACTACCACGTGATAAAATTAAGGATATGGTGGAAATAGTATACAACCGAAATTGCGTTTACCAGACGGCATAC
>OIWL01000257.1_pt1 | contig 76924 bp, 70 predicted proteins | sample 1587561 | NCBI WGS metagenome assembly OIWL01 (sample SAMEA3888903, study PRJEB22519) | human gut metagenome | biome: human gut; feature: human-associated habitat; material: faeces | place: Denmark | collected 2010 | reverse complement strand
GGAGTACAACCTTGCCAAGGTTGGGGTCGCGGGTTCGAATCCCGTCTCGCGCTCTACTGGAAACCGGAATGCTTACACATTCCGGTTTTTGCGTTGTGGAAAAATAGATGAAAAAGAAATCTTATTTTTAAAACTTAAGAATATTGCATTTTAAATTTTCATATGCTATAATGCCGATAGGCAATGAAATGAATGGCTTGCAAAGTCAACAAAAGCCCCACGAGCTGCAACTCGTGGGGCTTTCTGTGCCTTTTGGGCAAGGCGGCTTAAACCTTAGGCTGGCTGCCAGTTATTTCTTACCGTCCAGCCATTTGCAGATATAGTAGGCTACTATACTTGCCATAACGGAAAGAAAAAATGAAATGAATAGTTCTTGCACTGTCAACCCTCCCTTCTCTGCCTGTCTGGGAGTGGCAACGTTCATTAGTATAACATACAATTCTTATTTCTAAAATAAAAAAATTCCCTGTTTTTATAAAAATTCAAGGCTTCGAAAAAAAAGTTCTTGCCCGGTAGTTACTACCGTACGGTATGCTAAGGATAACAAAGCAAATCAGCGAAAGGGGAATGTAGTATGAACATTACGATGGAGAATTTTAAAACCGCAAAGTATGATGTGTTTTCTATTTTTGATGACCGCTGGGGTTTGTGTACTGCGGGTACGCCAAGGGAGTATAATACGATGACGATCGGATGGGGTACGATGGGGACGATCTGGGGACCGCCAAAGAAAGGAAAGCAGATCATTACCGTATTTATCCGGGAAAGCCGCCGGACGCATCAGATTCTGCAGAAGGAAGACGAGTTTACGGTCTGCTTTTTTCCAGAGAAATATCGGAAGGATCTTGGAATCCTGGGATCAAAATCGGGAAATGATGTGCCGGATAAGATCAGTCTGACCAGTCTGACACCGAAGATGCTGGGAAATGCGGTTGGATTTGAAGAGGCAGAGCTGACCTTTGTCTGCAAAAAAATCTATGCGGTCAGAATGGAGAAAGAAGATCTGCCGGAATTTACGCGCGATACTTTATATAAAGATGGCGATCTCCATTATCTGTATATGGGCGAGATTGAAGATGTCTTTGGCATGATTGAGGAATGAAACAGGAAAATTGGCGTGATGTATCAGTATTTCTTATCACAATCTTGTATATACTGCACCGGGCAGAAAGGCATCAGACTGCGTGAAATGCGGAAAATGTGAGAAAGTATGTCTGCAGCACCTGCAGATCAGAAACCTGCTGGAGGATGTGGTGAAAGAGTTTGAAGCGGAGCGTGCTTGAAAAAATTTCCGAAATTTACAAAAAGTACATCTGATCAGGGAGTAACCTGATCAGATGTACTTTTTTGTACGCAGTATATCAGAGTTTGATCCAAGGGGACCATTCTGCTGCAGAATAATTGGATTAATAGTTGGCTTTATAAGAATTTCTCTTTTCCGCCGTTACGCGGTGCATCCGCTCTGCCATTACAACCATCAGAATCAAAATGGCCATCAGGAATACCGGATACAGTCCGAAGGAAATATGCTGGCCGAGAACACCGAAAACCGGCGGCATCAGGCAGGTTCCAACGTAGGCAAAGGCCATCTGGATGCCGATGACTCCCTGGCTTAAGTCAGCACCGAAGTTTGCCGGGGTCTCGTGAATGATGGAAGGGTAAATCGGCGCACAGCCAAGTCCGATCAGGATCAGGCCGATAAAAAGAAGGGAATCGCCAAGCGGCAGCAGCATCAGAACCGCACCAACGGCGATGAAAAACTGTCCCAGACGAATCATATTCTGATCGTTCAGCTTCATGGTAACGAAACCGCAGATAAAACGTCCGATGGTAATACCAATGTAAAACAGGCTGGCCCAGCTTGCGGCACGCTGTGCATCAATACCGCGGAACAGCGTACAATAACTTGCAGCCCACATGCCAGCAGTAGATTCCACTGCACAGTAACAGAAAAAGCAGATCAGCACCTCTTTGACACCAGGAACACGGATCAGACTGGAAAAACTCCGCTCCGCCGGAACAGAGGTATCCTCTTCGGCAGCTCCGACAGGTTTCTGCCAAAGAGGAAGGCTTAAGAACAAAACCAATGTCAGCACAATCTGGAAAATGGAAATGATGAGATATCCTTTGTTCCAGTTCAGGTGACTGATTGCCCAGCTCATCACAACAGGGCCGGTACTGCAGCCAACACCCCACATGCAGTGCAGCCAGCTCATATGGCGCGCCTTATAATGAAGCGCAACGTAGTTATTCAAAGCGGCATCGACGCTTCCGGCGCCGAGACCGTAGGGAATTCCCCAGAGGCACAGGGCCCAGAAAGAATGGCTGATGGAAAAACCAAACAGTGCCACAGCGGTTGTCAGAACACTGACAGCGGTGACCTTTCCGGTGCCAAACCGTGTGTTCAGCCGGTCACTGTTCAGACTGGAAACAATTGTTCCGGCAGAGATAATCATGGAAATGATACCGGCTGCGGAAACAGAAGTTCCAAGCTCCTGGTACATGACCGGCCACGCAGAGCCGAGCAGAGAATCCGGCAGTCCAAGACTGATGAATGCCAGATAAATGACAGGCAGCAAAAGTGAAACCATAGTAAAACCCTCCTAATAAAAAAATCATCGTAAGAAATCAGAAAAAAGAAAAGATATGCTTATTTCGGATTTCTGCAGATAGCAAGCAGGTACAGAAAATTTTCGTTAAGTTTAACGCAGAACCTCTGTACGTAATAATTTCAAGGTATCATACTTGAAAAAAAGAATCAATACTTTCTTTTCAGAAAACAAAAAAAGCGATATAGTAGAAGAAAGAAAATTCTTTCCCAAAAGCAAAGCGTGTTTGAAAAACATTTCTGCAGTTTGCAAAAAGCCTTTTTCAAATATGCTTCAGAAAAGAAATAAAAAACGAAACAAATAAAACGAGAGGGAGATATATGGAAACAAGAGTACTTCGTTATTTTCTTGCCGTAGCACGGGAAGAAAACATCAGCCGTGCGGCAGAGGTCCTGCATATCACGCAGCCAACCCTAAGCCGTCAGCTGTCCCAGATGGAAGAAGAACTGGGGGTAATCCTGTTTGAACGGGGAACTAGGAGAATCCGGCTGACAGATGCGGGGGTCCTGCTGCGCCGCAGGGCAGAAGAAATTATCGGGCTGATTGATAAGACAGAAAAAGAACTGGCAGAGCAGGAAGCACTGATCGACGGACGTGTGACAATCGGATGCGGAGAGACAAGGTCTGTGAATGTTCTGGCAGATCTGATCGAAACTTTCAGCCAAAAATATCCGAACGTGACGTTCGATCTGGTGACGGGAACCGCAGATGTATTGAAGGAGCAGATGGATCGTGGTCTGATGGATGTTGCACTGCTTCTGGAGCCGGTTGATGTGGGAAAATATGAGTTTGTGCGTCTGAAAGAAGGGGAGCGGCAGCAGGTGCTGATGCGTCCGGATGATCCGCTGGCACAAAAAGAAGTCGTACATCCGGAAGATTTAAAAGATCTTCCGCTGATTCTGCCAAGAAGACAGGATGTGCAAAATGAAATTACCAACTGGTTCGGAGCATATTATCAGAAGCTGAACATCCGATTTACCTGTAATATGCCGACAAATGGAGCAAAAATGGTTCGGAAGGGACTCGGTTATCTGATTACGGTGCAGGGCGTTTCCGAGCTATGGAAGGAAGAAGAGATTGTCGGACGATTCTTAGATCCGCCGATCATCTGCCGCAGTGTGTTTACCTGGAAAAGGGAACAGCCATTCAGCCTTGCTGCGACGAAGTTTATCGATCATATCCGGGAAAATTTGTGAAAACAGCCAGAAAATGATTTATTAATGTAAGTTATTTTTGTAATCTAATTTATTAGAAAAACTTTACAATCCGGGAAAAATCGTGTTACACTATAACAGGACAGAGCGTATGTGTAAAGAAAAACTGTGGAAACAGGGCAACCGCCCGAATTGCATATGCGTTTCGTATGATAAGGGAGAAAAAATACAAAAGAGAGGTAAACGACAAATGGGAGGCTTTTTTGGAGTTGCATCAAGAAAAGACTGTACACTGGAACTGTTTTACGGAGTAGACTATCACTCACATCTCGGAACAAGAAGAGGCGGTATGGCGACATACGGGGCAAATGGCTTTTCACGTGCCATCCACAACATTGAAAATTCACCGTTCCGTACAAAATTTGAGCGTGATGTGGAAGAAATGGAGGGAAACCTCGGCATTGGCTGCATTTCCGACTATGAACCGCAGCCGCTTTTGATCCAGTCACACCTTGGAAGCTTTGCGATTACCACGGTTGGAAAAATCAACAACATGGAGCAGCTTTTAAAAGAGGTTTACGGCAACGGCCGCACCCATTTCCAGGAGATGAGCACCGGTCAGATCAATGCGACCGAACTTGCGGCATCTCTGATCTGCAGTGAAAAGACAATTCCGGAGGGCATCCGCCATCTGCAGGATGTTGTTGACGGTTCCATGACCCTGCTGCTTTTGACAAAAGACGGCATCTACGCTGCGCGCGATAAAAAAGGCCGCACCCCGCTTGTTATTGGCAAGAAAGAGGGAGCGTACTGTGCATCCTTTGAAAATTTTGCATATCTGAACCTGGGTTACACGGATTACCATGAACTCGGACCGGGTGAGATTGACTTTATTACGCCGGAGAGCGTCGAGATGCTCGTGCCGCCGCAGGAGGAGATGAAGATCTGTTCCTTCCTGTGGGTTTACTATGGTTACCCGACTGCGTCCTATGAGGGGATCAATGTAGAGGAGATGCGGTATCACTGCGGTGCCATGCTTGCCAAACGTGATGCGGGAAGCAATGTCCACCCGGATCTCATTGCAGGCGTGCCGGATTCCGGAATTGCCCATGCAATCGGCTATGCGAATGAGTCCAAAGTTCCGTTTGCAAGACCATTCATCAAATATACCCCGACCTGGCCACGCTCCTTTATGCCGACAAATCAGGAACAGAGAAATCTGATTGCCCGAATGAAGCTGATCCCGGTGCAGGCACTGATCGATCAGAAAAAACTGCTGCTGATCGACGACTCCATCGTGCGCGGTACGCAGCTCCGTGAGACAACGGAATTTTTATATCAGAGTGGTGCAAAAGAAGTTCATGTCCGCCCGGCGTGCCCGCCGCTGTTGTATGGCTGCAAATTCCTGAATTTCTCCCGCTCCAAATCCGAGCTGGATCTGATCACCAGACGGATTATTCTGGAAAAAGAGGGAGAAAACGCAGAGAAAGTACTGGAAGAGTATGCAGATCCGACCAGCGACCGCTACGAGTCCATGTGCCAGGAAATCTGCCGCCGTCAGAATTTCACCAGCCTCAGATATCACCGTCTGGACGATCTGGTAGAGTCGATCGGACTGCCGAAATGCAAAATGTGTACCTATTGCTTTGACGGAAAAGAATAAACAGGTTATAATGGTTTTTAAACAGGCCAGCTGACAGAAAAATAAGAGTCTGTCGGCTGGCTTTTTTCTGTAGGAAAAAGAAGAAAAATATATTGGAGGCTTACCTATGGGGATTAGTATTCTGATTGTAGATGATGATAAGCTTCTGGTGGAAAAGCTGGAAGAAACCGTCAACTGGAGCGGAATTGGAATTGATATGGTATTTACGGCAAACAACATCCGCCAGGCGCAGAAGCTGCTGGAAGAGTATCCGATTGAAATGTTGCTGTGTGACATTGATATGCCACAGGGCAACGGGCTGGAGCTTCTGGAATGGATCCGGTACAAAAAGCTGGATATTGAATGTACCTTCCTGAGCAGCTATGCAAATTTCGCGTATGCGCAGATGGCGCTGAAGCTGTCATCAAGGGAATATCTGTTAAAACCGATTTCCAATGTGGATCTGGAAACAGCGCTGCGCAGAATTGTCGGGATTGTGCAGGAAAAACATCAAAAACAGAAGAAACAGGAGAAAAAAGGAGAGAATGAAAAGCAATTCTGGGAGGATCTTCTGGTTCAGTGTCTGCAGGAGGAGTATTGGATTGAAAGGGCAAAAAAGAGCGGATATTGTACTCCGGATGAGACCTTCCGTCTGATTCTGCTGCGGGTACTGGAAATTCCGGATAAGGAACATTATAAAAAGGAGATCAGTTTATATAATTTTGTGATTACAAATGTTCTGACGGAATATGTGGAAACAACAGAAATGAAACTGGAAACCGTGGTACATGTCAGCGATCTGGAATGGGCAGTTGTGTTGCGAAATCACGGAAGTGCGATGGGAACGCAGGAGGAACTGGCAGAACTGCGGACCTGTCTGGCGGGTGCGTTTCCGGCAAGATTCTGCATGTACATGGGAAAACCGGCGGCACTGGATGAGATTTCAAAGAGCCGCGATCAGCTCGAAGAGATGGAAAAGTATGTAGTGCCGGATGAAACAGGGATTCTGTATGAGACACGCTGGTCCTTCGTAGAGCGTGATTATCAGGAAGTGCCGTGGAAAACGTATCTGGCTGAGATGGAGCGATCCGATTCCCTTGCGGCTGTGCGGGAAAAGCTGCAGGAATATCTGAGAAAGCGTGAGAAAAGCGGCGGTCTGCGAAAAGATTTCACAAGTCGTTTTTTTGAAGAAATGATACAGAATATATATGTTTATTTAAAAGAGAGCAATATCGTTTTTGGTCAGATTTTTGACAGTGAAGAGTATGAAACGAAACGGAGAGAGGCGGTTCTCTCTGTGGTAGGTGCCCATGCGTTCATCGATTATCTGTTTGATGTGCTGGAAGGTCAGAAAAAGAACGAATCCCGCAGTGACAATGTGGTGGAGCAGCTAAAAGACTATATCGAACAGAATCTGAACGAGGATCTTTCAAGATCCGTGCTTGCAGGAAAAGTGTTCCTCTCAGAGGACTACGTTTCCAAAATTTTTATGAAAACAACGGGAATGTCGCTTCCGAATTATATTGCTGAGCGGCGCATTGAGCGGGCAAAGGAGTATTTGCGCAGTTCATCGCTTCCGATTAGCAAAATTGCGATGGAAGTCGGCTATGGAAATTTTTCTTATTTCAGTAAAACGTTCCGGGAGCTGGTCGGATGTACACCAAATGAGTACCGGAGCAGACAAAAATAACAAAAAAACGATGTCAATAACAAAAAAACGTTCTGATTAAAAAAGAGATGTGAAAAGACATCTCTTTTTTAATATACAGACTGCCGGAAAATGATAGAAAAACGCCCCTCTTTTTTGTATAATATGTTCATCGGTTGAAACGAGAGCATGAAAAAGAAAAATTGTAACGATTCAGAGCCATGCGAAATGGAAGAAAAATCGAGATGGGACTCTGAACAGTTACGAAAAATTTAAAGGAAAGAAGGGATGATATGTGAGCGCCAACCATAGTAAAACCAAAAAGAAAAGCTCCATAGGATTTGTAGAGGAAGTGAGAAGAAGCAGGCCATTATATTTACTGATGCTTCCTTCCATCATCATTTTTGCACTGTTTACGTACTATCCGATGTACGGAATTGTGATTGCATTTAAAAACTTTACACCTGCGGAAGGAATTATGGGAAGCAGCTGGGCTGGACTGAAATACTTCAAACAGTACTTTAACTCCTATCAGTTCGGTCTGACCATTAAAAACACAATTATCATCAGTCTTTACACCATCGCGGTAACATTTCCGCTTCCGGTTATCATGGGACTGCTGGTTAACCAGATGAAGGCACAGAAGTTTAAAAAATTCTTCCAGGTATCAACCTATCTGCCGCACTTCATCTCCACCGTTGTTATGGCCGGAATGCTGATCCTGTTTCTTTCCCCAAGTACAGGTATTATCGCAAAGCTGGTGGGAATGCTTGGATTCAAGCTCCCGAACCTGATGGGAAGTGCAAAAGCATTCCCGCACATTTATGTATGGTCTGAGGCATGGCAGCATGTAGGATGGGACAGTATCCTCTATATCGCAACACTTTCCTCTGTAGACCCGACCCTGTATGAAGCGGCAACAATGGACGGTGCCAACAAATGGCACAAAATGATCCACATCGATGTTCCGGCTCTGCTGCCGACGGCAACCATCATGTTTATCATGAGAATGGGAAGCGTTATGAGCATTGGATTTGAGAAGGTTTACCTGCTGCAGAATACACTGAACAGTACTTCAAGTGAGATCATTTCCACCTATGTGTATAAGATGGGTCTTGTGAGCAGCCAGTACAGCCTTTCCGCTGCAATTGGCCTGTTCAACAACATTATCAACCTGATTCTTCTTCTGGCAGTCAACTTCATTTCCAGTAAAATGAGTGATACCTCACTGATCTGACAGAATTTTGAGCCTACATAGGAATGGAGAGCAAAAATATGAGTAAAGCAAAAGCAGTATCAACAAATAAAGTAAAGAAATCCAGAGAAGACTGGATTTTCGATATCATCCTGTATACGATCGGCGTGCTTCTGATCATCATCACCCTGTATCCGATGTACTTCATCATCATTGCATCGTTCAGTGATCCGGCAGCCGTATCCAACGGACAGATTATGTTCCTTCCGAAAGGAGTTAACTTCAAAGGATACAAACAGCTGGCGAGCTATGCAAAGCTGTGGACCGGCTACCGTAACACGATTGCTTACGTAATTATGGGAACACTTGTGACAATTGTTGTCAATATTCCGGCTTCCTACGCGCTTTCCAGAAAGCATTTATATGGAAGAAAATTCTTCACGGCATTTTATCTGATCCCGATGTTCTTCACCGGTGGTCTGATCCCGACCTACCTGGCAGTACAGAGATTTCATCTGCTGGATACCTTCTGGGTTATGGTTGTTCCGTTCTCCGTTGTAACGTATTACATCATCGTAGGACGAACGTTCTTCAACAACAGTATCCCGGAGGATCTCTGGGAGGCGGCGCAGCTGGATGGATGTGGATACCTTGGATTCTTCTTCAAGATTGTGCTTCCGCTTTCCAAAGCCGTTATCGCTGTTATTGCCCTGTGGGCAGCAGTAGGACAGTGGAACTCCTACTTTAATGCATTGATTTATATCCGAAGCGAAAGTCTGCAGCCGCTGCAGATTGTCCTTCGAAGCATTCTGGTCGGCAATCAGACCATGAGTGCCATGAGTACCGGCGCTGCAGCCGTTGAGGCAAAGCAGATGGCCGATCTTATCAAATACGCGATCATCGTGGTTTCCTCCGCGCCGATCATGTGTATGTACCCGTTAGTGCAGAAATACTTCAATCAGGGTGTTATGCTCGGATCCCTGAAAGGCTGATCCTGCGGACAGGAGAGAAGTATTGCAAATAAAAAAATCATAAAGGAGAGATGATGATGAGAAAGAAAACGAAAATGGCCTGGAGCGTTGCTCTTTCGGCCGCAATGGCAGCCGGACTGCTTGCAGGATGTGGAAGTAATGGAGGAGCGGAAAGTACGAGTGGAAGCACTGCAGCAAGTTCTGCCAAGACAGAATCTTCTGCCAGTGACACGACAGATACCAGTGACCGCCCAACCTATAAGATTGCAACGGTAAGATGGACCGATACCTGGCCGACCGATTTCCTGCATGAAGGCGTCATGAAAGAAATCGAGGACAAGATGAATATCAACATCGACTGGCAGGTTTATTACAACAGTGACTGGTCCGAGCAGAAATCTCTGCTGCTGGCTTCCGGAGACCTCCCGGATGCATTTCTTGGCTCCATCTGCTTAACACAGGCAGATATGGCACAGAACAAATCGGCATTCCTGGATCTGACAGATCTGATCGAAAAAGATATGCCGAACCTGAAAGCAGCCTTTGAGGCTGATCCGGAACTGAAAGCAGTCTGCACCAGCCGTGACGGAAGAATCTACAGCTTACCGAAGAAGCTTCCGCTTCGTCCGAAGGTTTGCGGCGATGTTATGTGCATCAACCAGGAATGGCTGGATAACTTAGGACTGGAAACACCGAAGACCTATAAAGAGCTGGAAGAGGTTCTTGTTAAATTTGCGACAGAAGATGCTGATGGTGACGGGGATCCGACCAACGAAATCGGTATCACAAATTCAGCAGGCAGCGGACTGTTAAGCGGTGATCTGCGCCACATTCTTTCCCCGTTCGGAACCATGGTAAGCCGTGACGGAAACTACATGGGACTGAATGGCGAAGGAAAACCGGTCTTCATGCCGATGGAAGAAAATTACAAAGAAGCAGTAAAATGGATGCGTCAGTTATGGGAAGAGGGCGTTGTTGACCCTGAGTACTTCACACAGGATGGCTCCATGAAGACAGCAAAACAGCAGGCAGATGGAGGTTCTCAGGTAGGTCTTATCTTTGGATGGACTGCAGATGCTGAGGTTGGCCCGAACGTAAATCAGTTTAAGACCCTTGAGGCAGTAGAAGGCTACGATGGAAACCACTACGTAGAAGCAGCAACCAATTACCTTGATATCTCCGACCGTGAGCTCATGATCTCCAAAGACTGTAAAGATCCTGACACCCTGCTGAAATGGGCGGATGAATTTTACACCGATCTTGCATCGTTACAGACCTTCTATGGTACGATCGGAAGCCAGATCACAGACAATGGTGACGGAACCTACAATGTAGATGTGCCAAGCGATGGATCTTCTCTGGATACTTCCGCATGGTCCAACTCCTTACGTGACTTCGGACCAAAATACATGAACGGGGATTTCTATGACAAAGTTTCTCTTCCGGAAGATCAGGGTGATGGTATCAAACTGGCAGATGATGCAATCAACGAGAAATATGTTGATACTGAGAAAAACTGCGGATTCCCGATGGTTCAGTATACCGACGAAGACCTTTCCAGAATCACGGCAATCGGAACCGATATCTATAAATATGTAGAAGCACAGTATGCACACTGGGTAGTAGACGGCGGCATCGATGATGAATGGGATTCCTACATCGATCAGCTGAAAGCTATGGGTATTGACGAGTTCCTCCAGATTCAGACAGATGCTTACAATGCATACAAAGAAAATCTGGCAAAATAAACAGAAAATAACATTACCTGTAAGAAGCAGGCGTTGATCCGGCGGATCAATGTCTGAGGTGCAAAACAGCAGGAGAAACGGCAGGCCAGAAATGACCTGCCGTTTTTGACAAAAGGAGGATTTTTACATGTTTTTGGAAAAAGAGGGTAAGTTAATTTATTCCTACGATGGCGAGACCGTCTGCATCGAAGCGTGGGGGAAAGATGCACTGCGTGTACGCGCGACAAAAAATCGAAGCTTTACCGGCCGTGACTGGGCGCTGGAAGCAAAGGACGCGCATGCGGGAGAGGTTGAAATCTTTGAGGATCCATCAGCAAAAGGCGGAGCCTTTGCCAATATGTATGAGGGAACGGATACTTCCTACGGAAAAATCACAAATGGAAAGCTTCATGCAGTGATCGATTCCGGCAGCGTCATTACGTTCTATCATGAGGATGGAAGAGTTCTGTTAAAGGAGCATTTCCGCCGTCTGCGCGATGAGGAAAGCATGCCGCTCAACATCATGGGACGCGAGTACAGCAACGGCGTCGGGGATAATTTCCGTATTGTAGCGCGGTTTGTAGCAAGAAAAGGTGAGAAAATCTTCGGAATGGGACAGTATCAGCAGCATGAGCTGGATCTGAAGGGCTGTATGCTGGAGCTGGCACAGAGAAACTCACAGGTCAGTGTTCCGTTCTATCTTTCCAGTATCGGCTACGGCTTCTTATGGAACAATCCGGGCGTCGGACAGGTGATGTTTGCGAATAATGGAACGGAATGGGTAACGGAATCCGGGAAAGAAATCGATTACCTTGTGATTGCAGGTGATACGCCTGCCGAGATCGAGGAGAATTATATGACGCTGACCGGAAAACCGCCGATGATGCCGGAATATGGCATGGGCTTCTGGCAGTGTAAGCTCCGCTACTGGAATCAGGAACAGCTTCTGTCTGTAGCAAGAAAATACAAAGAGCTTGGCGTGCCGCTTGATGTAATTGTCGTCGATTTCTTCCACTGGACGAAGCAGGGCGAGTTCAAATTTGATCCGAAATACTGGCCGGATGTGCCGGGCATGTGCCGCGAATTAAAGGAGATGGGAATTCAGGTTGTTGTGTCGGTATGGCCGACCGTTGACATTTATTCCGAAAACTTCGAGGAGATGAAAGAGAAAGGCTATCTGGTTCGCACGGAGCACGGTGTACCGCTGACGATGCTCTGTGGTGGAAATGAAGTCTTCTTCGATGCAACCAACCCGGATGCAAGAACATATGTCTGGGAAAAAATCAAGAAAAATTATTACGATCAGGGTGCAAAACTCTTCTGGCTGGATGTGGCAGAGCCGGAATACAGCGTTTACGATTTCAAGAACTACCGCTATCAGCTCGGAAGTGTACAGGAAGTCGGAAATATTTACCCGAAATACTATCTGAAAGCGTTCTACGACGGCATGACAGCAGAGGGCGATGCGATGCCGATCAGCCTGATCCGTTCCGCCTGGGCGGGCAGTGCAAAATACGGTGCGCTTGTCTGGTCGGGCGATATTGTAAGCTCCTTTGAGTGCTTCCAGCGCCAGGTACAGGCAGGGCTTAACATGGCGATTGCCGGTATTCCGTGGTGGACCACCGATATTGGCGGTTTCCACGGTGCCAGAACCGACGACCCGGATTTCCATCGTCTGTACATCCGCTGGTTTGAGTACGGATGCTTCTGTCCTGTCATGCGTCTGCATGGAAACCGCAATCCACAGGAGGGCTACGGCGCAGAGCAGATCGGCTCCGGCAGTGATAATGAGATCTGGAGCTTTGGCGATAAGGCATATGAAATTTCAAAAAAATACATTTTTCTGCGTGAGCGCCTGAGGGATTATATCCGGGCACAGATGAAGAAAGCACATGAGGACGGAACTCCGGTAATGCGGCCTGTTTTCTATGATTTTCCGGCCGATCAGGAAAGCTGGAATGTGGAGGACGCTTATCTGTTCGGACCGGATCTCTATGTTGCACCTGTGATGGAGGATCACGTAACGGAGCGCGAGGTTTATCTCCCGGATGGAACAGCATGGTTTAACGCATGGACCGGAGAAAAGTATGAGGGAGGACAGAACGTAACGGTTGCTGCACCGCTGGATACTATTCCGGTATTCGTAAAAGAAGGAGCGGATGCAGAAAAGCTGCTGAACATTTTCTCTGAATAAGAGAATGTTACCGCTCACCGGTAGCAGGCGAACGGCAACAAAGAATCCTGTTCTCACCATGTGAAACACGGACTTTGCATGCACAAAGCGAAAAAATGTGATATAATGGGCTGTGTTACAAAGAACATAGCTGCAAATATATTCCGTGAGTGTAAAATGACTGCCGGAGCTGCGCGGTAAGGTGCGGCGTCCGGCAGTCGCTCTGCAGACAGAAAAAAGGAGGGGTGGATGCGCTTATGAATCTCTGGCAGAAAGGAAAACGAAGGATGCTGCATAGCGTTCGAATACGCAGTATGAAGGATACGTCACTGCGGCTTGGAACTCCGGTTTTTCTGGTTTTGATGGGGCTTGTTGTCTGCCTGCTCTGGGGCATTTGGGAAAACCGCAAGCTGGCAGATAAATACATTGCCGATACGGCAAAGCTCTATGTCGATCAGATCAACCGTGATATGTCGCAGATCAACAGTGAACTGATCTATCTGCTGGATTCTGACAGCAATATCAAAGAAATCCCGGATCAGATAACATCGACCGATGCTCAGTATTATGAAATGGAGCAGACGCTGCGAGAGCGAAACCGTGTACTGAAAATCCGTTATCATGAGGTACAGACCTTCTTTGTCTACGGTCAGAAAGCCAATGTTCTGATTACGGACAGTGGAACTATGTTTACCGAGAGTAAGGGAATGACAACGCTGAATCAGATGCTGATGTCATATCTGCAGATTATGACATCAAAGGATTCGATCAGCACACAATGGACTGTGATTACGTTTGGCGACGACGACTATATTGTAGGCTGGTACGCGAAAAACAAAAAAGTTATCGGCTGTGTCATCAATCTGAACCTGATTTTCCGAACCATCCGCGCCAAAACAGAGGAGTATGATGTCATTCCGTTTATGGTGGATGCCAGAGGCCGTGTCATGACGCAGGCAGATACGTCGGAAAAATATAAAAATGAGATTATCGATTTTTCCAAAGCGGGAAAGAAGAAGAAAAATGCGACGGTCTATTCCTACCAGCTTGGCACGGTCGGAAAAATCAATCTTATGGTTCTGCCGGGAGGCGGTATTCTTGAGAATGTACTGATTATGCAGATTGCATTCGTCGTCCTGATCGCGGTTCTTCTGATTGTCTGCGCATTGGAAATTACAGCATATTACCACCGGATTCTGGAACCGCTGGAAAAATTCGGACAAAAACTGGAGGAGCTGGAAAAAGAGCAGAGTCTGAATGATGATGGAAGCAACAATCTGTTAGAGCTGGAGTCTGTGAGCGGCAAATTCAAGGAACTGCTGCGGAAAATACAGGGATTGAAAATTGCGATCTATGAAAAAGAGCTTGCAGAACAGAAAGCCGAGCTGGAATATACGCAGGAACAGATCAAGCCACACTTCTTTCTGAACTGCCTGAGCCTGATCCATGGCATTGCGGATAAGAATAACGAAGGCGAGATCGTTGAGATCACAACGGTGCTGTCCGACTATATGCGCTACATTTTCCAGGATTCCAAGAAGCAGCGCGATGTGGAGGAAGAGCTGGAACACATTGAGGCATATATCCGCATCCAGAAGCTGCGGTACGGAGAAGAAGCCTTTTCCTTTGAAGCAACGACGGATGGTGATATCGGAGAATGGAAGGTTCCGTCTCTTCTGCTGCAGACACTGGTGGAAAACTCCGTAGTACACGGTGTATCCCTGGACCGGAAGAGTGAGATTTCCCTATATCTCACAAACGAGACGTACGAGGACGGTGAGTACCTCTACATCTGTATTTCCGACACCGGAAACGGATTTTCGAAAGAGGCACTGGATGCAATCGAAAACGACACGCCTATCATCTACCACGGCCGTCACCATGTCGGCATCTCCAATATAAAACGCCGCCTGGCGCTGATGTACGGCGAACGGGCGAGCATTACGTGCTCCAATATGGATGAAAATTACGGAGCCGTCGTAGAGGTGCGGCTGCCTAAAACAGAATAAAGCGAAAAGAAAAAAGGCGGGAACCCGGAGAAACATAGAGGGTTCCCGCCTTTTTGCGTGAAAAAACTGCAGGAGCTTCCGGAACCTGATGGCTCCGGGAAGCTCCTGCAAAGGGGGAGATGATTCAAAAACTGTTTTCTGTATCAGATACGGGAAACTCCGTCATCGGTATAACGCTCGTAGGAAGCGCCTTCGTATCCGACCATGCGGATGCTTTCCTCTTTGATATCCGGTATGGATTCTGCAAAATCAGCAACCGGGATTGCGCAGCCTTTGCGGATGAAGAGCGGAACCTCATTCAGGGCAACTTCTACATAGTGGATACCTTTTGGAAGAACCTCCTGGAACATGTTTCCATTGCCGAGGAATTTTACAAACATCATTTCTTCCGGCAGATATACGTAACGGCCGATGGCATTCTGGGTGTAAACCGGTGCGATCATGATCTCATTACCGATCATCAACTGATCTTCTGTATTTCTTGCCAGTTTGTCGTCCGGATAAACGAAGGCAAGCGGTTTGAAGTACATATCGTCGTTTAAAGCAGCCTTCATGTACTCGCTGTACAGATACGGAACGAGGCGGTAGCGGACGCCGATGACGTTGCGGAAGTCCTCGATATGCTCAAACTGGTAAGGTTCCTGCTCACGTGTTCCGAGTGCAGCATGGTTTCTCATCAGAGGAGTGAAAACACCAAGTGCCAGCCAGCGGAGCAGCAGGTCTCTTGTGGTATTTGTACCGAATCCGCCGAGGTCGGCTCCGGTATAGAGGAAACCGCACATGTTGAGGGACGGCATCATCTTCAGGTTCAGCAGGATGTGTGACCACCACGAGCAGTTGTCTCCGGTCCAGATTCCACCGTAACGGTGCATGCCGATGTAGGAAGAACGGGAGAACATCAGGATTCGCTTATCCGGGGAAATTCGTTCAAAAGCTTCACCGGCAGAACGTGTCATGTTGTAGCCAAACAGATTGTGTACCTTGTCATGGCGGACCTGTTCGCCGTTTACGTTGTGATAGAAGCGTTTATAGTCCTCATGGTTGTTTGCCAGTGCCTGAAGCTTTCCGCCTACCATGTAGTGCGGAACCTCCGGGTCACCTTCCACATATTTCTTTGCAGTCTCCTTGAAATCAGCAAGGCCTTCCTGGGAATAGAAGATGGATGGCTCGTTCATGTCATTCCAGAAGGCATCGATTCCCTTGGAAACGAGAACATCGTATTTGTCACCAAACCATTTTCTGGCATCTGCATTTAAGACATCCGGGAAATGAGTCCAGCCCGGCCATACAGTAGCTTCGAAGTAGGAGCCATCCTCACGGCGGCAGAAGTAGCCTTTTTCACAGCCCTCTTCGTAAATGTCATAACCCTCTTCGACTTTCACACCGGCATCGATGATCGGAACGAGATGGATCTTTTCTTTTTTCATATCCTGTACAAATCCCTCGAAATCCGGGAAACGTTCTTCATTTACGGTGAAGTCCTTGTAATCCTGCATGTAGTCAATATCCATGTAAACCATATCGAGCGGCACATGGTTTTCGCGGTATTTTTTCACTACCGTGCGGAAATCATCCTCTGTTTTGTAGCCCCAGCGGCTCTGACCGTAACCGAAAGCAAACTTCGGAGCAATGTAGCTGCGTCCGATAATGCCACGGAACTGTTTTACGATATCAAGATCGGAATCACCGGTGATCATGTAAACGTAGAGATCTGCGTTTTCGCAGGAAACGGTCATCGTATCGGAAGTTGTGTAGCCGATATCGAAACGCAGGGTGCCCGGATAATCGAAGAAGAATCCTACGTGTGTCTTGCCGGAGATGATGATGAAGTTGTGTGCTGCGTACAGAGAGGTTTTGCTCTCTACGTGGTTTGGATCATCAGCGCAGTCACTGATGTAAAGAAAGCCGCGTTTGTTGATACCGCGGTTGGCTTCGCCAAGTCCGAATACCATGTCATCGTCAGCAAGCTTTGTGGTGAAGGAAAAGCCGTTCTCGGTGGAGAAGGTACCGTAATCCGGGTTTTCTTCGGAAGAGGGGATCTCTTTTACAACGGCTTCGGTTTCAAATGGGGTTCCGTAGACAAATTTTTTTACCATGTCATCCTCCTTGTAAAATAAATGGAAAATATAGTGTTTTGGTTAGGTTTAGCGCAACACCTTTGTAATTTTATTATAACAGGGATCGGAAAAATGTCTAGCAAAATTCTTCCTTTTTTTAACAAAAAAACGTGTACAGAAAAAAATCAGGTTATGTTGGCAGGCCTTCTGCGCGTTTCCGGAAATCTCTCGGCGTACAATGGTAAGTACGCAGAAAAATTTTGGAATAATAACTCTGATGATTGAAACCGCATGCGGTACAGATTTCCGCGATGGACATTTTGGTTGTGTTTAGCAGATGACAGCTTACTTCCAGACGGTAATGATTCAGAAAATCAATTGGGCTCTGGCAAAGATAGCGGCGGAAAATCTGACAGCATTTATTGCGGCAGACTTTTCCGGCGGCGGCGATCTCTTCCAGATTGATGGATTCACTGTAGTGGCTGTAAATATAGGAAACCATATCGCGCTGGATCAGAAGATCTGGATCCTGTGAGACGGCGGTGTTGCCGTCCGGCATCATCGGATGCGTGCGCAAAAGACGGCACCACAAAAGGGAAAGCAGAGCAGCAGCCTCGATTTCGTAGGCGGTTGGCTGTTCCTTCTTCAGCCGGAGAATTTCCGGGAGGGTCTGCAGCGCTTCAGTATCTTCCGGATTTTCCGGCTTCAGATGAAGATATTCCAGAGCCGGATTCGAAAGAACCGGCGTAATATAAGACTGGTACAGAACGCTGTTCGCGGTGAGGATTTTCGGATGGCACAGGATACAGATAAAGTCACATTCCTGGCCGTTTTCGGAATATCCGTAGTGCATCTGGCGGGAATTGACGATAATCGCCTCCCCGGCGTTTAAAAGGACTCTTTTTCCATTGATATAGTAGTTCATCTGACCGGAGCGGATCTGTACCCATTCGATATCCTCATGCCAGTGGCAGAGCGCCCGGTGATCTGGATAGGAAGAAAGCAGTCCTTCCCGGATATAAAGCGGAATGCCGACTTCATCGTAGCGGACGATCTCGGATGCGTCCTGCATGACTTTTGTAATTGGGTCATTTATCATAAAAACCTCCGTGAAAAAGTACAATTATTATAAAAAATAAGGAATATTGTCGTAGAAAAAACGCAAAACCTAAGATAATATGATTATAACATATACGTGTATGGAATAAAACAGAAAAAAGGAAAAAGAAATGAAAAATCAGAGGGAAATCAAGAAAAAAGATCCAGAATTCTACCGGAAACTTCTTGCACTGCTGATCCCGATGGTTGTACAGAATCTGATGAATGCACTGGTAAGTGCGTCCGATGCGTTAATGGTCGGTACGCTGGACCAGAATTCCCTGTCCGCAGTTTCGCTTGCCACACAGATTTCTTTTGTCCTGAATCTCTTTTATGCGGCGATTACGATCGGAACAACGGTCATGGTCGTTTATTTCCTGCTGAATCTGGATGAAATGATTAAGCTTCCTGCCGTTTACAGACACTATAAAAAATATCAGTGGGTGAATAATATTACCAGGGAGGATACAGAACAATGAAAAACGTAGAGAGAAGAGACAGACAGTTACCGTACATTTCCGATGCAGAGGTGATGGAGCAGCAGATGAATGCGAGAAGACTGACGCAGAAACTGAACACCATCGACCGTTCGGATTTTGACGGAATCGCAGCCATTGTAAAAGAACTGTTTGGAAAATCCGAGGGTGCATTTGTCAATCCGCCATTTTACTGTGACTATGGCTTTCATATTGAGGTCGGAAAAAATTTCTTTGCAAATTATAACTGCACCATTCTCGATGTGGCAAAGGTAAAAATCGGAGACAACTGCCAGATGGCGCCGAACGTTGCCATCTATACTGCAGGTCATCCGGTGCATCCGGCGGCAAGAAACAGTGCGTATGAATACGGCATTGAAGTTACCATCGGAGATAATGTCTGGATTGGCGGAAATACCGTTATTTTACCAGGCGTACATATCGGAGATAACGTTGTTATCGGCGGCGGAAGTGTTGTAACAAAGGACATTCCGGACTGGTCGATTGCAGCAGGAAATCCGTGTAAAGTCATTCGGAAGATTACCGAAGAAGATAAACAGTATTATTTCAGAGATAGAAAATTTGATGATGAAGCATGGGAGGTCATCAAAAATCTGTAAAAACGAAAAGCTTTCTTGGGCAGTTGTGCGATGAAAAAAACTCTGTACCGTATCCATCCGGGAATTTCCGGGGATGCGGTGCAGAGTTTTTTTGCGATAGGGAGACAGGAGATTCTGCCGGATTTTGCTGTGGCAAAAAAATGTGAATCCTGTTTTTGGGCAACAAAAAATGCCCAGAGCCGGAATCGAACCAGCGACACGAGGATTTTCAGTCCTCTGCTCTACCAACTGAGCTATCTGGGCATTTTGATTTCCTGTTGGAAACCTTTGTTAATATAACATGGATTCGCGAAAATTGCAACTGTTTTATCGAAAATCTCGAAAAAATTGTGCTTTTGGAGGAATGGCGGTGTATTTTCGTTCGAGAATGTGGTAGTATAAAAGATATGCAAAGAGGAACCAAGGAGAAGTATTAGAAAGATTATGAAAATTATTCTGACTGCGGTCAACGCAAAATATATTCATTCCAATCTCGCAGTTTATACACTGCAGGCGAGCGCGGAGAAAGCCGGCGTGTTCCCGGAGATCCGCGAATTTACGATCAATCAGTCAAAGGATTCCATGCTGCGAAGCCTGTTTCTGGCGCGTGCAGACGTTGTCTGCGTTTCCTGCTACATCTGGAATATATCAATCGTAGAGGATCTGATTACAGAATATCATAAAATCAGTCCGAAAACAAAGATCTGGCTTGGCGGGCCGGAGGTTTCGTACCATGCAGAGGAGATGCTGGAACAGTATCCGTTCCTTGCCGGAATTATGAAAGGCGAGGGAGAAGTGACTTTCCGGGAAATAGCAGTTTATTATCAGAACCAGGGGAATGGGATGGAGGGGAAAACGCTGGAGGAGATCCATGGCATTACATACCGTGATGCAGACGGTGCAGTCAAAAGCAACCCGTGGCGTCCGGTTATGGATCTGTCCGAGGTGGATTTTCCCTATGCAAACCTGAAAAAATTTGAGAACCGCATCATTTATTATGAGTCGAGCCGTGGCTGTCCGTTCTCGTGCAGCTACTGCCTTTCTTCCATTGATAAAAGGCTCCGGTTCCGAAATCTCGATCTCGTAAAAAAGGAGCTTGCCTTCTTTTTGGAGCAGAAGGTACCGCAGGTTAAATTTGTAGATCGTACCTTCAACTGCAAAAAAGATCACGCAATGGCGATCTGGAAATTCATCGCAGAACATGATAATGGTGTGACAAATTTCCATTTTGAAATTGCTGCCGATCTGATTACGGAAGAAGAGCTGGAACTTTTGAATACGCTGCGGCCGGGACTCGTACAGCTCGAGATCGGCGTGCAGTCTACGAATCCGCAGACGATCGAAGCAATTCACCGGAAGATGGATTTTGGAAAAGTGACAGAGATTGTCAATCGGATTGCGAAAGGAAGAAACATCCACCAGCATCTGGACCTGATTGCGGGACTTCCCTACGAGGACTATGCAAGTTTCCGCCGTTCTTTTGCGGATGTCTATGCGCTCCGGCCGCAGCAGCTGCAGCTCGGATTTTTAAAAGTGCTTCGAGGCTCCTTTATGTATGAGCATACGAAAGAATATGACTGCCATTATCAGGAACGGGAGCCGTATGAGGTGCTTTATACAAAATGGCTGCCGTATGATGATGTGCTGAAACTGAAAGACGTGGAAGAGATGGTAGAAGTCTATTACAACAGCGGTCAGTTTGTCCACACGCTGCCGATGATCGAGCGGTTGTATGAGAACCCGTTCGACTTCTTCCAGGAACTCGGTGATTTCTACCGGGCAAAGGGCTACAGTGAGGCGGCGCATAACCGGATCCAGCGGTATGAAATTCTGCTCGAGTTTTTACGGGACGAAAAACAGCAGGACGAAGCATTCTTCCGCCAGATGATGGTACTCGATCTGTATGCGCGGGAAAATATGAAGACGCGGCCGCATTTTGCAAAGGATCCGTCGGAATGGAAAAACGAATCGCGTGATTTTTACCAGAAGGAAGCCGAAACGAGAACGCTTCTGCCATCGTATACGACATACGATTGGAAGCAGCTGCAGCGCATGACGCATGTGGAAGTTTTTGATTACGATGTGCTCGGAAACGGGGAAAAGGCGCGTACGGTACTCCTGTTTGATTATCAGAAGCGCGATCCGCTGACGGGAAATGCGGAGATGATCGACTGTAGTGAGCTTTTTTACGCTTGACATTTCAAAAGAACATGAGATACTAGAAAAGGTAATAAAAGATGAAAATACAAGATTTTGTAGTGCTCGATCTTGAGACAACGGGTCTTTCTGTAAAGGAAGACCAGATTCTGGAGATCGGTGCAGTAAAAGTGCAGGGCGGAGAGGTCACGGCATCGTATGAGACTTTCGTCAATCCGGGCAGAAAAGTGCCGGAGCGGATCACGGAACTCACCGGAATCCGGGATGAGATGATTGCGAATGCGCCCGATGTGGAGACTGCTGTCCGCGGCTTTCTGGATTTCTGCGGCGGCCTGCCGCTTCTGGGGCACAATATTCTGTTCGATTACAGCTTCATCAAGCAGGCAGCGATAAATGCCCGTCTGGACTTTGAAAAAGAAGCGTGGGATACGTTGAAAATTGCACGGAAAGCCCTCCCGGATCTGGAGAGCAGAAGCCTTGAAGCACTCTGCGGCTACTATCAGATCCCGCGGGAACACGCACACCGTGCGATGGACGATGTGCTGGAAACGCTGGCACTGTTCCGAAAACTGGAAGAAGGATTTTCGGAAGATCACCCGGAATGGTTTGCCGCAGCGCCTCTGAAGGCCAAAATGAAACGTGAGGTTCCGGCGACGGAGGCACAGAAAAAATATCTGGCGGATCTGATCCGGTACCATGAGCTGGATCTCGAACCGGAGTGGGGAGCACTCACAAAAAGCCGTGCATCCCGCATGATCGATCAGATTATTCTGGCACATGGAAGAATGGAAAAACGACAGAGAACTGAGAAAAAATAGAAGAGAAAAAGAAAGGATGGAACGATGAGTAATAAAGTCAATCGAAAAGCCCCGACAGAGGCACAGAAAAAGAAGAAAGATCCGCTGGCAAAGAAGAGAAATGCAGCAAAGATACTGGCATTGATTCTTGCAGTGGTTATGGTGCTTGGTATGGTTCTTCCAGCACTTTTATGGCTGGTGTAAAGAGATTCTGTAAAAGACAGAGTGAAATGGGAAACGGATCAAGAAGAGGCACAGTATGAAAAACAGCAGAAAAATGAGAGGCCTGCTGGTGATGCTTATCGCATTCGCATTCTGCTTTCTGGCAGAACCAGTCAAAGCGGATGACCGGACAGCGCTGGACGGAATCTATGTAGAAGACATTTCCGTCGGCGGTATGACCGAAGAGCAGATCACACAGGCAGTAAACGACAAAATTGAACAGTTAAAACCCTCGGTTATCAACCTGTCTGCCGGAGAGCAGAATGCACAGGTGACAGCAGGGGATCTCGGACTTTCCTGTGCCAACCCGGAGGTGGCAAGAGAAGCCGTCACAATCGGGCAGGAAGGCAATGTACTGAAGCGGTTCCTGACACAGAACCGGCTCAAAAATGGAGAGACGGTGACGTTTTCCCTGAAATATACAGTCGATGGCGAGGCAGCGCGCCAGGCGGTAGAAAACAACACGGCTGTGCTGAACCGCGAGGCAACAGATGCAACGCTGACCCGCGAAAACGGCGAATTTATCGTCAATCCGGGCCAGACCGGATGCAGCGTCAACGTGGATGAGTCCATGGCGAAGGTTGTCAATTACCTGACGACAAGCTGGCGGGGCGGCATCGGCGGCGTAGAACTGGTAACAGAAGAAACACCGGCAGGCGGTAATCCGGAGCAGCTTGCACTTGTCAAAGATCTGCTCGGCGAGGGTACGACGGAGTATGGCAACGGTACGAGCGGCAGAAAACAGAATGTCGCAGTCGGCGCAGAGAAGATTAACGGAACGCTGGTACAGCCGGGCGAGGAATTTTCCGTAGAGGCGGTCGTTGTGCCGTTTGATGCGGAAAATGGTTATGCACTGGCAGCATCGTATGAGATGGGCAAGGTCGTCGATTCGTACGGCGGCGGTATCTGCCAGGTTTCCACAACGCTCTATGTTGCTGTCTTAAAAGCAGAGCTTGAGGTGACGGAGCGGTACAGCCATTCCATGATTGTCCACTATGTGGATCCGTCGATGGATGCGGCGATTGCAGAGGGATTGAAAGACCTGAAATTCATCAACAATACGGATGCGCCGATTTATATTGAGGCGAGCGCGGACGGAAGCACCCTGCATTTTGCCATCTACGGCCATGAGACGAGAGATCCGAACCGCACGGTCCGCTATGAGAGTGAGACGACAAACACGGAGGATCCGACGCCGAGCCTGACGGAAGATGCGAATGCATCGTTTGGAACAATTGAACAGACATCGTACGGCTATCAGGGTTCGACGGCGCGGCTGTGGAAGATTGTGAATGACAATGGAAATGAGACGAAGGAGCAGGTGAATTCCAGCACTTACCGCATGACATCGGATGTCTATACCGTGGGAACAAAGACGGACAATGCAGCGGCGCGTGCGGAAATGCAGGCGGCGATTGCGGCAAATGATCTTGCAAAAGCAAAGGAAGTTGCAGCGAAATACAGCCAGAGCAGTTCGTCATCGAGTTCTTCGGAGAAGAAGGAAGACAGCAGCGATGATTCGGATTCGGATGGTACGGAAAAGACGGACGACAGCAGCAATACAGAGAAAACGGAGGACGATGAGGACTAGGCGTTTTCTGGTTACAGTTCGCTGGGAACCAGTGAACTGTAACATTTTCCGTGAAAAATGGGAAAGCAGAGGGAAAAGGAGTACGGATTCCGTCTGCTTTTTCGTTTGAAACAGGAAGTTCGAGGAGGACAAGGGATGCGAAAGGGTAAATTACAGCAGAGCGTGCTGGTGCGCTCGGTGTTTAAGATGCTGGGGCAGAAAAGAGAGGACGCAGCAGGGCCGGCGGTTGGACGTGGGGTATCGGCATTTGCAGGAGAAAAGGAGACGCAGGTGTTTTCGTGTGCGCCGGTGCTGGTGAAGGATCCGGAGGACGCGGTGCTCGCGGTCTGCCGGGTGTGCAACAGTGTGGCCGCGGCGGGGGCATCGGCAAAAGGAGTGCTGGTGTCGCTGATGCTGCCGGAGGCGATGGAAGAAAAGGATTTAAAGGAGCTGATGCGGGCGGTTGACGGTGCGTGTGTGCGGTATGGAACTGCGGTGATCGGCGGGCATACGGAGGTGACGGACGGGGTTTTGTATCCGGTGCTTACCGTGACGGCGGCAGGCGGGACAACGCGTGCGGGGCTGTTTGATCCGTCGTGTGTGACAGCGGATTTGGATCTTGTCGTGACGAAGGGGATTGCGCTTGGCGCGGTGTCTTATCTGGCAAAGACAAGAAGGGATGAGCTTCTGACGAGATTTTCTCCGGGATTTATCCATGGGGCGGCGGATTTTTCGGAGGATTACTCTGTCTGCCGTGAGGCGGAGATTGCGATCGAGCACGGTGCGGCTGCGATGCAGGATCTCTCGGAGGGCGGGATTTTCGGGGCGCTCTGGGAGATGGCGGACGGCGCGGGTATCGGGCTTGATGTGGCGCTGAAGAGGATTCCGATCCAGCAGGAGACGGTGGAGATCTGTGAATTTTTCGGGGTGAATCCGTATCAGATGCTTTCGACGGGGGCGCTGCTGATTGCGGCGGCGGACGGCGAGGGGCTGGTGCAGAAAATGGCACTCGAAGGGATTCCATCGGCGGTGATTGGGCGGACGACATCCGGGAAGGAGAGGATTCTCCGGAACGGGGAAGAGGTCCGGTATCTGGATAAGCCGCAGATGGATGAGATGTACCGGGTTGGCAGATAAGGCTTAAATATACGACAGGAGTGATTGGTAAAATGGCACATTTGAATATTGTTCTTCATGAGCCGGAGATTCCAGCAAATACAGGTAATATCGGACGGACGTGTGTGGCGACGGGGACGAGGCTGCATCTGATTAAGCCGCTGGGGTTTGATATTTCGGACAAGGCGGTCAGGCGCGCGGGGCTGGATTACTGGCCGAAGCTGGATGTGACAGTGTATGAGAGTTACGAGGATTTTCTGGAGAAAAATCCGGGGGCGAAGATTTACTATGCGACGACGAAGGGGCCGCAGACGTATGTGGATGTGCAGTATGAAGAGGACTGCTTTATCATGTTCGGAAAGGAAAGCGCGGGGATTCCGGAGGATATTCTGTACGATAATCAGGAGACGGCGGTGCGGATTCCGATGATTAATGATATTCGGTCGCTGAACCTTTCAAATTCCGTGGCGATCGTACTGTACGAGGCACTGCGGCAGAATAGCTTTGACCATATGCAGCTCGCGGGGCATTTGCGGACGCATGAGTGGAGGTAGACGGACGGGACTCTGGTGATCGTAGACGGAGCTGCATTCTTTTTATAAGGAAGAAGTTAAGATCATTTCCAATTCGGCAAAGACCTGCTCTGCGTAAAGCTGTTTGATTTCGTGGCGGGTCATGCCGGAGACGTTGGTCTGGAAGGTGAAGGTGTGGGCTTGGGCTTTGTATAAAATACAGAAGTAGACGACGCCCTGTACGCTGTCAGCGTTGTTGGGGTCGAGATTTCCGGTTGTGCCGGTGATTCCGATGGCGATGGCGGTGTGCAGGTTTTCTTGTACTGTGCGGGCCATGGCTTCGGCGCATTCGGGGGAGTAGACGCCGTGGATTTCGATGACGGAAGGGTCGACGCCGACGAGGACTTTGGTTTCGTTCAGATACGTGACGTAGCCGCCGGGGAAAATGGCGGAGGCGCCTTCGGTGTCGGTGATCAGGGAGGCGATCAGACCGGAAGTGCAGCTTTCCATGGTGGAAATGGTGGTGTGGGATGCAATGAGCTGTTTGATGATGGAATCAATGGTGTTTGGGTTCATAGTGAAAATTACCTCCAGAGTTAGTTTGATATGTCTGGCAAAAAAGCCCCTCGGCGGAGGGGCTTATTTTGGTGCTTCGCCTTTGGCGAGTGTAAAGATAAATTCGGTACCAACGCCCTCTGTACTGATGACATTGATATTCTGGTTATGCGCAGTGATGATCTCTTTGACGATCGAAAGCCCAAGTCCCGTTCCTTTGCGGTCCTTGCCGCGGGAGGCGTCGAGCTTGTAGAAGCGCTCCCAGATTTTCGTGATGCTTGCCTTTGGAATGCCGCAGCCGGTGTCCTTGACGGAGACGAAGACTTTACCGTGCTTCTCCGTTGTCTCAACTGTGATGGTGGAATCGTTGTTGCTGAATTTGATTGCATTATCAATGAGATTGTACAGCACCTGCTGGATTTTTCCCATATCGGCGCAGACGTATAAGGTGCGCGATGCGAGGATCAGTGAAATGGAAATCCGCTTTTTTGTGCAGGTTCCCTCAAACGAAGCGGCGGTATCCTTGATGACGGCGTTGATGTCAAACGAGGTCAGATCAAGCATATTCCCTTTATCGTCGATGTCGTTCAGCGTCAGCAGGCTCTGCGTCAGCTTGTGCAGCCGTTCTGTCTCAAACAGAACGATTTTCAGATATTTTTCCTGCATTTCCGGCGGAATCGTTCCGTCTAGGATTGCCTCCACGTAGCCTTTGATCGAGGTCAGCGGTGAGCGGAAGTCGTGAGAGACGTTCGCCACAAATTTCCGCTGGTATTCGCCGGTCTTGTTCAGCTCGCCGGACATGTAGTTCAGCGTGGAAGCGAGATACCCCATCTCATCGTGAGATTTAACATCAATTTTGTGGGTCAGGTTGCCGGAGGCATACTCCTTTGCACCGTTGATGATCTTTTTCAGCGGCCGGTACACGACGAGGGAGAAAAAGATCAGAATCACAAACGAGAGTCCGAACACGAGCAGGAACAGAAAATCAATCCGTGCCAGCAGACTTTCCCTCTGCTGATAGACGTCCTGCAGCGGAAGGTGGATGGCGACATAGCCATTGATCCGGAAATCGGAGGTGACGGGAACCATGACGCTCAGCATCTTGTCTTCGAAATAGCCGAAAAACGTTCCCGTGCTGTAATACTCGCTGCCGAGCGCAACTGGATCAAAACCGTCGATGATCTCCGGGTTTTCCTCATCGAGTGCAGCTGCCGTGTTCAGCAGAATTTCCCCGTCTGCGCTGATGAGCCAGATCTGGGAATTGTGATAGGAAGCCAGTGCACTGAGCGAATTGTAAAGATCCGTCAGGGAACGCTCACTGTGGTAATAAAGGTCGCCCTGTTTGGAAGCGATCTGCGTGGCCTCCCGGTACAGACTGGTGCTCGCGCTGGAGACCAGACTGTCCTCCACCATGCGGGAGCCGACCGTTGAGATCAGCGTAAAGCCGGCAATGGCGAGAATGACATAAATGAGAATTAATTTCCGGTAAAGCGTGCGTCGCATTATTTTTTAACCTCAAACTTGTAACCGATGCCCCAGACCGTCGTGATGGCCCAGGAGGCATGGTCCTTGATTTTTTCGCGGAGACGTTTGATATGAACGTCTACCGTGCGGGTATCGCCGATGTACTCATAGCCCCAGATATGGTCGAGGAGCTGTTCCCGCGTAAAGACCTGGTTTGGTGAGGAAGCAAGGAAGTAGAGAAGCTCCAGTTCCTTCGGCGGCATATCGACGGTGCGGCCCTGGTAAATGACGGAATAGTTCGTCTGGTTGATGATAAGATCCGGGTACTCGACACATTTTCCTGCGGTCGCGGACACCGGGATCGTGCGTGATGGCTGAAATCTCCGCAGCACTGCTTTCACACGGGCAACGAGCTCCTTGGAATCAAATGGTTTGATGATGTAGTCATCCGCGCCGAGTTCCAGGCCGAGGACTTTGTCGAACACCTCGCCCTTTGCCGAGAGCATGATGATCGGAACATCGGAATCGTGCCGGATTTCGCGGCAGACCTGGTAGCCGTCCATGCCGGGCAGCATCAGGTCGAGCAGAATCAGGTTCGGCTGGAAGGAGTGAAACTCCCGGACAGCCTCTTCTCCATCGTTTACAATTTTTGTGTCATAGCATTCCTTGGTCAGATAGAGAGAAATCAGTTCTGCGATATTGTTATCGTCATCGACAATCAGAATTTTCTGTTTGGAAGCCATAAAAGATTCTCCTTCACTGGGGACAGGACGGAACCGCATACAGTATGCGTTCCGTCCCATATTTTCCTGAGTTTTTATTTCTTAAACGTAACAATCGTAACGCCGGCATCGCCCTCGCCGAATTCCGCTAAATGGAAGTCCGCTACGTGTTTCTGGCGGCGCAGATAATTGTGAATGCCTTTCCGCAGTGCGCCCGTTCCTTTTCCGTGGACAACGCGGACACTCGGCAGATGGGAGAGATAAGCGTCATCGAGATATTTGTCGAGTTCGGCAACCGCTTCATCCACCGTTTTTCCGAGCAGATTGATCTCGGTAGAAATCGTGGCAGCCTTGGAAAGCTTCGATTTTCCGCTGCTTGTGCGGGAGATGGACGGGCCGGTGATGACAGCCTCGTCGATCAGCACAAGGTCGGAGATATGCACTTTGGTCCGCATGATACCCATCTGGACGAAGAGATTTCCCTTCGAATCCGGGCGGGTGCTGACAGTACCTTTGAGATTCATGCTTAAGACTTTGACGGCATCGCCGAGATGAAGATCCTGCGGGCGGAGATTTCCGGTGCGCTTCGGTACTTCCTTCGCCTTTTTCTTATCGAGCTTGTTCATCTTTTCACGCAGAGCGGTACGTTTCTGCTCCATTTCGCGGACGGAAACATTCTCTTTTCCAAATTTCTGGAAATCGCGCATCGTCTGGTCGGCGTATTCCTTCGCCTCGCGGAGAATTCTCTGTGCCTCCTCGGTTGCATTGGAGATCATCTTTTCTTTTCTTGCGTCGATCTGTTCCTGATTCTTGGCAAGGCTCTGCTTCAGGGATTCGACTTCCGCGCGGGTGCGGGCAAGCTCTTCTTTTTCGCGTTCCAGCGTGATCCGGTTCTGCTCGAGAGTGGTCAGAACGTCCTCAAACGATTCATCCTGCTCGCTGATTTCGTCTTTTGCCTTGTTGATGATGTAGTCCGGCAGGCCGAGTTTGCTGGAAATCGCAAACGCATTACTCTTTCCAGGAACGCCGACGAGCAGGCGGTATGTCGGGCTTAAAGTCTCGACATCGAATTCACAGCAGGCATTCTCCACGCCCGGTGTGGATAAGGCATAGATTTTCAGTTCACTGTAGTGTGTCGTTGCCATGGTGCGGATGCCGCGCTCGTGGAGCGTAGAGAGGATCGCGATGGCAAGCGCCGCGCCCTCTGTCGGGTCGGTACCGGCGCCGAGCTCATCGAACAGGACGAGGGAATTGCGGTCTGCCTTGTCGAGGAAGGAAACCACATTCGTCATGTGGGAGGAGAAGGTACTCAACGACTGCTCGATGCTCTGCTCATCACCGATATCGGCGTAAACCTCGTCGAAAACGGAAAGGGAGGAGCGGTCGAGTGCCGGAATGTGAAGTCCGGACTGGCCCATCAGTGTTAAGAGTCCGACCGTCTTTAAGGAAACCGTTTTACCGCCGGTATTCGGTCCGGTGACGATCAGAAGGTCGAAATCTTCGCCGAGCGACAGATCAATCGGAACGACTTTTTTCGCATTGATCAGCGGGTGGCGTGCCTTGCGCAGGTGGATTTTACCTTCGGTGTTGAAGATCGGCTCATTGGCGTTCTGCTCCATTGCAAGAGCGGCGCGCGCGAAGATGAAGTCAAGCTCTACCATGTTTTCGAGGTCGTAACGGATCTCATCGCGGTGCAGGTCTGCCTGGGCACTCAACGTAGAGAGGATGACCTCGATTTCTTTTGCTTCTTCAATTTCCAGCTCACGGATATCGTTGTTCAGTTTGACAACGGCCATCGGCTCGACAAAGAAGGTGGAACCGGTCGAGGACTGGTCATGTACCATGCCAGGAACCTGGCCTTTGTACTCGGATTTGATCGGGATACAGTAGCGGCCGTCGCGCATCGTGATGACGGCATCCTGCAGATACGTGCGGTAGGAACCGTTGACGAGCGAGATTAACTGGCTGTGGATTTTTTCCTCACACGATTTGATGGAACGACGGATGCGGCGTAGATTCGGGCTTGCATCATCGCTGATTTCATCCTCGGAGAGAATACAGCGGCGGATTTCCGTGGAAAGCAGCGTCAGAGGCTCCAGTGTTTCGAAGAGATCTTCGAGGCTGTCCGGCGTCTGGTCCGCATTTTCGCGGCGGCCGTACGCTTTGACGCGTGCCGTGTTTTCCAGAAGTGCGGCGGTCTGCAGAAGCTCCGTGATGTTCATGGAGCTGCCGATTTCGAGACGCTTTAATGCGCCGCGGATATCTTTGGCATCACCAAAGGAAATGTGGCCTTTTTTAAAGAGCCGGGTGAGCGCGTCGTGTGTCTCGTGCTGCATCCGCGTAATCTGGGAGAGGGAAGAAGAAGGAACGAGCTTCAGACATTTCTTCCGGCCCAGCGGAGAACTGGCATACGAAGCCAGTTGTTCGATAATTTTGTCGTATTCGAGCGTTTTTAATGCTTTCTGATTCATGATACTTACCTTTTCGTATTAATAATTCATCATCGTTTACAGATAATGCGGTATTTTTTATCACATACCGCCCGGATCTGATCTGGCGTCTGTACGGGAAAGCACAGAGCGCAGGTGGAATGTGGGTCACAGGTTTTTCCACTCCCCCAATTATACCTTAAAAAAGAAAAGAAAGAAACCCCAAGAACGAGAAAATGCGGGATCTTGGAGAAATGAGAAAAAAATGTAACAGTCTTCATAAAATGTTCATATCTATCTGGTAAAGTTTCTTATATATGTGAAAATTGTGGGAGCGCGTATGCGCAGAGCAGTTCGGAATGGAATACGAATGTATGGAGAAAGAAATGTATGGAAAATGACCCAAAACCTTACAAATTCATGAAAGAGAGCATCAAAAAGCAGCCGCCTGACTGGAAAAAGATCGTATTGCTGATTGCCGGATGGCTGGTTCTTGCAGCACTTGGCGGTCTGGTTGCGGCCGCGGTCTTTGCTGTGACAGAGCCAAAGATTGCCGGTGCAATTACAAAAGAGGAGCCGCCGGCCAAAGTGGATATTCCGGGCGACGAGGATCCGAACAGCGGACAGGAGATGGATGAGACGATGACAGCATCTTCGGAGAATGCGCCGGTGGACAGCAGTGGTTCCGGCTCGGAAATCAGCAGTTCCACAGCGGATGGCAGTGTTTTGGATGAAAGTGTCGCAGAAAGCACGATTTCCGAGAGCACGGATGGAAACGAAGCGGCAGAGGGAACGGAGACGGGGGAGGAGAGCAGTGAGGCTTCCACAGTCGATGGTGAAACGGATGCGGAGGCAAAGGACAACAGTCTCAGAAATTATGAAGTGCTCTACCAGGATATGCTGGAAGTAACGGAAAAACCAAAACGAGCGCTGGTGACCGTCATCGGCATTACCAATCAGATGGACTATTTTAACCAGAACTATGAAAACCAGCAGCAGATTTCCGGACTGATCGTTGCAGACAACGGACAGGATCTTTTCATCCTGACGGAATACCGCATTGTGGAAAATGTGGAGCGGATTCAGGTTACGTTCTGGGATGAGACGATGGTAGATGCCACATACCAGCGCCATGATCCGAGCACCGGTTTTACGATTGTGAAGGTGGACAAGTCGAAGCTGGATGAGGAAACACGGGACGGCCTTGAAATTGCGCCGCTTGGCAGTTCGTATCTCGTAAGCCAGGGTGATCCGGTTGTGGCCGTCGGAAGCCCGGTTGGCTACAGTGATTCGATTGCGTACGGCGTGGTGACTTCGGTTACGAATAAGATCTCAGCGCTGGACAATGAGTACAATCTGCTGACAACTGACATCCTCGGCAGTACGGACGGCAGCGGTATTCTGGTAAATCTGGACGGCGAAATCGTCGGTATTATCGCGCAGAGCTACAGTGCCAAGGGAAACAACGTGGTGACGGGCATTGCAATTTCGCAGATCAAAAAGCTGATTGAAAATCTCTCCAACAATGTGAGCCGCGCTTATATCGGCATCCGCGGGCAGGATGTCACAGAAGAGCTTTCCGACAAAACAGGGATTCCAAAAGGCGTTCTGATCAGCAGCGTCACAGACGATTCGCCGGCGATGATGGCGGGCATGAAAGAGTATGATGTGATTGTAAAGCTCGGGGAACAGAAGGTGGAAACGATCAAACAGTACCATGAGCAGCTGGGAAAACACAGCGCAGGAGAAGTGGTTACCGTGACGGCGATGCGGAAAGGCGCCGAAGGATACGCGGAGATGACGTTTGATGTGACGCTTGGAGAAGTCTGAAAACAGAGGCTTTCGGAAGCCAAAAAGCCGGCCTTGACCGGCGTGGTTTCCGAAAGCTTTTTCTTTTCGGACGGTTTCCGAACCGCTGTGAAAAAATACGTGCATTCTGTATAAAAATCTGGTAGAATTGGTAAGGCATGTAAAGAAACAAGGAAAACAAAAACGGAACGCTGTGTCCGCATTTATTTTAGAAAAAGAGGATTTATTTTTATGAAGTATATTAACGAACTCCGGGAAGGAAACCGCATGTCCGGTGTCTATCTCTGCAAACATAAACAGTCAGCCGTTACGAAAAACGGAAAACAGTATGAAAACGTGATCTTACAGGACCGCACCGGTACGATCGATGCGAAAATCTGGGATCCGAATTCGATGGGAATCGACGAATTCGAAGCACTTGACTACGTCGACATCAGCGGCGATATCACCGTATTCAACGGCGCGCTTCAGGTTTCGATCAAGCGTGCAAGAAAGGCAGGAGAGGGCGAGTACAACCCGGCAGACTATCTGCCGACCAGCCGTTACGACATCGACACGATGTATCAGGAACTGCTTTCCTGGATTGGAACGGTGAAAAACCAGTATCTTTCCGCAATCCTGACGTACTATTTTATCCAGGACCAGGAGACGGTAAAACGGTTCCGCATGAGCTCTGCGGCAAAAAGTGTTCACCACGGCTTTGTCGGCGGACTGCTGGAGCATACGTTAAGTGTCACCCGTTTCTGTGATTTTATGGCGAAATCGTACGGGATCTTAAACCGTGATCTGCTGATTACGGCAGCGATTCTGCATGACATCGGAAAGACGAAAGAACTCTCTTTATTCCCGCAGAACGATTACACGGATGATGGACAGCTTCTCGGCCACATTATGATCGGTGCGGAGATGGTACACGATGCTGCACAGAAAATAGAAGGTTTTCCGATGGAGCTGGAAAATCAGTTAAAACACTGCATTCTGGCACACCACGGTGAGCTGGAATACGGTTCCCCGAAAAAGCCGGCAATGGTAGAAGCGGTAGCGCTGAACTTGGCTGATAATGCCGATGCCAAAATGGAGACTCTGACCGAGCTGTTTGATGCAGCGCCGGCAGGCAATGAGTGGATTGGCTACAACCGGTTCTTTGAGTCCAACATCCGCAGAACAGGAGACTTTTCATGAGCTATCAGAAAAATGATGTACTGACGGTGAAAATTGAAGATATGGGACACGACGGAGAGGGTATAGGCAAATGCGAGGGCTATACCCTCTTTGTCAAGGACACGGTTATCGGAGATCTTGCCGAAGTAAAAGTGATAAAAGCAAAGAAAAATTACGGCTACGCACGGCTGATGCGTCTGATCGAACCGTCCCCGCACCGCGTAGAGCCGATATGCCCTGTGGCCCGTCCATGCGGCGGCTGTCAGTTACAGATGCTTGACTATGCAGAGCAGCTCCGCTTTAAAGAAAAGAAAATTGCCCAGAACCTCCAGCGGATCGGTGGGATGACGGAAATTCCGATGGAGCCGATTGTGGGGATGGAGTCTCCGTTCCGGTATCGAAACAAAGCACAGTTCCCGATCGGACAGGATAAAAACGGGAAACTGATTACCGGATTTTATGCGGGAAGAACGCATCAGATCATGGAAAACCGGAACTGCTATCTTGGCGTAGAGCAGAACGAAGAGATTTTGAACCGCATTCTCGCGTGGATGGAAGAAAACAGCGTTTCGGCATACCAGGAGGAGACCGGCAAAGGTCTGGTGCGCCATGTGCTGATCCGGTTTGGATTTACAACGAAAGAAATCATGGTCTGTCTCGTTGTGAACGGAAAGAAACTGCCGGCAGAGAAAAAACTCATCCAATCACTGACGGAACTGGAAGGCATGACGAGCATTACACTCAGCGTAAACCGTGAGCGGACCAATGTTATCATGGGGAAAGAGATTCGCTGTCTGTGGGGACAGGAATTTATTACCGATTATATCGGAAAGGTAAAATACCAGATTTCTCCGCTTTCCTTCTATCAGGTAAATCCCGTGCAGACAGAAAAACTGTACAGCCTTGCGCTGGAATATGCTGGTCTTACCGGAGAAGAGACTGTCTGGGATCTGTACTGCGGTATCGGAACGATTTCACTTTTTCTGGCGCAGAAGGCGAAAAAAGTTTACGGCGTGGAGATCGTGCCGGAGGCCATCGCAGATGCGAAAAACAATGCGAAAATCAATGGAATCGAAAATGCAGAGTTTTTTGTCGGAAAATCCGAGGAAGTACTGCCGGAATATTACGAAAAATATGCCAAAGAACATCCAGGCGAACATGCGCATGCCGATGTGATTGTAGTCGATCCGCCGCGGAAAGGATGCGAGGAAAATCTGCTCCGCACCATGGCCGATATGCAGCCGGATCGGATTGTGTATGTCTCGTGCGATTCTGCGACACTGGCAAGGGATCTGAAGATTCTTCAGGAGCTGGGGTATGAGGTGAAAAAGGTAAGAGGCGTGGACCAGTTTCCGATGACGGTGCACGTTGAAACTGTGTGTCTACTTTCTAGGAAATAAGCGGGTTTGCGGACTTGAAATGCGGAAGTTCAGTCGATTTGCCACCCATTTGCCACCCGCAAAAATAAAATAGACCGATTTTCAAGAAAAGCGGCTGAACACTCTGAACTAAAATGAGATGTTCAACCGCTTTTTTACTATGCTTTTTTGTGAATCGCATTCTCGAATACATCAACTGCCGTTTGCTGCATCAGCTCTGTGTTGAATGTGTATGTCTGCAATGTCGTTGTGATATCTTTATGTCCCAGCCGTTCCATAACTGTTTTGGGGTTCACACCGGCCTCGGCCAGAATAGTGCCATGCGTATGCCGCAGACAGTGCGAGTGAAACAATACATTGCCAAGCTCGTAATGAACAACCCGGGCACAATACTTGAAAGAGTCCGGCGTAAGTAGTTCGCCAGTATCCTTGACACACAGAGGGGTGATTTCCTTATAAGCAACCTGGATATCTGCCCTGATTTGAGTTATGGAATTATCCGGCATGACATAAGTGTTCAAATACGCGCCGCCATATTTCAATTTGTTTAATTTTCTTTGATGTATGCCGTACTTCAATGCCTGCTCCAGAGTTTCTCCCATTTTGATTGTACGATAGGAGTCATATTTTGGTGGCTTTATGTACCAGGTCTTATTCCTTTTTTGCCACTGTCCTCTGATATGCAGTTCATGTTTCTGGAAATCTACGTCTTCGTTTAGGTCAATTGCAAATGTTTCGCTTATTCGGGTTCCGCAGTTGTATGGAACTACCAGGGAAAGATGAAAATAGTTTTCGGGTGGAAAACGCTGCAGGATTCGTTCGAATTCTTCAACAGGGCATACATATTCTGCGTGAGCTTTGGCATCTGGATCTATTGGCATTTTGCCTACCCTAACAGGAATGCATGGATTTGCCTGAATGTATTTCAGCGGTATAATCGCATAGTTCAATGCGCCCTGCAGGCAGGTCAAAGTATTTTGAATCATACGCTTTGATAAGCCTTTTAATTTCATGTTGTCAACCCATTCCTGAACTTTGTCCGGAGCATACTGAAAGCTGCTTAATTTGTACATGCCGAACGCTGGTTTTAAATGTAAACGTATTTTGGATTCATAGTCGCGGTATGTATTATAGCTGTATCCGTGATCAATATTCTTTTTGATTGCAGTCTCTAACCAATAGTCAAGATAATCGGAAACACTGATTTCTTTTGGTGAGAATGTTCGACCAACATTATTATACTGCGCGATCGCGGCCGCGCGGGCATCTAAAGCCTCTTTTTGCGTCCGGAAACCACCTTTCTCAATTTTCTTTCTCTCGCCGTTTATCTTTGCAGTATCAAAATAGTACGACCATGTTTTTCCTCTTTTTCTAACTCCTTCAGCCATAATAGCCATCCTCCTTTGTGTTTTTTGATAGTTTCGCCTAAAAAAAGGTACAAAAATAACACCAAACAAACTTTTCGCTTGTTCTGGTGTCCAGAAAATGGTATTATGTATCCGGGTGATTGTCCATTTTCTGGATGATCAATTTCAACTGCCGTCCTGGTGTTGGCGCACCGGGGCGGTTTTTTATTTTAGTTTAAATTCTGTATAGCGTAATCGGCTTCCTCGGCGGTAAACTGTTCACCATATTCAGAGGTGAGCTGATCACGGATCGCTTCTGGCGACATATCCATGTTATCACGGTAGTCTTTTGCGGTCTCGAGGGCGTTTGCGTTCCAATCAGCATTTATATTATCGACAGCGTACTGCGCCTCTTCAGCGGTAAATTTTTCCCCACTTTCAGATGTAAGCTGGTCATAGAGTCCGGCTTTCGACATATGCATCGTTTCGTTGTAGTTTTCTGCTGTTGCAAGGGCATTTGCATTCCAGTCGGCGGTCATATTGTCAACTGCATACTGGGCAGCCTCGGCAGAGAATTGGTCTCCATACTCGGAGGTCAACTGATCGTAGATTCCGGCTTTTGACATGTGCATTATTTCACTGTAGCTTTCAGCTGAATTAAGAGCCGATGTATAGTCCCACGGAACGCTGGAGTCTTCGGATTCGGACTGTGTACTTGTGGCTTCTTCGGTTGGAGTCGGTGTTGCCTCTTCCGTAGGCGTTGGAGTTTCGGTCTCGCTGATGCTGCTGGAAGCAGTAGACGAAGAGCTTGAGGAACTCGAGGAGCTGGAAGCGGTTGACGATCCGCAGGCAGTCAGAGCGGATGCGGTGAGGGCAGTTGCCAGAATGAGGGTTACGATTTTCTTTTTCATAGACATTCTCCTTTTTGAAATGTATTTTGTGCGGGATACAATATCCCATGTACATACGTTTAACAATTCAAAAAATTACGGATTAATTAAAGTTTATATATGGTTTCCCACTTAGCATCTGTGATTTTTTCTACTTTTTTTACAGATAATTTTCCACCTGATTTAGCTAGATGTATCATGAAACCATGTTTTTTTTGCCAAAAAATTAAACGAGCTTTGCCGATGCTTCCGTTTTGCATATAATGAATTTCCCCGAAATAATCTTGCGGAGGATTGAGATCTTTATGAGAAGCATATGCGTAATGGAGGGACAAAGGATATTTAGACAATTTACCCGTTTGCGTGTAAGGACATGCTTCATAAAAAGTAAAATCTGTAGAATACAGAAATTTATTCGTATCTATGGATAGACGATTGCTCAAATGAGCTTGTTTAAGAGCAAATGAAATGAGCTTATTTAGTTGTTTAAATTCTTTTTCAATTAGGACTTTATCAGACGAAGGAACTGTTATAATTCCATGTTTTAAGCTACTCGGTATATTTCTGCCGACAGGCAGTATAACAGGAGAAGAAGCATCAGGAACTCCAGAATACCTTGGTGAAGGATGTCTTTCTTCGATAACGGATGAGTGACGTTGTATTGCTAAATTCCCTTTCGGGGTTGGCTTATCTAATTCGTCAAGATAGCCATTTCTTTTTAAAAATGTTTTTTCTGCTACGAAGTCAATTCCATATTCATATTCAAAATATGCAGGTGTTTTTTTATTACTGTATTTTTTTAACCAGTATAACATGTAAATGTGACCAGGTAATAAGCCATCATTATAACGAACCATCATATTTCTCGAAACTAAAGATTGACTTGGAAACATTTCTGCACGCTCCAACCATTCTCGTATATTTCTTTCGTTAGAAATATATGGTTTTTCAGGATAGTCCGTATAATATTTTTGGTAAATGGTATTTTTGTCAAGCTTTTCAACTGCTTTGCTTTTACCAAAAAGAAAGTCTAAAATTCCCATAATAGATTTTTACCTTCTGTACATTTTTTATTATTTTTTCAGAATGTTTTTTTATATTTTACAGATACTATCTGCATGAAGATATTAATTGCAGAAGTCATCTATAAGAAAAACCTCTCTCTCCGGCAGGTATCAATTCTGACCGGAATCCCGAAGTCCACGCTCAATGATCTGTGCAATGGAAGCATACCGCGATTGGATACACTGGAGCAGATTGCTAAGGGCTTGCAAGTGCGGATGCACGATTTATATGACAGCCCTTATAAGTGATTTTCAGAAAGTGTCCGAGTTTTCGGACGATTTCCAAAATCTGCTAATTTGCGACCCACCGAGGCGTATTACTGATATACGGAACAATGTGGTCGGTAAAAAAATGTTGAAATCGAACGAATGTTCTAGTATAATAATACCAGATCGGAGGGTACATATTATGGATGATTACAAGAAACTTATAATTGAAATGCTCGATCATGCCGATGATAGGAGATTATTCCTGATCTATACGTATGTCAAAGCGATCTTGGGGCTGAGGTAATCAGCCCTTTTTTTCTTGCAATAATTCAACCATTTTCTGCAGGACTTCCCAGTCTGATTCATCCAATGCGGCCAGCATTGATATGAACTTTTTCTTAAAAGTGTCTTCTTCATCTTTTAAAATGCCGCCGACGAAAGCGGCGATCTGTTCATCACGAGACGCTTCGATAAACATTTCCCCTTCACCGGTGCGCAGCCAGGTCTCATTGACTCTTCCTTTTGGGAAGTCTGTCTTACATATAAGAGAGATAACAGCATCGCTTGGCTGGCGTTTGCCAGTTTCGTAACCGGCGATATTATTTCTTGCGGTTCCAAGTTTATCAGCAAATTCTTGCTGAGTTATATCTAATTCTTTTCTTAATTTCTTGAGACGTTCATTCATTTTCTCACCTCTTTCCCTTGAATGTATTGTAACCCATGATAGAAAAAAAATCAATATAAAATTGTGGCATAAGAACAAAAAGTCGAAAAGCCACAAAAAAATATTGACAAATGACCATAAGCCACATATAATAGACGCATAGCAACAAAGTATTGCGTTGCTGGTAAATCAAAGAAAGGAAGTGAAATGAGATGTCAGAAAGAGAAAAACAGATTCTGGAAACCATCGCAACGGCAATTCCTAAAATGTCTGATTTTGACAAGGGCTATCTCTTGGGGATGGGAGAAGCCATGGTAAGCCAGAAACAGGATGACAGAAAAAAAGAAAGAAGGTGAGTTACATGGAAAAGATGTTGATTCCTATTAATTACGAAGGAGAACAGCCGACAGTATCGGCGAGAGACCTGCATGAAGCACTGGAAATTAAAAGCAAGTATGCTGATTGGTTTAAAAACATGTCAGCATATGGATTTGTTGAAAATATGGACTATTTCACGTTTTCTAAAAATTTAGAAAACGGTGGAAGAACTATAGATCATAACATTTCCGTAGATATGGCCAAACAGATCTGCATGATTCAGCGCTCCGAGAAAGGTAAACTGTATCGTCAGTACTTCGTCGACTTGGAGAAGGCCTGGAACACTCCGGAGCAGGTGATGGCAAGGGCGCTGAAGCTCGCAGACAGAACCATCGACACTCTGAAAGAAGATAACAAGAAACTGATTGAGGAGAACGAGCGCATGAAGCCGAAGGAAATCTTCGCGGACGCGGTGAGCGCAAGCACCAGCTCCATCCTGATCGGCGACCTCGCGAAGCTCCTGCGTCAGAATGGCGTAGATACCGGACAGAAAAGATTGTTCGAACAGCTCCGCAACGAAGGGTACCTCATGAAGACTGGATCCAGTCGGAACATGCCGACGCAGCGATATGTAGCGGACGGTCTATTTCAGATCAAAGAAACCGTGATTTCCAATCCGGACGGCAGCGTGCGGATGACCAAAACTACAAAGGTAACTGGGAAAGGCCAGCAGTATTTTCTGAATAAGTACCTTAAAAAAGAAGAAGCGGTATAAAAAGAAAAAGTCCCACAGGAAGGACCAGTTCCCATGGGACACACAAACAAACCAGCTACATCGTAGCAGAAAGTGAGTAATAAGGCAATGAATTTTTCAGAAAAATTGAAAAAAGCTGCAAAAGAATTGAATCTTACGCAGGTGCAGATGGCAGGAATGACCGGAAAAAGCAAAGCATCAATCAGCCAGTACCTTGCCGGAAAGCAGATTCCGCCTGAGGAGCAGCAGCGTGATATCGCCGTTGCACTGGGATTGAAAGAGGACTACTTTTCCAAGGCGGATGACCGAATGCCGGCGCTTTCGACACAGAAAGCGAAAGATTGCATTATCCCGCGTCTGAGTGTCATGGATGCCGCGCGGATGATGGGAATTAATCATCAGACCGTGCGCAAAGGGCTCCAGCAGGGGGTATTCCCATGGGGCTATGGAATCAAAACATCGGACCACTGGGTATATTTCATTAACGCAAAACGTTTCTCGGAGATCGAGGGCATCAACGTGGAAGGAGTAACAGCAAATGAAAGCATCGGATAAAGTAGCGCTGGCGCTCGGCGCGGTTGGTACATGGATTTACATCGGCGGCGTAGACTCGGATCTGTGGGGCCGCGCCGCCCTGGGAGCCGGAATGTTTCTTCTTGCGCTCGCTGGTAAGAAAATCGGCGATTATGTCGATGCCTGCCGCGAGGAGCAGGCAGAGCGGGAAGAGGAGCGCCGAGACGAGGTGTTTGCGGCGTGGATCCGCTCAGGGTCGTTGAAAGAAGGGTGAGAATAATGCAGATCGTTGAATATACCGAGGCGGTGGATCTGACGATGCATGGGATGCATGATGATATCTACGTCATGCATCCGGTTGCCATCAGCAGTATGACCATGCAGGATGTGCGGGCGGCCGCAGAAGCCGGGGCTGTGTTTGCGGTCATGAAACAGCCACGGAAAGAGCCTGAAACGAAAGAAGAGGCAAAACCAACGCCCCCCCGAAAAGCCCTGTTAGACAGGGCAGGAAGAGGAAGCTGGACACTGGAAAGATGACGGCGCTTCGAAACGCCGGATGGTCCTATGAAAAGATTGCAGACGAAATGGGCTGTAGTGCAGGGACGGTTTGGAATTACTTTAACAAAGACAAGGAGGATAAGAAAAATGTCAGTGAAAATCAATAAGCTTGAAATTGAAAATGTCAAGCGAATCAAAGCAGTGAAACTGGAACCGACGGCAAATGGTCTGACTGTCATTGGCGGCAGAAACAACCAGGGTAAGACGTCGGTGCTGGATTCCATTGCATGGGCTTTGGGGGGCGAAAACTTCAGACCATCAGATGCAACGCGTGATGGATCCATCATCCCGCCAAACTTAAAAGTAGTATTGAACAACGGTCTGATCGTTGAACGTAAAGGCAAGAACAGTGCGTTGAAGGTAACGGATCCAAGCGGTCAGAAGGCCGGACAGTCGTTGTTGAACACTTTTGTCGAGTCTCTGGCATTGAATCTTCCGAAGTTCATGGAGAGCTCCGGGAAGGAAAAAGCACAGACGTTGCTGCAGATCATCGGCGTTGGTAACCAGTTGGCGGAGTTAGAGAAAGAAGAAAAAGAGCTGTATCAGGATCGGCTGTACATCGGCCGGACTGCGGATCAGAAAGAAAAGTTCGCCAAAGAACAGCCATATTACCCGGAAGCACCCAAGGATCTGGTCTCACCATCTGCGCTGATCCGGCAGCAGCAGGACATTCTTGCTCAGAATGGAGAAAATCAAAGGAAAAGAGAACAGGCAGGAAAGATCCGGGAAGAGGTAAAACGCGCTTATGAAGAGGTAAAGCGGTTGTCTGATCAGCTGGAAGCAGCAAAACAGCATCATCTGCAATTGGTAAAGGATCTGGAAATTGCTGAAAAATCAGCTGCCGATCTGGTAGATCAGTCTACCAAGGATCTGGAAGACAGCATTTCCAATATCGAGGAGATCAATCGGATGGTACGCGCAAATTTGGATAAGGAGAAGGCTGAGGATGATGCAAAAGAATACCGCCGTCAGTATGACCAGCTTTCGGAGAAAATTAATGCGATCAGGGAGAAAAAAGCAAATCTGCTTTCGTCTGCAGAGCTGCCACTTCCGGAACTGTCAGTAAAGGAAGGCGAGCTGGTGTATAAAGGGCAGAAATGGGACAACATGTCCGGTTCTGAACGGCTGATGGTATCAACTGCCATTGTCCGGAAATTGAATCCGGAGTGTGGCTTTGTTCTCTTGGACAAACTGGAACAGATGGATCTGCAGACACTGCAGGAGTTTGGTTCCTGGCTGGAGGGCGAGGGGCTGCAGGCGATCGCTACTAGGGTAAGTACCGGTGATGAATGCAGCATCATTATCGAAGACGGTTATGTGGTTGGACAGGCGCAGGCTGAACAGCCACAGCAGAAATCATGGAAGGCAGGTGTATTTTAATGGAAATTATCAAAGGTGTGATTCCCTGTGCAAAAAAAGTTGTGGTTTATGGTCCGGAAGGAATTGGAAAATCTACGTTTGCCAGTAAATTCCCGGATCCGGTGTTCATTGACACTGAGGGTAGCACGAACTCAATGGATGTTACCCGGTTGCCAAAAGCTACAAGCTGGCAGAATCTTCTTGACCAGGTAGACTACATCCGGACGCATCCGGACGTGTGTAAAACGCTTGTGGTTGACACGATCGACTGGGCTGAGTCTATGTGCATCCAGTTTATCTGCGATAAGCATCGGAAGTTTGGAATCGAGGATTTCGGGTATGGAAACGGCTATACCTATGTAAAAGAGGAGATTGGCCGGTTCCTGAATCGGCTTTCAGAAGTTGTGGAAGCGGGCGTCAACGTGGTTCTTACAGCACATGCGCAGATTAAAAAATTTGAACAGCCGGATGAGCTGGGAGCTTATGACCGATGGGAGCTGAAGCTTGGAAAGAAAACAACATCCCAGACATCGCCGCTGATCAAGGAATGGGCGGACATGCTGCTGTTTGCCAACTACAAAACGTTTTCCATTGCAGTTGATGACAAGGGAAAGAAGAGGAAAGCGCAGGGCGGTGAGCGTGTCATGTACACGTCACACAACGCCTGCTGGGATGCAAAGAACCGTTTCGGTCTGCCGGATGAGGTTCCGTTTGACTACAAAGTCATTCAGAGCATTATAGAACAGGGAAAAGCTTCCGCAGATATGAAACCGTACAAAGCTGCAGAAGCACCTAAAACGGCGTCAGCTCCTAAGCCCGTTCCGGAAGCTCCGAAGCCGACAACGCCAGAAGAAGTAACTGGGGAACAGATGAATCTTCCACTGGATGAGCCGCCTAAAGCGCCGGATCCTGCTGGGGAGAGCAGTCTGGATCCGGAAATCCCGAAGGCGCTGCGAGATCTGATGGAAACTTATCACGTAGATGAATGGGACGTGGAGAACGTCGTAGAAGCGAAAGGGTATGTTCCTGTCGGCACGAAGATCAAAGATTACGATGTCGTAAATCCTGGCATTATCGAGGGGCTTCTGGTAGCCTGCTGGGACCAGGTCTATGCTGCAATCAAAGAAATGAAAGAAAAACAGGAAATTCCATTTAATTAAGGAGGAGAACAATTATGTCAGTAGAAGGAAGAGAACTTGGATGGGATGATTCTATTAAACAGGATTCCCAGAATTTTGATCCAATCCCGGAGGGGGATTACAACGTAACCATCGAGAAATATGACCGCAGCAGATCCAAAGGAGAAGGAAAGCTCCCGCCATGCAATATGGCAGTCGTGTACTTTATTGTACACGGGCCAGACCGTGAGATTACAATTCGTGAGAACTACATCTTACATAGCAGCCTGGAATGGAAACTGTCAGAGCTGTTCCGTGGCGTCGGTCTGAAAAAAGAGGGGGAAGAGCTTCGGATGGACTGGAATGCGCTTCCAGGAAAAACGGCAAGAGCGAAAATCGGCGTGAAGCCGGGAATCAAAGACCCAAGTAAGAAGTTCAACTACATTGAAAAGCTGTATCCGAAAGACTCGGATAAGCCAGCATTTACACCAGGGAGATTTTAAATGGAACTGAGACCGTATCAGAAAGAAGCAAAGGAAGCTATTTTTGAACAGTGGGACAGCGGGGTATCAAAAACCCTGCTGGTCCTTCCTACTGGATGTGGAAAGACGGTAGTCTTTGCCAAAGTAACAGAAGAGTGTGTCCGGCAGGGAGACCGTGTTCTGATCCTGGCACACAGAGGGGAGCTGCTGGAACAGGCCGCAGATAAACTGATGAAGACAACCGGTCTTGGTTGTGCGCTTGAAAAGGCAGAGAGTTCCTGCCAGGGGAGCTGGTTCCGCGTAGTAGTTGGTTCTGTGCAGACACTGATGAGAGAAAAACGTCTGAACAGCTTTGATCCTTTTTATTTTAATACAATCATTATTGATGAAGCCCATCACTGCATTTCGGACAGCTATCAGCGTGTGCTGCAGCATTTCCCGCATGCGCATGTATTGGGAGTAACAGCGACACCGGATCGCGGCGATATGCGGAACCTTGGGGCTTACTTTGAATCGCTGGCCTATGAATATACACTTCCGAAAGCAATCAAAGAAGGGTATCTGTCCCCAATCAAGGCACTGACTATTCCACTCAAAATTGATATGAGTAGTGTATCAGTGCAGGCTGGAGATTTTAAAGCAAGCGAAATCGGCACCGCACTGGATCCATATCTGCAGGGGATCGCAGAAGAAATGCAGAAATACTGCATGGATAAGAAAACAGTGGTATTCCTTCCGCTGGTAAAGACCAGCCAGAAATTCCGTGACTTGCTGAATCAGTATGGATTTAGGGCGGCAGAAGTAAATGGAGACAGCCAGGACAGAGCTGAAATTCTGAAAGATTTTGATGCCGGGAAGTATAACGTGCTGTGCAATTCGATGCTTCTGACAGAGGGCTGGGATTGCCCGTCGGTGAATTGTATCGTGGTTCTCCGGCCGACAAAAGTGCGGAGTCTGTATTGCCAGATGGTAGGGCGCGGTACCCGATTGTCTCCGGAAACAGGAAAAGACCATCTACTGTTGCTTGATTTTTTGTGGCACACAGAGCGGCATGAGTTGTGCCATCCGGCGAGCCTGATCTGCGAAAATGAAGAAGTAGCCCAGCAGATGACAGAAAATCTGGAAAAAGAAGCAGGCATGCCGGTTGACTTAGAAGAAGCAGAACAGAAAGCATCTGAGGATGTCGTAGCACAAAGAGAAGAAGCTTTAGCAAAGCAGCTTGCAGAAATGAAGAAGCGCAAAAAGAAACTGGTGGATCCGCTGCAGTTTGAGATGTCCATCCAGGCGGAAGACCTGTCCAGCTATGTTCCCTCTTTTGGGTGGGAAATGGGACCGCCATCTGAGAAGCAGAAAAAGACACTGGAAAAGCTGGGCATTATGCCGGATGAAATCGAAAATGCAGGAAAAGCAGAAAAGATCTTGGATCGATTGAGTAAAAGACGCACGGAGGGGCTGACGACACCAAAACAGATCCGTTTTCTGGAAAGCAGAGGATTTGAGCATGTAGGAACCTGGCAGTTCGAGACAGCAAAGAATCTGATTGACCGGATTGCGGCAAATGGATGGCGGGTTCCAATGGACATTAATCCAAGAGAGTATAAAGGAGCTTAAAAATTATGGAACAGAGGACGAGCCTTACAGAAATTATAGAACATATCAATCCATCCGAGCTTACTTATCAGGAATGGTGTTCTGTCGGGATGGCTCTGAAACAGGAAGGTTATCCGGTGTCTGTATGGGATGCCTGGAGCCAGAAAGATTACGGCAGATATCATGCAAATGAATGTGAGAAAAAATGGAGAACCTTTTCCGGCTCATCCTCACCGGTAACCGGCGGCACGATCGTACAGCTTGCCCTGGATCATGGATGGGTTCCGGAGAAGGGCCATGAACTGGATTGGAACGACAGTATCGCGGTGGACAGTGACCGTGTTGTTGTGGATAAAAACTGGCTGGAGGGGAAAGAGATACAGGAGCCTTCTAACTGGAATCCTGCGGAGCAGCTGATCACGTATCTGGAAACACTGTTTGAAGCAGGAGAAAACGTAGGATACGTCACTGGAAGCTGGGAAAAGACAGATGAAAAAGGTACGCGCTGGCTGCCACAAAAAGGCAGCTGGGACCGTACTGCCGGACAGTTGATTGAATTGCTGAACGACTGTAAAGGGGACATTGGCGCAGTACTTGGTGACTACAATCCGGAAGCGGGGGCGTGGATCCGCTTCAATCCGTTGGACGGAAACGGCTGTAAAAATGAAAATGTAACAGAGTACCGGTATGCTTTAGTAGAGTCAGATCATATGGAGCTGGAACAGCAGAATGCTATCCTGCGGGAGCTAGAACTTCCGATCGCCTGCCTGGTATATTCCGGAAAAAAGAGCCTGCATGCTATTGTGCGGGTAGATGCGGCAGATTACAACGAGTATCGAAAACGGGTTGATTATCTGTATGAAGTCTGCCAGAAAAACGGTATCGACGTGGATACACAGAACCGGAATCCATCGAGACTTTCCAGAATGCCAGGAGTGCAGCGTGGTGAAAAGAAACAGTTCATCGTAGATACCAACATCGGAAAACAGTCCTGGAATGAATGGTACGAGTGGATTGAGGGTGTCAACGATGATCTGCCGGAACCGGAAGGGCTGGAAAGCGTATGGGATAACCTCCCCGAGCTGTCGCCGTGTCTGATTGATGGGATCCTGAGAAAAGGGCATAAAATGCTTATTTCCGGTCCGTCTAAGGCAGGTAAGTCATTCCTGCAGATCGAACTGTGTATTGCCATTGCAGAAGGAAAGAAGTGGCTGCAGTGGCATTGCGCACAGGGACGTGTCATGTACATCAATCTGGAGCTTGACCGGGCAAGCTGTCTGCACCGTTTTAAAGATGTATACGAAGCAATGGGCTTTACACCGGATAATCTGCAGAACATTGATATCTGGAACCTGCGTGGAAAGTCAGTCCCTATGGATAAGCTGGCACCAAAGCTGATCCGGCGTGCTGCGAAGAAGAACTATGTGGCTATTATCATTGACCCGATTTATAAGGTAATCACAGGAGATGAAAACAGCGCGGATCAGATGGCAAATTTCTGTAACCAGTTCGACAAAGTCTGCACGGAACTCGGATGCGCGGTGATTTATTGCCATCATCACAGCAAAGGAAATCAAGGAGGGAAGAAATCTATGGACCGTGCTTCTGGTTCCGGTGTATTTGCCCGTGATCCGGATGCTCTGCTGGATCTGATCGAGCTGGAGCCTACAGAAGCGCTGATGAAGCAGGAAGAAAATAAAGCGATCTGCAAGGTGTGTACGGACTATCTGGATGCGCATTTCAAGTGGGAGGAAGATCTTTCCCAGGACGATTTACTGAGCAGTGCGCAGATGATGAGCTACTGCGAGGCGCATCTGGACCGGTGGCAGAAGATAGCCCTGGATAAGCAGATCACCGAGGCAAAAGCGGCAGTACAGGCCCATACGGCATGGAGAATCGAAGGGACACTTCGGGAATTTCCAAAGTTCGAACCGGTCAACATGTGGTTTGAGTATCCGGTTCACTGCCTGGATCAGATCGGCGTGCTGAAAGATCTTGAGCTGGAAGCAGACAAACCGGCATGGCAGAAAGGTAGAGAAGCCAGAAAGAAACAGGGAGAGCAAGCACGTAAAGCCAAAAAGGAGAAATATAAGATGGCTATAGAAAATTTCCGGTTTACGCATGAGGACAAATATCCGACGGTAAAGGAGCTGTATGAAGTCCTGAAATCGGATGCAGAAGCAACCGGCGAGAAATATCCGGAGGAAAAAACGGTTCGAAATTCATTAAAAGAAATCGGATTTATGGTAAATAAAGATACGCGTTGTATTTGCCCGATACCTGAAACATTTTAGGTCATGGGCAAATGCCCGACACCTAAAATAACATAGGTCACGGGAATGCCCGTAATCATGGTAACGGGCATCGGGCAGAAAGTTGCCCGACACCTTGTTTTTTAGGTGGCAGGAATGCCCGCCCGGCACCTGTATATAAATATATACCCTAATCGGGCGGGAATGTGCGGGCATGCCCACCCTAAGTGTGGGGCGATTGAGTACGCCCCCACAACGGGTTAGGAGCATACCCACCCAGCACAGACGCGCAGGAAAGGAAAGATGAAAAATGACAGAGTTTTTTATGGCGATGGAACCGCCAACAATAACACACCAGGAGCACAAGGTCACAATCGTGAATGGCAGACCTGTGTTCTATGATCCGCCGGAACTGAAAGCTGCTAAGGAGAAATTGATTGGCAACTTGTACAAGTATCGCATTATGGCACCGTACAGAACGGGCGTAAGGCTGATTACCAAGTGGTGTTTCCCGAAGAATGGACATAAGGACGGAGAGTACAGGATCACAAAGCCTGACACCGATAACCTGCAGAAGATGTTAAAAGACTGCATGACGTTGGTAGGCTTTTGGAAGGATGATGCGCTGGTGGCATCTGAAATTACTGAAAAGTTTTGGGCGGAGAAGCCTGGTATCTATATCCGGATTGAGGAGCTACCATGATGAATTATTTTAAATTCTTTACAGAGGTCTGGCGATTTTTCAAGAAGTATTATAATCGGCCAGGAAAAGAACAGGACTATACTGAGAGCGTCCAGGAATGCTCTCAGCTTGCGAAATCATTCGGTAATGGGGATTTTGTAGACCGGGTATGCATTGCAGTCCTAGAAGAACTGGAACGCTGCTGGAAGGGCAGAGAGGAGGAGTAGATGGCAGTGATTGGAATTATCGTGTTCTGTGGAGTAGTCGTTGGTGCGGCGGCGTTGCTGCTGAACCGGCCAGAGCGGCCGAAGGATCCGCGGGAGGACGAGGAACAGATGGAATATCTGAACGAGTGGAACCAGAAACATAAAAAATAACAAATGCAGAAAGGAGCCAGCCTCCGGCCGGGGCAAAAGAAAAAAATGAAAAATATCAAAGAAAACAATTTCTCGAAAAGAGGGTCAAACAATGAAGGATCTGATTATTGACTGCTTTGCTGGCGGGGGCGGCGCCTCCGTCGGCATCGAGATGGCACTGGGGAGACCGGTAGATATTGCGATTAATCACGATCCGGATGCCATCCTGATGCACAAAACGAATCATCCGAACACGCTGCATCTAACAGAAGATATTTTTAAGGTTGACTTGAAGAAATATGTAAAAGGCCGGCACGTGGCTCTGATGTGGGCGTCGCCGGACTGTACAAGCCATAGCAAGGCAAAAGGCGGTAAACCACGGGAGAAAGGATTGAGAATTCTTCCGTGGGCTGTTTACAAACACGCTAAAGCAATTCTGCCGGACGTGATCCTGATGGAAAACGTAGAGGAAATACAACAGTGGGGGCCGCTTGACAGTAATGGTCATCCGATTAAGGAACGTCGTGGAGAGGACTATCGAAAATTTATTATGGCAATGAAATCTCTTGGATATATGTTTGAGTGCAGAGAACTGATAGCAGCAGACTACGGAGCACCCACGACACGGAAACGCTGGTACGCAATCTTCCGGAGAGACGGACGTGAGATTGTATGGCCGGCACCGACTCACTTCAAGGATCGAGAGCCACGGTGGAAAGCCTGTGGCGACTACATAGACTGGTCAGATTTTGGACGATCCATATTTGATAGGCCAAAGCCTCTGGCGGACGCGACTATGAAGCGTATCGCGAATGGAATCCGGAAATATATCGTGGAAAATCCGAATCCATATATCGTAAAAGATGGAGAAAAGCTGTTTTTGTCGTATCTGGATAAAGCATATGGTGGAAACTATAAAGGTTGTGGAAGTGACCTGCATTCTCCTTGCAGCACAATTACCACCGTAGATCACAATCGTCTGGTGACTGCTTTTCTCATCCAGTATCACGGCGAGACGAAAGCCGGAGATTCCCGGGGCCAGTTTCTAACGGAGCCGATCAAGACCATTGATACCAGTAACCGGTACGGGCTGGTGACAGCGTTTATTACCAAATATTACAAGACTGGTATCGGACAGGGTTGCGATGAGCCATTGCATACGATTACAACATCGCCGGGGCACTTCGGGCTGATATCCGCATTCCTGATTAAATATTACGGATCCGGCGGAAGCTGCCAAGGCATTGACAGGCCACTGGATACGATCACCACGAAGGATCGTTTTGGTTTGGTTAATGTGGTGCTGGATATTCAGGGAGAAAAATACATTCTGAAGGATATCTTCCTGCGAATGCTGAAACCGGAAGAACTGAAGCTGATGCAAGGATTCCCGAAAGATTATATCATTGATCGGGATTACAACTGGAAACCGTACCCGATTGCAAAGCAGGTGGCGCGGATTGGGAACAGCGTGGTGCCGATTATGGCGCAGAAACTGGTAGAAGCAAACTGTCCGTATCTAAAAGTAGGAGTGCGGGTGCCAAACCTTAACATCGATGACAGCCAAGAGCAACTGAGATTTGCGTAAAATAGGAGGATTGAATATGAACAGTGAAGGCTATCGTGATCCGACCGCAGACAGGGCGATTCGAAGCGCAAGCCGCCTGCCGAGACAGATCTGGAGTGTGGTCAAGGTTGTGCGGGAGGTCTTGAACGTGTCGCATCTGGAATTGGTCGAGATCAGAATGAGAGACAGAACAACCGGAAGAGAACACACATGGGGAGGTGATACCAATGGAGAAAAAGGTTCTGGAGCAGTACATAGACGCATGCGAGCTGATCAAAGAGACGGAAAAGGACATTAGACGGCTGAAGAAGAAGCGTCAGACTATTGTGCAGACGAATGTATCCGGGAGCAATCCGGATTTTCCGTACAATCCGCAGCACTTCAAAATCGCGGGGACAGCGTTCACTTATGAGGAGGATGCCCGCCTGCGGCATGAGGAGAAGATTCTGGAAGAGCGCCGGGAGCAGGCGCAGCGGCTGAAAGTGGAGGTGGAGCAGTGGATGAACCACATTCCACAGAGGATGCAGCGGATCATCAAGTACAGAGTCTTCGAGGAGATGAGCTGGAGCCAGGTGGCGGCAAAGCTCGGAAGAAAGGCAACCGCAGATAGCGTGCGGATGGAATATCTGAGGTTCATGGAGGCGGCATAGAAAAATTTGAGAGAAAATGAAAGTTTGTTCGTTTTGTTCGCAATGTTCGTTTTCAAAATGTTATAGTGTATCATGGATAGAACGGCAGGAAGGGTTTCATCTTTTCTTTACCTCCTTGTGAATGTATTTTGATCGGCGGTCAGGTGTCACAGCCTGGCCGTTGAATCGGGCAGACATCAGCCCATGGAAAAAGTCCGAATGATGCACGGTGCAGATTGGTACCCTGCACCTATTGGAACGTAGCTCAAGGAGAGCACAGAGACGCCGGCACGAGGCGCAGGTTCGAATCCTGCCGTTCCAACTCTCCATTGACTGGAGATCATCCCCCATATACTTCTTTTAAAACGTCCTGTAGAAATGCAGGACGTTTTGTAGTATGATGACAGAAAAAGGAGGAAAGTATAGGATGGATATAGGATTTGTAATTACGTATTTGCTTTGCCCAATTATTGTTTCTGTTGGCTTAATAACAGGGAAAAGGACAGGAGACCATCATCAATTATTGACGGCATATGCATTTAAAGGAATGTTTTATTTTTATTCGGCTGCGGCGAATTTGATCCATTTTATTAACCAATCGCATACAGAAAGAGATATTATTGGGCTTGCGATTGGATTGGCGATTATTGAGGGGACAAATGGAATAATGGAAGCAAAAACAGCTGCTTTAGAATGGGCAAAAGAGCAAGAAAAAAAATAATATGTGAAAATCATAGGCGGTCTTGCATAGAGACTGCCTTTTGTTATATTCAAAAACGACGAATCGAGGTGATGGAACATGGCCCGGGCGCCAGATAAAAGAATAGAGCAGGCAAAGGGCATGTACCTGAAAGGCATGAAATTGGTTGAGATTGCAAGTCAACTGAATCTGCCGGAAGGAACTGTTCGCCGTTGGAAATCTACTCACAGATGGGATAACGAGCGTTCGGATAAAAAAAGCGAACGTTCGGATAAGAAAAAAAGAGGCGGTCAACCGGGAAATCAAAATGCGACCGGTCCGCCGGGAAATAAGAATGCAGTTAAGACAGGAGAGTTTGAAGCTCTCTTTTTTGATTGTCTGGATCCAGAAGAAAAACGGTTGACTGAAATGGTGACGCCGGACAAGGAGCAGTTGCTCCTGCAGGAAATTCAGCTATTGACTGTGCGGGAACGGCGGATGTTGAAAAGAATTGAGATGCTGAAGAACATGGAGCAGCCGACGGCTGATGAAAATGCTGAGCCAGAAGAACAAGTTCCAGCGGGAATGAGTGTTACCGGATATCGATCTGGAATTGAAAAAGGAAAACCAACTGTCTTAAAAGAATACGAGGGAATTCTGGGACAAATCCAGTCCATAGAAGATGCCTTAACCCGCGTGCAGGCGCGGCGCCAGAGAGCCATTGAGGCTTTACATAAATTTGGTTACGACGATGCACGGCTGGAACTTGCAGCAATGCAGCTTGAATTTGAAATGAGCAAACAGGATGTTCAGCAGGAAGAAACCGGCGATGATGGATTCCTTTCCGCGATGAATGCCGTGGCGCAGGAAGTCTGGGGTGATGAGAGTGTATGAGAAGATCTCATCGTTGAAAACAAAGCTGCAGAATCTCACGCGAAACATTAAAAATTGTCAGAAAGACCAGACATTCCATTTTTCGCCGTTTTCCAGAAAACAGAAGCAGGTTCTTACCTGGTGGTGCAAGGATTCGCCAGTCCATGATAAGGATGGAATCATAGCTGATGGCGCTATCCGTTCTGGAAAAACAGTCAGTATGTCGCTGTCATTCGTGCTGTGGGCAATGAACAATTTCTCTGGCCAGAATTTTGCCATGTGCGGCAAGACGATCGGTTCATTCAGACGAAACGTTTTGTTCTGGCTGAAACTGATGTTGAAATCCAGAGGATACAGAGTTGCGGATCACAGAGCCGATAACTTAGTTGTCGTATCCAGGGGCAGTGTTGAAAACAATTTTTACATATTTGGTGGTAAGGACGAACGTTCACAAGACCTCATCCAGGGTATTACTCTGGCAGGGGTCTTTTTTGATGAAGTTGCTCTGATGCCTGAATCATTTGTCAATCAGGCAACCGGTCGATGCTCCGTTGAAGGTTCCAAATTTTGGTTTAACTGCAATCCGGACGGGCCATATCACTGGTTTAAAACCAATTGGATTGACAAAAGGAAAGAAAAACAGCTGCTGTATCTCCATTTTACAATGGATGACAACCTAAGCCTATCCGAGAAAATAAAAATCAGATACCGAAACATGTATACCGGGGTGTTCTATAAAAGATATATCCTGGGCTTGTGGGCTATGGCTGAGGGTATTATCTACGATATGTTCAGCGAAGCACAACATGTGAAAGATCCATCGCTATTTGAAAATTTATTGCTTGACAGCAATAGATATGTCAGTTGCGATTATGGAACTCAAAATGCAACGGTGTTTCTCCTGTGGGAAAAAGGAACGGATGGCGTTTGGTATTGTACGAAAGAATATTATTATTCTGGACGAGAGGAAGGAAAGCAGAAAACGGATGCAGAGTATGCAGACGACTTGGGGAATTGGTTGGATAAGATGGAAATTCGCGCAATTATAGTGGATCCTGCGGCTGCTTCTTTTATTGCGGAATTGCGAAAACGTGGATTTAAAATCATAAAAGCCAAAAATGATGTAGAGGACGGAATTCGATTGGTAGCAACCAAATTGAATTTGCAAAAAATTGTATTTTCAACGACTTGTATAAATACAATTAAAGAATTTGCATCTTATATTTGGGATAAAAAAGCTGCTGAAAACGGAGAAGACAAGCCAGTGAAGCAATATGATCATGCGATGGACGCTGTACGATATTTTGTATATACAATACTTGGGGAGCGACCACGGCTGAACAGAAAGGTGAAAGGAGGGATATAGAAGTGCGAACGAATTTATATAGGCTACCGTCGGAAGAGACGCTGACAGATGCCAAATTGAACGAATTTATCATGCGGCATTCCGGAGAGTGCGCATTTAGATACAGCAGGCTGCAGGAGGCCTACGAGACGGATTACCCGCTCCTGCATGAGCCGTTAAAGCCCAAGTGGAAGCCGGACAACCGGATCATGGTCAATTTTGCGAAATACATCGTGGATACGATGAACGGCTTCTTCATCGGGCATCCGATCAAACTGCAGGTAGACGATGGAAACGAAGCGGTTGAGAAATATGTTGATTTTCTGGATCAGTATAATGATCAGGACGATAACAATGCCGAACTGTCCAAGATCTGCAGTATCTTCGGTAAAGGCTATGAAATGTATTACGTAGATGAGAACGGAAATATCGGTATCACCTATCTGAGCCCGCTGGATGCATTCATGATCTACGACGATTCCGTGCTGGAAAGGGAACGATATTTCGTGCGGCTGTATTACGATTCGAATCAGATCCTTCATGGAAGCGTATCGGACGAGACGAAGGTCCGCTGGTTTACAATCAAAGGAAAATTGCTCTGGGATGCAGACGAGAAGATACACGGTTTCGACGGCGTTCCGGCATCGGAGTACGTAGAAAACAATGAGCGTATGGGAATCTTCGAGCCGGTCCTTACGATGATTAATGCATACAACAAGGCGATCAGCGAGAAAGCCAATGATGTTGACTATTTCGCGGATGCCTATCTCAAGGTTCTTGGTTCCAAGCTGGAAGAAGACGATGTGGCGCATATCCGGGATGACAGAATCATTAATTTCGACGGGGACACCGAACGGTTGATTGTCGAATTTCTTCAGAAACCGGATGGTGATACCACGCAGGAGCATCTGATCGATCGTCTGGAAAAGCTCATTTTCCATATCAGCATGGTGGCCAATATCTCGGACGAGAATTTTGGCACCAGTTCCGGCATCGCCATGAAATATAAACTGCAGGCAATGAGTAACTTGGAAAAAACGAAAGAGCGGAAATTTACCAGTGGAATGAACCGGAGGTATCGTCTGATTTTCTCAAATCCGGTCTCAGGAATGAAAAAAGATGACTGGGTGAAGATCCATCCACATTTTACGCCAAATTTCCCGGCAAACCTGCAGGAAGAGGCAGAGATCGCGAAGAATCTGGAAGGTGTGGTCAGCCAGGAAACACAGCTCGGGGTGCTGTCTATTGTGGACAATGTACAGGATGAAATCAAGAAAATTGATACCGATCAGAACAAGGTGAGAGCGGATCCAGTGATGAAGCAGATGTTTGGCGGCGGTGGACAGGATGACGAGTAAGGAATACTGGCAGAAACGTGAGACGGAACATGCCAAGAAGAATAAGATGTCTGGGCAGACCTATGCAGAAGAGATCCGGAAGACCTATGCGTATATGGCGGATCAGATTCAGAAGGAAATCGATGGATTTTACGCAAAATACGCCAATGCTGAGAAGATTTCGCTGGCAGAAGCAAAGAGAAGGGTTTCCAAGCTCGATATCGAAGAGTATGGCAGGAAAGCGGCGAAATACGTCAAAGAAAAAGATTTTTCCGACCAGGCGAATGAAGAGATGCGGCTGTACAATGCAACCATGAAGATCAACCGTCTGGAACTGCTGAAAGCCAATATCGGGCTGGAAATGGTATCCGGTTTCGATGAACTGCAGAAATATTTTGACAAGACGCTGACACAGCAGACAATAGAAGAATTTCGCAGGCAGGCGGGTATTCTTGGCAATTCCGTGCAGGAAAATGGGAAAATGGCGCGGGCAATTGTCGATGCGTCATTCCATAACGCCACTTATTCCGATCGAATCTGGATGTATCAGGATATGCTGAAAGCAGAGCTGGACAAGCTGCTGAAAACAGGGCTAATCCAGGGCAAGAACCCGCGGGAGCTTGCGGTGCACCTGCAGAAACGCTTCGGTGCAAGCCGGGAGGATGCAGAGCGGCTCATGGTCACGGAGCTTGCCAGAGTCCAGACAGAAGCGCAGAAGCAGTCCTATATTCGAAATGGATTCGAAGAATATACATACGTTGCCTGCGGGAATGCAGATGTCTGCGAGCGGTGCCAGGCGTTGGATGGTAAGCATTTCAAAGTGCAGGATATGATGCCGGGAACGAACGCGCCGCCGATGCATCCACGGTGTCACTGCTCCACAGCAGCCTATGAAGACAGTGCAGAATATGAGAAATGGTTGGACTTTCTGGAGCAGGGTGGTACCACAGAAGAATGGGAAGCATCGAAAAACAGAAAGGCAAGATATAAAGACAACGAAGGAATATTCCAAACATTGGATGGCAGATCAAAGGGGCGAGACGTTATCAAACCTCGAAATATCATGAAAGAAATGAAAAAGTCCAGCATCGGAACGGAAATGTTGGAATATCTTCAGGAAAATGATATTCAAATAAAGGTATGGTACGGAGTTGATGTTGATGAAGGACTGGACGGACTTTTCGAAGATGGAGAAATCAACATTTATGCTGATAATACCAAAACGGTTCGTGAAACGGCTATTACGGTGATTCACGAGGCCACGCATGCCAAAATCAACAAGCCAAATACCAAAAGTCAAGAACTGCAATGCTATGTGAACGAGTACAGGCATCAAAACATTGAATTGACAGAGAAAGTGCTCCAGGATATAATTAATCATATAAATGATAAATATCCGAATCTGAAATGGGAGTGATTGTGTATGACGAATACTCTGAATATTCCGCCTCATGAGAGAGTAAAGCTCTTGAGGAAAGGCGAAAAAGTTTTGTGCAAAAAATGTAAAACAGGAATCATGATTCCTGTTGGCGACCGTGAAAAAACCAATACTTTTTACTGTGATTCTTGCAAGAATCAGTTAATTATCAACTGATGATAAGGAGACAGGACAAATGGCTCAGAATGATTATTTCGTGATTGTATACCAGGTACTGAAATATCTGTATGAATGCTTGAAAAAGGGTGAAAAACCAGAAGCGTGTTACCTTACGGCATCAGCTTATAATATTCCTGAGAATTATTGGCAGTATATCATTTTAAGCCTGATTACGGAAGAATATGTAAAAGGCATTGCTGTTAATCATACGAAAGATGGCGTTCTTTTAGGCGATCTGCCGGATGCTATTATCACGCCCAAAGGTATTTCATATCTGTTTGAGAATTCATTGATCGAAAAGGCAAAAAGGACATTGAAAGACGTAAAAGAAATGGTTCCATTTGTATAATTAACCACCAGTCGAGAGGCCGGTGGTATTTTTGTGCCCATTTGTTAAGAAAGAGAGGATCAGAGAATGATTGAGGTGCGCGTTCGTAAAAACGAAATTAAGGTGTCCGGTCATGCAATGTACGCACCGCACGGGCAGGACATCGTCTGTGCGGGTGTTTCCAGCCTTGTGCGGACGCTGATCCGCTCGATCGAGGCTCTAACAAGGGATGAAATAGAATACAAAGTATCGCCCGGATGGGTTGATATACAGTATGGGAATCTATCGGAGAAAGCAAGAACTCTGGTGGATTCCTTTTTTGTCGGCATCTGTCTGATGGCCGATGAATTTCCGGAGTATGTCCGGATCGTGTAACCGATGTGACCGGAATGTCGTTAAACTATGATTCCGGAGCAACGGCACGGGGCTATTACAGAACGGGACGGGGCAGAAAGGACCGAACATGAAGTATAAAAACAATCGTTGGAGATCTCCAATGATCAACCTGCAGTTATTTGCAGAAGGCGAAGGAAACGACAATGGAGCCGGAAACGGAGACGATGGCGGAGCTGGAGCAGGTTCTGGAGATGGCGGCAATGAGATGTCGTTTGATGATTTTCTGGGGCAGGCAGAGAATCGCGCGGAGTTCGACCGCAGAGTGCAGAAAGCGGTAAATACAGCAGTGACCAAAGCGCAGGAAAAGTGGCAGGCACTGACTGATGATAAGCTTTCAGAGGCGGAAAAGCTGGCGAAGATGACAAAGGAAGAGAAAGCGGAGTATAAAAACCGGAAGTTGGAAAAGGAACTGGCAGATCTGAAACGGCAGAATTCGCTCTCGGAAATGTCAAAGACGGCCAGAAAGATGCTGGCAGATGAAGAAATCAACATCCCGGATGAACTTCTGGCACATCTGGTATCGGAAAGCGCTGAGGATACCAAGACGGCAGTCGAAGCTTTCACAAAGATGTACAAGGATGCAGTACAGGCTGCCGTAAAAGATGCCCTGAAAGGAAATACCCCAAAGGGCGGATCCGGCGGAAAAGGCGCTGTGACAAAAGAACAGATTCTTGCAGTCAGCAACCCAATTGAACGGCAGCGGCTGATTGCGGAAAATATTGCATTATTTCAGTAGGAGGAAAACAGCATGCATAGAATTGGAAAATTAGGGCTGCAGGTATTTGCGACACCGGATAACATGACAGGTCAGGCACAGATCCAGGTAAAAGCCCGCGAGATTGATTTCGTAACATCTTTCGGCAAAAACATTCAGGCACTGCTTGACGTCCTGGGTATTATCCGAATGATCAAGAAAGATAACAACACCGTTTTAAAGACAAAAAAGGTGACAGGAAACCTGCAGTCCGGTGAGGTCGCAGAGGGCGAAGAGATCCCGTACTCCCAGTACGCTGTGGAAGAAATTCCGTTTGATACTATTAAAATCAGCAAGTATCGTAAGGGAGTAACCCTGGAGGCAATCGCGGAAAAGGGATATGATGCCGCAGTACAGGATACCGACGAAGAGTTCAAAACCGATCTGCAGAACGTTGTCATGGATAAGCTGTACGCACAGCTGAAAGCAGGTTCTCTGACTGGCCATGAAAGCACTTGGCAGATGGCGGTTGCTATGGCAATCGGAAAGGTTAAAGATAAGTTCAAAAAGATGAGAAGAACGGCTACCGGCGTAGCAGTATGGGTAAATACACTGGATGTGTATAAATATGTCGGTGCCGCGGATATCTCCCTGCAGACAGCGTTCGGCTTTGAGTACATGAAGAAGTTCCTTGGCGCTGATGTTGTCTTCGTAAGCTCTGAAATCCCGGAAAACGTCGTCATTGCTACTCCGCTCAACAACATCATCGGATATTACATCGATCCGGGCGACTCTGAGTTCGTAAAAGCTGGCCTCAGCTATACAACGGACCCGACTACTCATTTTATCGGTTTCCATGCACAGGGTACTTACGAGAGAGCAATTTCGGATCTGTACGCTATTATGGGTCTGCGCTTATTCTGTGAGTACCTGGATGCCATCGCCTACATCTCCGTTGGTGGCGCGGATACACAGACTCTTGGAAAACTGACCGTAACGGCGGCAGAAGGATCTGAAACAGGAAAAACAAAGATCTCCGTAAAAGAGCAGCTGATGTCTATGAAAAACTGTTGGAAGTACAAAGATGCGGCATCCGCGACTACCGTGAAATACGGCGATGACGTGAAAAACTGGAGCAAATGGGATGGAGAATCCGAAATCGCATCTACAGAAACCCATCACATCACGCTGGTTGAGTGTGATCAGAACTATAAAGCAGTCCGTTCTGGCGATGTAACAGTAGATGTGAAGAGCTGAGAAGGAGGAACCTATGTACAGGGTGATTGAATACTTTACGGATCTTCATGACGATGACCATGAGTACCGAGAGGGTGATGTTTTCCCGCGCGAGGGAATCAAGGTCTCGAAAGAGCGCCTGGAAGAGCTTGCTTCGGATAAAAACCTGCGTGGAACCCCGGTGATCGAACTGGTAAAAGAACCAGAGAAGTAGGAGGCAGTCGATGCTCGAAGATCTGAAACTGCTTCTTGGACTGGAAGACACAGATAAAAAGACAGAACAGCAGCTACAGCTGATTCTGAATGCCACGAAACAGCGGTTGAAATTTCTTCTTGGCGGTCTGGAGCCGCCGGAAGAAATGGAATACATCATATTGGATGTTTCAGTCATTCGATTCAACCGAATCGGATCAGAAGGGCTCTCCTCTCACAGTGTTGAGGGCGAGAGCCTTTCCTGGTCTGAAAATGATTTTGCCGGGTACATGGATGATATTCAGTCTTATCTGGACAGCCAGTGGAAGGCAAGGAAGGGAAAGGTAAAGTTTCTGTGAGATATGATACACCAGTTTTCTTCCAACGGGTCCTGCCGGGCGAATATGATTCGAAAACCGGAAACTATGCTGCAGACCAAGTCACAGAGGTGCAGAAAATGGCTTCTGTGATGGATACGAGAGCAGAGATCATGCAGATCGTATACGGAGGAATCCGTCAGGGCAGCGTGACCGTACAGCTTCAAAATCATTACCAGAAACCGTTTGATCGGATACGGATCGGGAACACAAACTATAAAGTGGACTATACGCGGAAACTTCGCGTGAAACAGACTTTTATTTTATCGGAGGTGGTCTGATGCCGAAAATCAAACTGGAAGGAATGGAAAAACTGCAGGTCAAATTGAAGAAAAACGTGCAGATGAGCGATGTAAAGCGGGTTGTAAAGGAAAATGGAAAATCTTTACAGGAGGCGGCACAGAGAAAAGCACCAGTAGATACCGGTACGTTGAAACGGAGTATTGGTCTTGAGATCCGGGACGGAGGTCTTACGGCCGAGATAGAGCCGACAGCAGAGTACGCAGCATACGTGGAGTATGGAACCCGTTATATGAATGCGCAGCCATACATGCGGCCTTCCTACACGGCTCAGAAAGAGAAGTTCAAATCCGATCTGAAAAAGCTTACGAGGTGATACCATGGATCCACAACAGGAATTATTCAGTGCATTACTTCTGGAATTGAAAAAACAGTATCCGGACAGTGTGTATGACACGTTTTTACCGCCGGAAGGCACGCCATATCCGTTTATCTATCTGGCAGACAGCGTTTTAACCGACAAAGCCAATAAAACGGCTGTGTTCGGCAACGTAAGCCAGACAATCCACGTCTGGCACGATAATCCGCGGCAGCGCGGCATAGTTTCACAGATGCTTCTGCAGATCAAGCAGATTTGCAGACATCTGGAGCACACCGGCAACTTTTCCTGGTCCGTGCAGGACTTAAATCAGAGAATATTGCCGGACACAACCACCAATCAGCCACTTCTTCACGGTATCGTGGAAGTGACTTTTTTATTCAGTTAGGAGAACAGCATGAGAAAAACAATTGATTTACAGTTATTCGCAGATGCGGTACGTGGTAAAAAGATCGTTTATCTGTACCGTCTAAAAAAAGATGCGGCTAAAAATGCAGCTACAGCATTAGCGTTTACGACAGAGAACGGCAGAACGACAAGCAAGGATGCCGATACCACAGAGACAAAGGATGGCACGATCCGTACCCCGGGAGCAGCCGAGGTTGAGATTACGGCAACCAGTATTCTTGCCAAGGGCGACACACTGATCGACTCTCTTGAAGATGCCATGATCAATGATGAACTGGTCGAGATCTGGGAAGCAAATCTGGATGAACCAGCATCCAGCGGAAGCAATAAATTCAAGGGAAAATATTTCCAGGGTTACGTAACGGAGCTGGAAAAGACTTCGAATGCCGAGGATATGGTAGAAGTATCCCTTACCTTTGGCGTAAACGGAACCGGCGAGAAAGGCGATGTGACAGTGACAGCCGCACAGCAGGAAGTAGCGGCATACGTATTTACAGATACAACTAAAACAGGAGCGTAAAAATGCAGAGGGCGAGCAATCGTCCTCTTTTTTGAACAGTAAAGGAGAAAAATGATATGGAACTTACAATCAATGGACAGGTGTATCAGTTTAATTTTGGCATGGGATTCATGAGAGAAATGAATAAAAAAGTAACTATGCCGGTAGACGGAGTAAAAGATGCTAAGAAGAATATTGGCCTGAGATACGCTGTGGCAGGGATCATGGACGGAGATGTAGAGTCTCTTGAGGATCTGTTACTCGTAGCGAATAAAGGGCAGAATCCGAGAGCAACTACAGAAATTCTGGATGAATATATTGATGATCCGGATACCGATATCAATCAGCTCTTCGAAGATACGATGGGTTTCTTAAAGAGTGCAAATGCTACGAAGAAATGCGTCCAGAATCTCGAGAAGACGATCGAGGAAGAAAAAGCGAAGAAGTAGGCGATATAACTCATGAAGAGGCGAGCTTCGAAGAACAATACCGGGAAGCTGCAATCAGCTGCTTCCGGTATTTGGGATTCACATCGTTTGAGCAGGTTGATCGTCTGACGATAGCACAGTACGAAATTATGATGGAAGCGCTGAGATATCGGATAGTAGACGACGAATACAGGGCACATCGGCAAGCCTTTCTGAATTTTGCTGCCCAGGCGCAGAAAAAATCTGGGAAGAAAACAGTGCCAGTATACAAAAGATTCCGAAATTTCTTCGACTATGAAAAAGAATTAAAAAATGTGAAGGAAAAGAAACATAAGAAGAGCGATCCGCGTTTTGTTGGAATATCCAAGTTGTTAAAGAAAGGAGGGCGAACAGATGGCAGAATCTTATAGCGTAAAAGCGGTTTTGTGCGCGGAAGATAAAAACTTCTCGTCAATGATGTAATCATGTAGCAGTTATGCTGATAATCTGAAAAATACGCTTACAAGTGGAATTGGATTTGGTGCTATGGCGGCGATTGGATCCAATGCAGTCTCGGCAATCAGAAGCGGACTGAAAAGCTTGACTGCTGGTGCAATAAGCGCTGGCGCGAATTTTGAGAATGCTATGTCGTCTGTAGCAGCTATTTCCGGAGCTACAGGATCCGACTTTGATAGACTGTCTGAAAAGGCAAAACAGCTTGGAAAATCCACGCAGTACACCGCAAGCGAGACAGCTTCTGCGATGGAGTATATGGCAATGGCCGGCTGGAAAACTGAGGATATGTTAAATGGAATCGAAGGTGTAATGGATCTAGCCGCAGCGTCGGGAGAAGATTTGGCAGGCGTTTCTGACATTGTAACAGATGCGATGACAGCGTTCGGCTTATCAGCAGATGGCACAACCAAAATTATTAAAGATGGTTTTACGAAAGAAGTTTCTAACGCTTCACATTTTGCTGACGTTCTTGCAGCGGCTTCGGCCAATTCCAATACAAATGTTGCCATGTTGGGTGAATCATTTAAATATGCGGCTCCGGTAGCTGGATCGTTAGGCTATAGTGTAGAAGATACAGCCATCGCTCTCGGTCTCATGGCTTCATCAGGATTGAAAAGCAGCATGGCCGGAAGTAGCCTTCGAACTATTCTGACGAATCTTGCAAAGCCAACAGATGATATCAGTGACGCAATGGATTATTTGGGCATATCGTTGCAGAATGGTGATGGCTCGATGAAGTCTCTGATGGACATTGTAACCGATCTGCGCGGTGCATTTGGACAATGCAAAATGCCAATGGATCAGTTCCAAGAGAACCTTGCAAAACTTGACGAAAAGTATGCCAATGGAGAGCTGACAGAAAAGAAGTATAATGAAGCATTAGCAGATTTAACGGAAAAGGCTTATGGAGCAGAGGGAGCGTTAAAGGCCAAATACGCTGCTACGTTAGCTGGAAAAGAGGGTATGTCAGGTCTGCTTTCAATCGTGAGTGCGGCACCAGAGGATTTTGACAAGTTAACCAATGCCATTTATAACAGTGACGGTGCAGCCAAAGAAATGGCAGAGATCAAAATGGATAATCTTCGGCACGATGTCGTGAAACTGCAGTCTGCTATGGAAGGACTTGGAATTACTGCATTCAACCAGGTTGGCGGAAAAATGAGAGGTTTGGTTGGCATCGCAACTGAGACGGTTGGAAAAATTGATGAAAAGCTTGCCAGCGGAAAAGGGATCGAAAAGGCTGTCGATAAAATAGAATCAATGGTTGAGAAAGCAAAACCATATTGGGATATTTTCAAAACGGACGCATTGGAAGCGGGAACGGCGCTGGGCGATGCGGCTGGGGCGATCATAGGAGATATTAAGAAGCTTTCAGGTTCTTTTGGTAGCACAGAAAGTATTGAAAATTTCTCTACCACTTTGGGAGAGGTCAAAGATGGAATTGTAGCAGTTTCGGGATTTTTGGAAAAACATTCAGACGCGATTGCAAAAGTAGCGGTGGCACTTCCGAAACTCTTGATTGCATATAAAGGCTTTAAAATCGTTAAGGCTGTAGCACCGTTTGTTGGCGCATTTACAGGAGCTGTTGGAGGGCTGGCAAAGGCTGGACTCGGGAAAATCGCACCTGGGCTATTTGGTGTTTCAAAAGGCCAGGAGGCAGTTGGAAAATCCAGCGGCGGTAGTGCGAAGAAAATGGTAGCGTCTGCCAAGGCTTTTATGATGATGGGCGTTGGAGTGCTGGCGATCAGCGCAGGATTCTACTTGCTTGCACAGTCGGCAATTGCAGTAGCCAATGCTGGTCCGGGGGCAATAGCTGTTTTTGCCGGTTTGATTGGCGTGGTAGTAGGGCTCGCAGTTGGTATGACGAAAATGTTTTCATCTATGTCCGGCGGCTCAAAGAAATTAACAGCGATGGCACCGGCGCTTCTGGCGTTGGGAGCGGCTGTGCTAATGATTAGCGCAGGTTTGGCACTTTTGGCATATTCTTCGATTCAGTTGGCGAGTGCCGGTCCGCTGGCTATCGGCGTAATGGTAGGAATGGTGGTTGCACTTGGCGGCTTGATGCTGGTGGCCAAGAGTGTAGCGCCAACGCTTTCGGCCGGAGCGGTTGGATTTGTTGCGTTTGGCGCTGCGGTATTAATTGCAGCAGCCGGAATCAGTTTGTTATCCTTGGCGGCTATTAATCTTGCAAATGCCGGTCCGCTGGCTATTGGATGTATGGTTGGCATGGTTGCGGCAATCGCTTTGTTGGCAGTTGGAGCGGCTGCTCTTGGACCAGCACTAACAGCGGGAGCAGTTGGCTTTATTGCATTTGGAGCCGCTATTGTTTTGGTAGCAACAGGTGCGTTGATTGCCAGCGCGGCATTGGCGGTTGTGTCCGCTGTTCTTCCTTCAATTGTACAATATGGAATCCAGGGAGCGGTAGCTATTGCTCAGCTTGGCACAAGCATGATTGTTTTTGGCACCGGAGCTGCTGTTGGAGGAGTTGGCGCAACCGTGCTCGGAGTTGGTCTTGCGTTGGTCGGCGTAACTGCACTGGCTGCAGCCGCAGGAGTAATTGCATTGGCTGCCGGAGCAGCGGTGCTTGGAGCTTCGCTTGTGATGGCAGGTGCAGGTTTGACGATTATGGGAGCAGCATTTCCACTTGTAGCGGCTGGCGCAAAGGCCAGTGCGGCTGGATTGACGGCATTACTTGGATCTGGTACTGCGGCCAGTGCAGTTTTTGTGATTTTGGCAGGATCTTCTGGCGCGGCAGCTGTAACAGTTGGCGTATTTGCAGCGGCAATGGTGGCCGGAGCCGCAGGAACCGGTCTTATGGTAGTTGCTCTGAAATCAGTAAATTCCAGTATGAAGTCAATCGCTGGAAATGCGAAAAGCGCTGAAAAATCGCTTACAGGTATGCGCTCCAGCGTGAATGTTGTGAATTCTGGGCTGGATGCATTGGGAAACAAGGCGAAATCTGCGATCAGTGCATTGATTAAGCAGTTTTCCCAAGGAGAAAGTAAAGCGAAGACTTCTGGAAATGCGGTTGGAAATAATTTTAATAATGGCGTTTCAGCTGGAATGTCAAGGGCGGTTTCTACAGCAGAAACAATGTCAAATTCAATCGTAATTACCATGCGATCATCGGCAGGTGGGGCCTATAACAGCGGTGCTTACATCGGCATGGGTCTCGCTAACGGTATGGCAAGCCAGGTCGGCCATGTAAGAGCAGTGGCGGCACAGCTTGCGGCGGCTGCAGAAGCGGCGATCCGGGCAAAAGCGCAGATTCACAGTCCCGCGCGAGTGACGGACAAGCTGGGCAACTATTTCGGTATTGGTTGGATCAACGGCATTATGGATCATGTTCAGGAAGCAAAGCAGGCAGCCATGGAGCTGATACAGATTCCGGAGCTTACACCTGCACCGGAAATCGGAATGAGCCTTCGGACTGGATCTGAAGATCTGAATGACAGCTATCAGTATAGCAGTAATGGAAAATATACCATCTATGTACCGGTTAATCTGGACGGAAGAGAAATCGGAAAGGCGACTGCAACGTATACACGTGAAGAAATTGAGAAACAGGAGACTAGGGAGAACCGAAAGAAAGGCAGGAGAATGAATGTATAACTTTGTAGATACAACAGAGCGATACCCAGGGCAGAACCTGCCTTCGGAGGCTCTCATGTTTAATGGAAACTATTTGGAAAATGTGATTCCCGGCTACCGGACACTATATGTGTCTGGCCGGGAAATTTTAGGGACGGAGATTACAGATCTGGAAACTGGCGTATCCGATGGTACGAAATACCGGCGCAAACGCTATCAACCCAGAACCATTGTGGTTGGATATCAACTGATTGCTGAAGATAATTCGGCTTTTCGTAGTGCGTATAACAAGCTGAATGCTCTTCTGGATGAAGAACAGGCGACTCTTATTTTTGCGGATGAGCCGGACAAATATTATATTGGAACAAAGCAGGGAGCCGGTGAGGTGCCTGCAGGAAAGAACTCGATTACATCGGAGCTGGAATTTTACTGCGCGGATCCATTCAAGTATTCGGTGGAAGAATTTACGGTGAATCCGACTGCGGATGACGGAAAAACGTTCATTGTGTCGTACAACGGCACTTATCGGGCCTTTCCAAAGCTTCAGGCAGTAATGCACAGTGAAAATGGAGTAGTAGGTTTTGTAAATGACTCCAAGAAAATTCTTCAGTTCGGTGATCCGGATGAGTTGAACGGAGAAACATACAAAAAAAGCGAACTGATAACAAGCTATGCTGACCAATATGTCTGGTCACAGGATGCGGCGTGGAAAGATGATACAGGGAGCAACTTCTTATACAGTAACAGCAAGACGGCTGGAAAGCTGGGTGTCATGAGCGTAGACAGCATCAAAGGTCTGTATCTGGCCAGCAGTGGATATGTAAGTCCAAACACAAACGGCTGGAATGGAGCTATGAAATCTATTGATGTGGTAGATTCCAATGGAGCAAAGGGAGCGACGCACCTCTATTGTTACATGAACAGCTGGTTTGAAACTGGTCTTATGGGGCAGACGGGCTGCCAGGCGATTGCTTTCTGCGATGCGAACGGAAAAATGATCTGCTGCCAGGAGATATACAAAACCGATACGATCGGAAACACAGCGCACATGAATATGTGGGTAGGTGGAAACAACCCGCGTATCGTCAAAACATATACTTTTGAACCTTGCCATCGAAAAGATGCAAACCCATACAGCCAAACGTATGGCGCAAGCGACATGATGAAACATGGAGAGAAAATACGTTTTTTCTGGAAGGGCAGTTATCCGGAATTTACAGTTCCAGAATTAAAAGATGTGAAAGTGGCAACAGTGAAATTGTATTTGGGACAGTGGGGAAGTCGAAATACAGGAAATCAGCTTGTCACCAGAAATTATTTCCGCGGCATCTTCGTGAGAATTGACAATGTAGAAAAATGGCGTGATATTCCGAATAAATTTTCGGTAAATCAGGTTTTGACAGCTGACTGTAGCAATGGAGAGGTCATGTTACAGGGACTTCCGAGACAGGATCTTGGTGCGTTGGGCAACGATTGGGAGAACTTTTGCCTGCAGCCTGGAATGAATCAGATCCAATGCATTGCATCGGACTGGGCAACACAGCCAACATACACAATGAAATACAGGGAGGTGTTTCTATGATTTTATATTTTGCGGACCGACATATGAATGTCCTTGGGCAGGCAAGCACAGAGCTACCGAAGGGATTGTACATTTCTGATGATCTGAAAACAGAAGAGGTGGAAGCAGGTGTTGCTACACTAGAATTTACGCTGAATTACACGGCGAGCACGCGGAATGATGCGAAACAGTATGGTTCTGTTGGCAATTATATTCTTCGGAAGAATGGCGATGAGCAGGAATTTTATACGATCATTACCAGCGAAGAAAATATTTTCAAACAGGAAGTAGAAATCTATGCCGAGGATGCCGGTATGGATCTCCTGAACGAGACAGTTGGCGAATACAAAGCAGACAAGGCATATCCAGCGAGCTACTATGTTGAAAAATTCAGCGACGATTCCGGCTTTGAAATTGGAATCAATGAGGTCAGCAATTATAACCGGAAACTGTCCTGGGAGGGTGAGACCACCGCTTCTGAGCGTATTTTGAGCGTTGCCACGCAGTTTGACGCGGAAGTTTCCTATACTTTTGAAATCGACCGGTTGAAAATCAAGCACAAATATATCAACCTGCATAAGAAGCGCGGCGTAGATCAGGGGCGAGAACTTCGGATCAACCGGGAAGTGAAAAATATCATTGTAAAAAGTTCAGTAGAAGATCTGGCTACGGCACTTTCCGTTACCGGCGGATATCCGGAAGACAGTGAAACGCCGATCAATCTGAAAGGGTATAAGTATGATGACGGCGATATATATCTGTCCGGCAGTACGATTTATTCCCGGAGCGCAGTGGCCAAATGGAGCCGGTATCTTTCCGAAAAAGGAAATGGAACCGGTCATATTGTCCAGACTTACACCTATGATACGTTAAGTCAGTCAGAGTTGTGCAATCGTGCCGTATCAAAGCTGAAAAAGATCTATGATGCAGCCGTATCCTACGAAGTGGAACTGGCGTATCTGCCGGATGGAATCAAGATCGGCGATACAGTGAACATTGTAGATGATGCCGGAGAACTGTATTTGTCTGCAAGAATCATGAAACTGGAGTCCTCCATTTGCAATGATGAGTACACGGCAACGCTGGGCGAATACAAGCTGAAATCGAGTGGAATTTCAGAAAAGATGGAGAGCCTGGCTGCACAGTTTGAAAAACTGGCAAAGAACCGGACGTTTTACACTTGGGTTGTGTTTGCTGATACGGAAACGGGCGGCGGAATATCGCTCAAATCAGCTGGAAAGACATACATGGGTATCGCATACAATCAGACGACAAAACAGCCGGTACTTACAGACCCGAGCATCTATACCTGGGTAAAGGTTGTTGGAGAGCAGGGAATTGCGGGAGAGCCCGGAAAGAATGGTCTGACTAGTTTCTTCCATGTGAGATATGCTGATGTTCCGAACCCGACAGCAAATCAGTTGCGGAAGGATACAGGAAAATATATCGGTACCTACGTGGACTATATATTGGAGGACAGTACAGATCCGACCAAGTACACCTGGCGAAAATTTCAGGGCGATGACGGAGAGGACGGCGCCGATGGAACCCCTGGAGAAAACGGTGCGAATGGTGAAACCAGTTATCTGCATATCGCTTATGCAACAAGCGCGGATGGAAAGACAGGCTTTTCGACAACCAACGCCGTCGATAAAACGTATATAGGCCAATACGTGGATTTTACCAAGGCTGACAGCACCAATCCGGCGAAGTATCATTGGAGCAAATTTCAGGGGCCGAAAGGAGATAAGGGAGATCCGGGCGAGCAAGGACTGCGCGGCCTGCAGGGCGAAAAAGGTGACCAGGGAATTCAGGGACCCAAAGGCGCTGACGGAAAAGATGGAAAAACGACGTATTTTCACATCAAATATTCTGCGGTTTCGAATCCGACCTCTGCGTCTCAGATGACAGAGACACCGTCAAAATACATTGGAACGTATGTGGATTTTACACAGACGGATTCGGATGATCCGAAGAAGTACAGCTGGCAGCAGCTGGAAGGTTCGCAGGGGCCACAGGGAAAACAGGGAATTTCAGGTACCAATGGAGCAGACGGGAAAACCAGTTATCTGCACATCAAATATAGTAATGACGGTGGGAAGACATTCACCGGGAACAGTGGTGAGGATATTGGCGCTTATATCGGAACATGCGTGGACTATGCAAAAGATGATCCTACAAGTGTCGGAATGTATAAGTGGGCGAAAATCAAAGGCGAGGCTGGAGCCAAAGGTGATAAGGGTGATACGGGTAAGGGGGTTAAATCGACATCTGTTGCATACCAGGTTTCAACTTCCGGAACAACAGTTCCAACTGGCACATGGTCTGGGTCTGTGCCATCTGCATCCGCGGGGCAGTATCTGTGGACACGTACAATCATCACTTACACTGACAACACAACATCCACGATATATAGTGTCGGCCGTATGGGAACCAATGGTGCAAATGGCACCAATGGAAAGAGTATTGGATCAGTAGTCAATTATTACCTGGCAACGGCATCTTCCAGCGGAGTTACAACGGCGACGAGTGGATGGACAACAGCTGTCCAGTCGGTGTCTGCGGCTAAGAAGTATCTTTGGAATTATGAGGTTGTGAAGTATACCGACGGAACCGTGGCGAGTACAACTATGCCTTGCGTCATTGGATCATACGGTGATCAGGGAAGTAAAGGGGATAAAGGTGATACCGGATCAACCGGAAATGGTATTAAGAGTATTACCGAGCATTATGCAGTCTCCGCGTCAAATTCGACTGTTCCTACCTCATGGTCGTCTACGGTTCCGACAATGACAGAGAGCAATAAATATCTCTGGAACTACGAGACAATTACTTATACAAATGGGACAACTGTAGACACAACAAAACGAGTTATCGGTGTATATGGTAACAAAGGTGCTACAGGGGCTACTGGTTCACAGGGATATAGTCTTGTGGCAAATGTGGTTAGAGATGCCTTCACAGAGTCTCGGTGGACAACATATGGAACGATTAATCACGAAGAAACTTGGTCCAGCACATCTGGTATCCGTAACGGTTGCCGGATTGGTGATATGTTTGCAATCGTTGGAACTGCAACGGACACAAAAAATGCTCATGTTGCTTATTATCGGAGTAATACTGCATCTGGAGATCTGAAAGGTTTGTGTATAAGCCATACAATTATCCCGAGGGGTGCAACAGGAGCTACCGGCAGTAAGGGAGATAAGGGCGATACTGGTGCAAGTGGAAAAGGCGTTAAATCTACTGCAGTAACATATCAGGCAAGTTCGTCTGGAACTACGATCCCTACTGGAGTATGGTCAGCAACTCCTCCGGCGACAAGTGCGGACAAACCATATTTCTGGACTCGTACGATCATCACCTATACGGATAATACAACTTCAACTGCTTACAACGTTGGTAGTACACCGGAAGGAATTGTCGTCGGTGGGCGAAATTTGGCGACCAATACCAATAAAGGAACAACCGGATGGAGTTGGTCAATGCAAACTGGCGGCTATTCCAAAGAATCTGTATCCGAAACTGGGGTTAATACATGTAAGCTTACACGAGATTCGGTAAAACAATCCGGATGGTCTGTAATAGAGTTTTCTTATATTGGACGCACAAAATGGGAGGCTGACACGAATTATACCGTATCCGTAGATGTCAAAGCAAGTGTTTCTACATCGATGAATCCAGACTTTAGACATAGTGACGGTTCAAACATGTTGATACAATCATGTAAAGCCGTAAACAACAAAACAGTTGCGAATGTATGGACAAAACTGGTATGGGTTGTAAAATCAGCAGCAACATTGCCTAGCGGAATTTCACAGAATACATATTTTACCGGAATGAACAGTAATGTTGGGGTCTCATATCAGTTTAAAAACCTTAAGATCGAAAAAGGCAATACGGCAACTGACTGGACTCCAGCACCTGAGGATTATGTGTCTTTTGTTGACGTGGAGTATTATCTTTCGACATCGCCGATTTCTCTTTCTGGAGGATCATGGTCGACGACAGCGCCAACATGGGTTAATGGAAAGTATATGTGGAGCCGTACGGTAACAACGGACGGAGCTGGTAACAGAACGTATTCGCCAAATCAAAATGGAGTTTGCATTGCAGGAGCACAGGGAGCAACCGGAGCCAAAGGTGACAAAGGAGATACTGGAGGGACTGGTGCAACCGGTAAAGGCGTTAAATCTATTGTAGAACAGTATTACAAATCAACGTCAGCAACAGCCATGTCCGGCGGATCGTGGAGCACGACTTATCCTGGATGGGAGAACAGTAAATATATTTGGACGAGATCGGTGATTACCTATACTGACAACACGACTTCAACGACAACAGCTGTATGTGTTACTGGAGCCAAAGGTGATAAAGGGGATAAAGGAGCAACTGGTCCTCAGGGACCACAAGGTCCTCAAGGTGTAAAAGGCGATAAAGGTCCTCAGGGAGATAAAGGTGCAACCGGCGCAACGGGTCCTCAAGGCCCACAGGGCGCTGCAGGTAAGGACGCAAATCAGGTAGTGCATACGGTAAATGGAAACGGTGAGTCAAATCTTTATGTCGAATTTGCTACAATAAAGATCACAGGTTGGTATGCAAATTATCCAACAACATTTAAACTTTGTGGCAGAGGTTTTGAGACAACAGATGTCCAGTTTAGTTTTATCTCTGCAAATAACTCAGATCCTGGATTGGATTTCCTAAGATCTTCAGGCGGATGGTCGTTATGGATTTATAAAAAAACTACTTCAACGTGGGGCCTTATAACAAGATTAAATGAACCGTATGGATATCTTAGAGTATTTAACTATACCAAAGGTTCTGGTCCATATACAGTGACGTGGACATCAACTAAATTAGCTTCTTTACCATCTGGTTCAATTAATGCGAATCCTTTACAAGCAGCAAAAACAGCCACCAACTTTATGCAGTTTACTGATGGGACCGGATTGGAAGTTGGTAATAAAACCAGCGGATCTTGGTCTGGCTATCGGACTAAGATTTCAGCATCAGCATTTGAGATTCTTAACCGGGCAGGAACGACACTCGCATATTATGGTGATAAGTTGATCCAGCTTGGAAAGAACGCAAAAGATGCGGTTATTGAGTTATGTGGCGGTGTCGGTAAGATTTTGGTTAAAACAAAATCCGGCAATGCGGCTCTGTCAATCCAGAGCGAATATGTAGATATTAAAGGTGTCCACGAATCTGTATTGGAGACATCAAGTTCTTCTGGAAGCTGTATAGCCGGGGCTGTTGACGATTCTTTTGTTGTAAATACTTACTCGGATGCCAACAACAAAGCAAACTTCGATATTGGTAACGGTAGCATTATTCTTGAATCAAAGAAGAAAGGTTATCAGGCAGAGGTCGAATTTTATGGCTGTGGCTGGTCTGGAGGAGTGTATACTGGAGCGTTCGCACCGACCAAGGCGTACTCCGAAAAGATTATGTTAGGAGATAGTGGAAGAGTATGGGAGCGTTTGATTGTTAAAAACTCCCCACAGGTCACATCCGATCGCCGCGCCAAAACAAACATATTTCCACTCGGTGAGAGCAAGATCAATAAGACGGATATTCATTCAGAGCTGTTCGATCGCTTAAAACCAGTTCAGTATCGGATGATTGACGGTGATGGGCGCATTTGTTATGGATTCGTCGCACAGGATGTCGTAGAAGCCATGCGAGAACTCGGAATCCGAGAAGACGAGCTGGATCTGGTACACCACGACAGGAAGAACACTGAGGATAGCTATATTGATACTTATAGTATGGTATATACCAATTTGATTGCGATAATAACGCATGAGCTTCAACTCGAAAAGCAAAGAAGATCGAACCTTGAAATAGAGGTTGCGGATCTAAGAAGTGAACTTGAATCCATGAGAGATAATATCTCTGGAGATACAAATTAATTTTTAGGAGGACAAAAATATGGCAGTATCAGCAACTTACACAAAGGACATTCATTATTCTGGAATCATCACAGTTGACGGCGAGACCGTTGTGTCTATGGACGCCAATATGGATGCAAAACATCCGGATGTTCCAATCATCAATCGCTACATCAACAACGGTAGAAAGTATCGTGCCAATAAAAAGGATATCGATGATGTTGTTGACAAATTCGAGAACGACATCTGGGATGAGTATGATAAGTATACTGCAGATCTGGAAGCAAAGGAATCGGTGGAGTAGCACCGAAGAAAGATTTTGCTAATTTAAAAGAAGGAGAACTAAAAAACATATGGAAACAATCATATCAGCCTGCATCAGTGCCGCCGTTACACTTGTGGTCTGCCTGATCAGTAACCACAGTCAGCAGGAAAAGACACGGGCACTGATGGAATACAAGCTGGAAGAGCTCACGAAACGGGTCGATAAGCATAATAATGTAGTAGAAAGAACGTATGCTCTGGAACAGGAACTTAAAGTACAAGAAGAGCAGATCAAAGTTGCCAATCACAGAATCAATGACTTAGAGCAGAAAGGATAAAAAATATGGAAGCAATGAATTATGTGAAACCGGAACTCATCGTTGTGGCTGTTGCCCTGTATTTTCTTGGCATGGCACTCAAACAGGCGCAGGCTGTAAAGGATAAGTATATTCCTCTGATTCTCGGCGGCGTGAGCATCGTACTGTGCGCCATCTGGGTGCTGGCTACCAGCGAGGTCGGAACCGGCCAGCAGGCGGCGATGGCAGTCTTTACAGCGGTCACGCAGGGCATCCTTGTGGCGGGGCTGAGCAATTATGTGAATCAGATTATCAAGCAGACACAGAAATCAGAGTGAGGGCGGCCAACAACCGTCCTTTTTTGCGCCGGCGCAAATCTGCCGGAGAAAGGGAAGTATCATGAGAATTGACAGATCTTTTATCAGCAACCAGAACACCTACGAAGAGAACGATCCGCGGTGTATTGTAGTCCACAACACAGATAATTTCAGAGCGGGTGCCGATGCCCGCACACACGCAGAAGCGCAGCATAATGGTGAGCTGTCCAATATGTCTGCCCACTATTACGTTGATGATGGCGACACTGCCTACCAGGCCGCGCCGCATAACCGCGGATGCTGGCACGTCGGAGTCAACTATGGAAACGGCAACTTGTTTGGCAGCTATGGCAATCGTAACAGCATTGGCGTGGAAATGTGCGTACAGGGCGGATACGATTACGAAAAGGCATTCCAGAACACCGCGGCGCTGGTGCGGCAGCTCATGAAAGAAACAGGCATCCCAGCATCCAGAGTTTACCGTCATCTCGATATCTGCAGCAAAAACTGCCCATCGCAGATTAATGCAAGAGGTGATTGGACGAGATTCAAAAAGTTGATCAGTAACGGAAACTTCGATTCTTCCGGAAGTGGCAATTCATCCGGAGAGAAAACCTACAAGCCAGGAATCTATCGAGTCAATACTGATCTGAATATCCGGGAGAAACCGGATGCAGACAGCCGACGCGTCGGAACGATCAAAGACCGCGGCAGCTACACCGTGACAGAAATTCAGAATGGAAGCTGGGGACGGTTGCTCTCTGGTGCGGGCTGGATCAATTGCCACACAGCATACTGCACTTACGGTGGCCCGGCATCTGCATCCGATCAGAAGCCGACCGCAAAAACGATCTCGGTTGACGGCGTTTGGGGGCCGGAGCTGACCAAACGCTTGCAGGAGATTTTTAAAACCGGAGTAGACGGCGTGATCAGCAATCAGCCAACCGCCAATAAAAAATACTGTGCTGGCATCGCGGCGGCTGAATGGTCTGACAAGCTGTCCGGTGGCTCCGATCTGATCAAAGCCATGCAGAAATGGGCAGGAGTGACCGCAGACGGCTACCTCGGACCGCAGACCATCCGTGCGCTCCAGAAAAAGCTCGGCACACCTGTAGACGGCGTGATCAGCTACCCGTCTGCGATGGTACGCGCTCTGCAGGAATGGTGCAATCGGCAGTGATCAGCAATTAAAAAGCCCCGGGAGACCCCGGGGCAAAAAGAAACGCCGCAACTACGCGGCGTAAAGAATAATTCTTTTTTCTGGTCATTTTGGATGTTCTGACCATGTGTTATGATAACGTATATTATAGAAGCAATGCAATATATTTTTTGAATTGGTGGCATTGCCACCCATCTGCCACCGCTTTTTGCGTACTGGTATAGAAGCGAATATAACTAAAATGCAAAACATTGAAAGAAAGTGCAGATTGTGGTATCATCATAGAACTAGATAGATAAAAAAAGAACGCTTATGATATGATGGTGATATACGGTGCATGTGGAGACTGTGTGCCTTTTGGGCAAACGAAAACCAGATGCCAAGGTAAAAATAGGCATTGATATGGATGATTATTACCGTATCAGGGAGAATGCTGAAAGCAAATAAACCTTTGCAAAACCGAATAATACACTGAAACAAAGCAAGACAGAAGCTGTTGATGCGTTAGAAGATAACGTGTCAGCGGCTTTTTCTTTTTATATAATAGGAAAGTTCGACATTCGTCGAACTCTTGATAAAAAGAGCCCGCACAAAAGCGGGCATAGAAAACAGACGATAGATTAAAAGAAGTCGATGTAAAAACCTTCTTCAAATTCATCGTCATCGAGGTCATCATCCTCGGTAAGAAAATAGTGCATATCCAAAAGGTCAGAGTCTGTCATGTTTTTGACCA
>OIWL01000245.1_pt1 | contig 78327 bp, 53 predicted proteins | sample 1587561 | NCBI WGS metagenome assembly OIWL01 (sample SAMEA3888903, study PRJEB22519) | human gut metagenome | biome: human gut; feature: human-associated habitat; material: faeces | place: Denmark | collected 2010 | reverse complement strand
AAGATAATGAAAAAGGGTGACCCGTTCAGTCGTTATTGACTTTTGGGTCACCCTCTTTTTGTGTTTATGGGGTTCATGGTTGCTATGCCTTTGATACTAATACAGATCCTTATTACTTCTGATGGCTTCATCTACAAACAGTAATATTTCTCCCTCAAAAGTCGTATTTCACAATTAAAATATGAATATAAACAAGATAACAGAACTATAGATATTGTCTATCGATGTTCAAGAGTTTATTAAAGCCATTTTGAAGGATGTAGTAAATGGTGAGATCAGGCTTTATTGCAATAAAATGAAATGCCCTTTTATTGAACTTTATATCTCCCAATTCTCTAAAAAAATCCATTGTAAATTTCCACATTCAATTAACTGTTTAACAACTATTCCTGTAAACAGGATACATCAATCAACCGACAACAAGCTTCCAAAAAGCTCTTAAAAAAATCATACTACAAAATATAAAGCAAATCGGTAATAAAATTGTGTATCTAATCTTTTTACATTACATTTGTCAGAATTTTATAATTCATAGTTCCACAAAAACGAATATTTATTAAGTTAGAATTAATACCGTTTATGAAACAAAAGCTTCGTTACCGTGAACTTTTCCGCTTCATTGTCACCGGTACGATCATTACGGTCATACATTATAGCATTTATTTAGCACTAAGCAATTTTCTCTCTTTAAACATTGCTTATACTACCGGATTCATTATCAGTTTTGTCTGTAACTTTTTATTATCGAACTACTACACATTCAAAACCAAACCTTCGGTTAAAAACGCAATCCGATTTTGCGGAAGTCATGTCATTAACTATCTGTTGCAAATATCTTGTTTCAATTTATTCATATTTCTCGGTGTACCCAAAGCGTATGCCCCTATGCCTGTTTGGATTGTTATTCTTCCGATCAATTTTTTACTGGTACGTATGGCTCTGAAGCCATCTTTCAAATGGATAAAAAAGATTCACCCTCATAAAAACAGATAAATATCTCTGGAAATTAATTTCACTTTCAACGATTTGACGGCTGTTGTAAGTGTAGAATAGGAAAAGGTTTACCTGAAGAATCATATTCATCTCGTCCTATGACTTCATACCCCATATGCAAATAAAATTGATAAGCCTGTTCGTTATCTTCATTCACATCTACTTTATAGATATTACATTTGTTGATCGCATAATCCACTAATCCTTTGCCATAACCATTTCCTTGCTCTTCAGGCAGTACAAACAACATTTCTAACATATCATCACTTAACCCCATAAAAGCGACAATTTGTCTGATTTCATTTCGTATTACAAAAAGTTCAACTGCCGGAAAATATTGATTTCGAATTAAAGGTCGGAAATATTCTATATCTTCTTCTTTTAAGAAATGATGAGAACTACGTACAGACTTTTCCCATACTATCAACAACTCATCTAAAATTTCATCTGATAAATATTGTAATTTTTCTATTTCCATTTTTGAATGTATAATCGATTAAAATAGGCTATAAAGTTACAAAAAAGCACTACTTATCGTTTATGAAGAACAGCGCTTTTTTGTATTTCTGCGTAATGAGTATATTACAATTTTATTCTTTCGTTTTTCCATTGCGCAGAAAAACGATGAAATCTACTACACCCTCTCATAGAGTATAATGAACCGATGACCGGACTTCTGTGCAATTTGGCTACAATAAGGTTTTCTATGCCTTAATACAAAAAAAGCGTAACGAAAGCTATTTATGCTAATTCATTACGCTTTTCTCAAATTTATTTTTGCGATGTATTATTTTAAAAGCTCATCCAAATCCGATAATATATCCGGACTTTTTGGCTCTATTCTTCTCGAAATAATAATTAAGGGACCATTACTTTAACAGCATTAACACCGACTTTTACAACATATACACCCGCCGACAAAGAACTACATATCGTACTATTGCTCTTTATCAATTTACCGTTCAGGTCATAAAAGGAAACCGGGCTGTCATCCGATACTTCAACTTGTATAGTGCCGGTTTGTACCATAACTTTAAAATTCATAGTGTCGGACTTCGCTTCAGAAATACCTCCGGTATTATGAACCGTATAATAATATGTATGTACATATTTGTCCATATATTCGAACCCGTCAAAAGCATCCTCTTTTATAGATGCGATATCGTCATTTTCATTATAGGTAGTGGTTTCTTTCTTTTTCCCTTCCCAATTATTATCAAATGTACTCCACTGATAAGTAGTTTTTTCAATTTCCTGATCTTTATCATTAAAAACATATTCAGATTTCAAAGAACCTTTTTTCGAACCGTTCGAATAAGTATAATAAGCTGACATATTTTGCCGTCCTTGATCATCATATCCATATTCCGTCTCGGTAAAATCTTTCAGGCTACCTTCATCTTCAATTAACCAGCTATGGGTAAGAATTTTATTTCCGTTATCATCAAATTGATTCTCCGATTTCTTTGAAGCCATCCAATTATCATTTTCCCACCCATAATCTAAATAACCAAGTATATCTCCTTTTGTATTCAAAGTATATTCGATTTTTGAAGAGCCTTCCCATTTTTTTAAAGTTTCATCATAAGACCAATACTCTATAAGTGTCAAATTATCGGAATCGTCAAACGCTCTAATTGTCTTACTGGAAGGTATCCATTCCCCATTTTCATAATTTTCATATAACTCAAGAGAAGCATCTTCCAGTCTATCATTACTATATTCAAAAGTTTTTCGGCTACTTTTTTCCGTCCATTCTTCTGAAGCACTTTTATCGAAGGTTTCTTCCAATATTACACGTCCTTGATCGTCATAGGTATAAACATACATCAATTTATCCGTATAAGGTTGCACAGTTCCATCTCTATAACCGCCACTTGCCATCAACTTAGTATGAATACTCCCATTATCATAATAAGTATAGGTATATCCACTATTCGCATACCATTCTCCTTCTGTATCGGCATTCGGTTGAAAGTAGCTCCAACTTTTTTCCTTATAAAGTTTCCCATCTGCAGAATATTCATTTTCTTCCCGAGAAGAACCTCTCCATCCGGGATACTTTGAAGTGCGCGGGTATGTCCATTTCTCACGAAAGACCATATTCCCCTGCACATCATAGCGATAAAAGGTACTATCTTGTTTCAGACTGCTTCCCGTATTATCCCATTTGATATACTTCACAACCTGCTGTTTCTCATCATAAGTATATTTTTCCGATTTCCACAAATCGTTATACGCATCTCTGGTCATAATGCTGTCCAGAGTCACCACCTGCCCGTCGGCATACAAACTATACGCACAGAGGGCAAACAAAGCAATTAGTAAATTCTTTTTCATACACTGTCAATTTTTACGGTCGGGCAGAAAATTTCTTTTTTGCCCGACCTGATTAATCTTCTATTTTTTACATCCTATATTTATAAAGAATTTTTACAGGCTTATCGACAATTCCTTCGTAACTCTTCACCAAATTTTGGGTCGCAAAATCGTAAATATACAGGCTTCCTTTTTTCCCTGATCTGGCAGGGTTATAAGTACCTACATAGAGATAGTTCTCATCATAACTACGTCCCAAAGTCGTTATTTCTTCCCCTGCAGGAGGAGTAATAGCAGGCTTCGAATTTATTGTCGGAATACGGGATGCGTAATCCCAACGATAAACCTTGTTGTCATAATTATAGTACATCTGCGCCGATCTCCGTGTGGTAATCATTTCCGAATTTTCATCCATAGCCATAGGTTCTGTTTCAGCATAATCCAACCGTTTGGCATATTGAGTAAAAGTACTGGACATCTTGTGCAATACAATATTGTTATCGGACTTGCGACGAGTAATTACCCATAATTCTCTTGAACCTCTTCTTCTGAAAACCATGTTTACGATTTTGTAATCGGTCAATGACGATCCGTTTGCAACCGATGTACTATCGATCTTAGCATAGCTTGGAGCATAAATTACCGATTCTTTATAGAAGAAATGATAATGATCGTCATCAAATGTGCCATAATAAGCTTTTTCGACCCCTAAATTTCTCGAATCTGTACGAAGCGCAACATCATTTGTCAACAGGTCATACCGGTAAATGGCTCCGTCCGTTCCGTTCATCATCGTATATCGGCCACTGGCAGACGAAGAAAATCCGGCAAAATTGAGGCATTTTACACCGGGATAAAGTTCCTCGACTTTTAAAACTTTCTTCAATTCAAAATTCCGGGGATCCATGCTGATAATCGAGCCTTTGTCATCGGCCGAAGAAACGACCAGATCGGGATAGTTACCTTCTGAATTCTTATTGGCGATATAAAGATCGACGCCTTTTGTTATCTCAATACCCGGATTTATCATCCCGACAATATCTTCATATATTTCCTGCGCTCCTTCTTCTTCCTCTTCCGGAGTTCGGGTTTTAATGAATGTCAGCAAACTATGATCCTGATCATCGGTATTCAAGATCAAGATTCCTTCGTCCAACCCCGAATTGACATTTAAAGTATAGAATTTAAAGACAATAGACTCGCCGTTATCTATCTTCAACCGCATAATATAATTGCCGACACGAGTAAACGTATATCTTATGTTAGGATCTGTCGAGATTACTTTCAGATCACCTTTTATAGGATATACAGCCGAAGAAGACGGGTTCGGAGTGCCATAAGCCCATTCATATTTTACCGTTTGGTCATTTGCACTGGATACCTGAGCATCAAAAACCAATTCGATCCCCAAATCGGCATTAATCACATCGGTAGGATTACCGATTGTCAATTCTGCCAACGGAGTCAGTTCTTGCTCTTCCACACCGTAACATCCTGTCAACAACAGCAGTATCAAAAAACATATATTAATTTTCCGCATAAGAAAAATATTTTACAATTAAATAATATCATCTGTACAACGCAACCGGATCACGCCAAAACTCACCTTGATTGCCGGACTCGGCAAAAGGACAATCATTCGGAATAGGGTTCGCCTTATAATGCTCATACAACGGGATCAGAACATACTTAGCCCAGACAGCAGGATTGTCTTTTTGATAAAATCCGGCCGTAATACCCTCTTTATCCAGATATTTGCCATACTTACTTACAGCTTCTTCATAAAATTCAGGTTGTGTTTCTTCCATATCCCAATAATATTCAAGCATCAGCCTGAATTTTTCCGGGAAAAACTTACCGATATACATTTGCCACCCTTCAATGAGTCCCGTACCTGTACCTCCGTTGTTCCACCATGTCGGAAGAGGCACATCTCCATCGGATATAAAGAACCGATAATAATCTCCGTATAACGGTATAAAATTTTCATTCGTACCGATTTCCATCAACACACTTCGATAGGTATTTTGCATCTCCGGAATGCGATGCAATGTAAATACGATTTTTCCCATGATAGAATCTGCGGGTATAATCAAATTTCCCATATCGAAATCTTTTCCCAATTCGGCTGTTTCGACAGGATAACTGACACCTCCCGCCTTTATCGTAGTCATTGTATCTTGTTTTAATGTCACTACAAATTCCCGGTCATAATTGCAAGGCATCCCCATCAGTTTTACCGGGACTTCATAGGTTATCTCATCCTCAACTTCAAAAACAAACGAACATACCGGAGCATCGGCCGATGCCTTCTTTACAAAGTACACAGTACCCGGCTGAGAAACATCATACATAAGACCTGTATTCTGACAAGAACTGAACAGCAAAAGCAGCGACAGCAAAAAACTCCCGACTATTCCTGTTTCATATTTTTTTATTCTGTTCATATCTTTACTCAATATTATAATGAATTTACTCATAATTATCACGCAAATCCTCATCATTCGGGATCAACATTTTATAGTTTTTATCTAAACGACCGTCCAGAACATTCGACTCGCTGATCTGAATATCTTTCTTCAAACGCTTCATATTGAACCACTGCTGTCCTTCTCCATAAAATTCTTTCCGCCGTTCAATATAAATATCGTCTGCTGTAATTCCGCCCTCGACGCGATCGGCAAATTTGACCATGCCTCGCGATTCGATTACTTTATCAAAATAAGCCGTCGCTTGCTGAGGATCTTTTTCAAGCAACGCCTCTGCCATGATATAATACATCTCCGGAACTCGAATCAAACTTACTCCAAGATATGAATCTCCTGAATATTGTGAATCGGTAGAACCGCTATCAAACATCGAATTGATCATTTTCACACAAGCCGGGCTTACTTCAAGTGTAGAACCGAACCATGCAGATAGACGTAAATCAGAGCCTTCCGGTGTAGGTCCTTGTGTATCACTATACCAATTTTCATAATCAGGATTTAACGTTAACATATCCGTACTACCTGTTTTCCCGAATATCGAATAACAATTTGAAGCATAAGTAGGTGCATAAAGTCCGAAAATCGTCTCTTTCATATTCAACACCCCTCTCTCGAATTGAACAAAATCAGAAGATGTCATCAACGGAAATTTTTGACTGTCGATTACTTTCTTGGCATAAATAGCTGCACTATCCATATCCTGTTTCATCCAATATACTCTAGCCAAAAGAGCTTGTACAGCATAAAGATTCATGTGAATAACCCGACAATCGGTAAAAGAACTGCCGATATTAGTGCGTTCTGCCTGAACCAATTGCCGATCCTCTTCTAAACAAACTTCAGCATCTTTCAAGTCCTTTATCACTTTATTATATACCTCACCTACCGTATAAAATGGAGTGATATCATAGGAGTAACGCGTGACATAAGGTATAGCTTTATTCCAAGCTTCCCTGTCATTAGCATTATAATCCACGGCAAATAGCCTTAGCAAGTCAAAATGCAACATTGCCCGCAGTCCCAAAGCTTCTCCCTTATACAAATTATAATATCTGAACTTTGTCGGACTGATTGCTTCCAAATTCTGTATTATATTATTTACATAACCGATAGCCTGATAAGATTTTTTCCATGTAGCATTACACAAAGAACGTGCAGAAGCATTCTCAAAATCGGCATGAGCAAGGTAGTCTAAGCCTCCACCACCTTTTGCAGAAAAATTTAAAGACATAGCTTCCGGATAAAGTATGGATATATATTTTCCATAAATCTCATTAGACCGATAAGTCGTATATACCCCATAAAGAGCATCCTCAACACCTTCATCCGTTTCAAAAAGATCTTTATCAAGCACTTCCGCCTTCGGATTAACATCCAAGAAATTTGCACAACTCGCCAACAACAACGGTAATACCGTCACACAAAGCAGGAGTTTGATATATTTTATTGTTTTCATATTCTTTAATAAAATAAATTGACAACACGTTTATCAGAAAGTCGGTCGGAATATAAGATTCAGACTTCGTTGGTAAGGATATGAAGTACCTCTTTCCATTTTTACCGACGAAATTCTGAATACGTCGTCGTAAGCAATTCCGACAACTAATCTCTCCAATTTGATTTTTTTCAGAAACGACTTAGGCAACTCGTACGTGAAAGTTATGTTCGACAGATAAAATTCATTTTTCTTTTCTACAAACCTTTCAGAACGATAGGTCTCTTTCTTCTCACCTAATCCGAGAAAACGCGTATGGTCTCCCGGTTGCTTCCATCGATCGGTAAAAGCTCGAACGTCAACGTTGAAATAAGGATCAATATTCTCAACAGCATCGGCAATCGTCGAATTGTAAATATCTCCACCAAACGTATAGCTCGAAGTAAGATTCAATCCGAATCCTTTGTACGCCAATGTCATTCCCCAGCTTCCTTTCAATATAGGATTTTCATTTCCCACAGCAACTTTATCATCTTCATTATACTTCAAAGTATAATGTCCGTCTTTGGTAATAAAAATTTCCTGCCCAGTAGCCGGATCGATACCGGCAGAACGCACAGCATATATATCATACTGAGAACCGCCCTCTTTGTAAAGAAGTTTAGGTTTAGTCCCGGTATCTCCTCCTTGATTGGTTTTTTCCAAGGCATCGCTGATCTTCGTTATTTTATCGAAATTATGAGACCCGTTGATATAAGAGCTCAGATACCAGTCTTTTGTTTGCAAAATTCTTCCGGACAAACTAAAACTAAGTCCTTTATTCAGTAATTCTCCCATATTGACTTTCACACTGGATACCCCGACTGAAGGAGGCAAATCGATGGGTACTAACATATCAAAAGTCTTATCTAAATAGAAACTAAAATTAAATGAGAGACGATCCTGAAACATACGAGTATTTATCGCAAATGTATTCTTCAAGGTCTTTTGCCATTTCAATAAGGGATTTCCCATATTTATCGGGGTAGCACCGACTCCTGTATAATAATCATTATCCTGATCATATTGATATCGGGTTACCGCCTGTTTTGCACTAAACCCGGCATTTCCCGTAGATCCCATATTCCAACGGAGGCTCAAATCATTCAGCCAACTCTTTCTAAAAAATTTCTCTTCATGGATATTCCAACGAGCACCGACCGACCAGAACGGTCCGAAACGCTTATTTGCACCGTTCGAAGAATTTCCCGAGTAAGAGAGATTTCCGTCTATAATATATCGTTTTAAAACAACAATCGTCGTATTTCCATAAAATCCTACACTTGTGCTGATATTCTCATCACCACTCGGCTTTCCATTCTTGGTATATCCCATAGCAAACTTGATATCATTCAAATTATCCTTCATAAACCCGATCCCTTGCGCAGAAAAATCGCTGGAGTATTTATAAGATATACTTGAACAACCTGCATTAACAGAAAACCCGACATCCTTAAACTGTTTTCTATAACTGGCTGTAAATTTTCCGTCCCATGCCGAATTATTTGTTCCGGAGATCGTATAAGAACCTTTTTCGGCAGAATTTACCGTTGACAGATATTGAGAATCATCCGGAGAAACATATACATCGGACTGACTGTAATCTGAAGAATAATTTATTTGTCCGGTAACATAGAATTGAGGTACGATATCCCAACGTATCATTACCGAGTTTTTCATATTCCGGCTCTGATTTTTACTAAAACTCGATAAAGTCGCATTATACAAAGGATTTTCGATCTTTTTTTCTGATCCGGAAGGATCGAAAGGATCGAAATAATATTCCTTGATATATTCCCCGTATTCATCATAAATCGGTTCATACGGATTCATTTTACTATATGTGGAATAATCTCCATAAGGAGAACTCTTACTTCCGCCCAATCCATAACTTCCGGTAAAAGAGATAGTCAACTTATCAGTCAACCGATAACCGAAATTTATATTGAATCCGTAATTACGACGATAGTCTCCTTTCATAATACCATAAGTATCTCTAAAGCTAAGTCCCGCCGAATAAGATAAGTTTTGCCCCATACCGGTAAGTGTCAGAGAATGGGAATGGCTGAAGGCGAACCGCAACGGAGCTTTATACCACTCTGTATTGATTCCTTTCCGAATATTTTCCAATTTATATGCATATGCCTGATCTAAAGAACCGTCATCGGTATCATAAAGGCCGGCAAGACGTTCCAATTCCAGTTTCTGCTCGGCATTGGTCAAGTTCATCGAAGAAAGATCGGCATAAGCAAATGTCGGAGTAAAACTATAACGTAAACGCACTTTACTATCCTTTGCCCTAACACGTTCTACCAAAATTACACCGTTGGCAGCCCGTTCACCGTAAAGTACCGTAGCCGAAGCATCTTCTAATATCGTAACAGATTCTATTTCATTGATTTCCATATCATAAAGCTCTTCCATAGAAATCTCTACTCCATCCAATATTACCAACGGGTTATTAATTCCCTGCTCTCCACTAATAGCCAAAGAGTTAGCACCACGAATTATTAGTTCAGGAACTACATTCGGATTTGATCCTGCTGCATTATTCTCTACAATCTTCATATTAGGAGTCAATGCCGTAATCGCTTTCAAAACGTTCGTACTGGAAACCTTCAACAAATCATCACGCTGTAACGTCGTCGCAGTTCCCGTAAAAGTTTTCTTATCTTGCGCAAAAAAACCATTTACCACAACCTCACTTAAAGCGACATTATCTTCTTTTAAGTGAACAATTAACTTACGTTCAGGCTTTACAACCTTAATAGAATGCGGCAACATACCTACAAACGAAAAATCAAGAAATATGTCTTTATCCGATTTAGGTATCTGTATGATAAACCGCCCGTCAACATCCGTAGCTACCGCCTGTGTTGTTCCTCTTACTTTCACAACAACCCCCGGTAACGGTTCTTCTTTACTATCAAGTACCGTACCGATAACCGTAACACGCTGGGTTTTAGGTTGCTCTTTCTTATCTGAAGTTTGTTTATTTTCATTTTTAGGAGGGGTTTGAGCATTGATTAAGCCGGTTATCATCATTAAAACAGATAACAGCAAAACTCTCTTCAACCACCGTCTCAGAACAAAAGTGTATAACATATAATTTCTGAGTTTTTATAATCTTTCCCCGTTCGGAGAAAACATGTTCGACTATTTTACATAAAATTAGAATCCGGAATCAGTTCAGGTTTCAGTATCCGGAACGATATAACCTACAATCTTACAAATCTTGCATAGTTTAGGAAAAGGTCAGGTTCGGAAAGAAAATAAGAATTTTCTTCCGAACCGTTCAAAACCCATTTATTTAGATCTTGCATCCAAAGCTTCATCGATCAAGTACAACATAGCTTTAAAGTGAGCTTTTGTATCGGTATCGACAGCACCCATTCGTGACTTCAATAAAGATTGAACACGTAAAAGTTGACCGAATAACAGATCTTTCGAATTATCTATACTTCTCAAATTTACTCTATATTGCCAACCGTAACCATAGCCGATCTCATCTTGAGCCATTTTGCGTGCGACAACACCTGAGCCTTCTTTCATTTCCAATTCACGCAAAACATCTTTATAACGTTCTACAACTCCGCTTTCATCCAGTCCCATAGAAACAATTTCGTCAACAGACGGAGCATAAGCCGCAGCAATACTATTTTCGTCGGTCAATCCCATTTTTTGTAAAGGCTTGGTTGCTTTACCGGCTACATATACAGCTCTTTCTAAGAAAAGACGTTGCAACATACGGTCAGATTCGGGTACATGATTCTTCTTTATGGCGCTTTCCCAAACCAAAGAATAAAGATCATCAAAGTATTCTTTAGGAGAATATCCCTCTTTACCGGCAATATGAGACGAGAAAATAACATTGCTGTACGAGTTAAATAATTCAAGTCCGGTATAGTATCTCATAATCGGAGCTAATCCGACTCTTAATCCGAAGTTCTTTGTCACTTCTTCATTGTCTAACCAGTCGCAATTTTTCAACTCGTTTATCACCCATTTAAGGGCAGCTTTTTGTTTCGATTTTTCTACTGCCCGAACTCTTTCTCCCGGAGTACCGGCTTTCAAATCGGTCAAATAAATTCCTCCGATATTCAACATAACATGACGGAAATAGCGGTCATATTGTTTAGCCAAGTTCTCATAAGTCATCTCCCTGTATGAACCGTCCGGATCCATTTCATCTGTTATCCATTCATTCATGTGAGCAAGAATATATTTCAGATTCTTTACACCGTAATCGGATGCCTTGATCGCATCATCGCCAAGATCCTCCTCCACGGCACTCGGATCATAACGTCCTGAAACTTGTTGTCTTCCGTAACGATAAAGCGGATCTCCTGCTTTTGCATCAATCATAGCTTCGAGATACGGAATCTCTTCCATCTCATCTTTTGCCTCAAAGATCGGTTTATAAGCATATTCTACCAAATAATAATCATATACGCCTAAATCGGGAGGAGTCAGTTTAACCCCCTTATCTCCCGGTTGAGCAACATAATTGAAACGGGCATAATCCATAATAGAAGGCGTAGTTCCGTATTTCTGGGTAAAGCTTGCCGAACGTAAAGAATCGACCGGGAAAGCGGCAGATGCTGCCATATTGTGCATAAATCCGAGACAGTGTCCGACTTCATGAGCTAAAATATAGGCAATAGATTCGGTAATCATATCTTCATCCATTTTCTTACTCCGAGCTCTTTCATCTACTTGTGCAGTCTGTACAAAACGCCATTGGTTTAACAGCTTGACCACATCATGATAAACCAATACCGATGCATTGATAATTTCTCCGGTAGAAGGATCTACCCATGACGGCCCCATAGCATTCATAACTCGTGCCGGAACATAACGAATACAAGAATATTTTAAATTATCCGGATCAAAATTAGGATCATCTTTCGGGAAATCAAGAATCTGAATCACGTTCTTAAAACCGATTTTTTCGAATGCTTTATTCCAGCGAAGAATACCCATACGCGCACCCTTAGCCCAGGCTGCAGGAAAAGCGTCATCTAAATAAAAAACAATCGGCTTTACCGGTTCTACCAACTCACCGCGTAAGTAAGCCGCAGTATCTTTAGGCTGTAAATTCCAACGATGAATCATCGAATAGGTTTTGATAAAATCTTCATTTTTATCAAAATTCAAACGGTTTGTATTAAAAATACCTATTCGCGAATCTGAAACACGAGGCCGCATTTTTTGTTCCGGTAAAAGCAGAATCGTACGGGTTACCTGAAATGTCACCGGAACATTCTGTGATAATGTATACAGACCCATCAGTTTTGTCGAAACCGAATAAGACATATACGATTTGATAGAAGCATTATCTTCGAATGCTTTTATTCCTGTCACAGTCGAAGCTTTAGAGTTGAAAGTACCAGAAACACTCACTACACCACCGCCATTCGACATAGGAGATAATTGGTCGTTCGATCCGGTAAAAAGAGTAGTCATATCGAATACAACCGCCGAACTGTCAGGAGTATAGCAAAAAACAGGCATTGTATTCAGAATCGGATCTAAAGTACTGATACCAATAGCCTTTTTCATTGCTGCATCTCCTTCATCATATCGTGGAGCGACATTTACCTTCGACATACAGATAAGACTGTCCATCTTGACAAATTTCACATGCATCGGCGGTTTAGGCTTGTACCCGATCATCCCGAGATCCGTATCACTCGCACCTGAGATAGTAGAAGCAATCAAAACTTCCCGACCTAGATATTTTACCGGCATTTCAAAATAGATTTTCCCTTTAGTCCAATGTAATGTAAGAAAGTTTCCTTTCGCCGTTTCACAAGCTTTCGTCTTAAAAGTCCGTTTGTACTTGCTACTCTCTTTTTTCACTGAAGAATCTTTCGAAACTTCCGTTTTTTTAGACTTTTTAGATTTCCCCCTTTTGGCATAAACATCGGGAGATCCGAACAATAATACTGCCGACAGCAATATTAATCCAACTTTTCTCATTTGCACTTACCTATAATTTAATTATTAATCCTAAACATGTTCTATGATTTTCATAGTTAAGTTAAACAGCTAAAATACAGAACACGTCTTTTCTCTATTTCCAATTTCTAATATCCAAACAAAGGAGATTCCCCGTAATTCAGCGGGAATCTCCCTGTTTTTCATATATATTCTTCAACTTTACGGAACTATTACCGAACACCGTTTATTACCGATTTTAACAATATATGAACCCGGTACAACTTTTATAGTCTCCATATTTTCGGACACCTTACGGGTTGTAACTAAAGCTCCATTCAGAGAAAATACCTCGATCATATCATTATTTTCGGCATTCAATACTTTAATCAAGCCGTTTCCGGTAGTTATGATTCTACTACTTACTGTATTTTCGTCTACTCCTGCAGGAACAGTAATATGGACATTTGTTGTTTTAAACATATTTGCAGTACCCGTAAATTTGGGATAAGCTGCCGTCGCCATAACGCAATACACACTGTCAGCAAGTTCAGTCCCGGTAAATGTGAACACACCGTCTTTTTCTGTATAATCCACATCTTTTTGCAATGCTGTTCCGGAGGTCTTCAAACGCCATGTATATGTCGTAGTCTCTTCTTTATCCGACACCCCGAAAGCTTTCAATTCAGAAGAAAGATCGACAACCGTTCCGGCAGTAATATCTTTCGGTAACACATAAGGCGCTTGAGGGGCATAAGTAAGACGACTTGCAGAAGACATACCTTCTGTTTTTTTAGGGAGAGTAGAGATCTTCAACCTGTTATTTTTCACATCTAATGTAGTTTTAGGAGCAACTCCTTCACTCGGCATGATTATTTCTTCCAAGTTATTGTTGCTTAACCGACATGGACCTAAATCATTACATACCGAAAGATCGATACTTGACAACAAGTTTTCGCTCAAATTTAAATTATATAAATCAGAGCAAGCCGTTAAATCTATACTTTCGAGCTTATTTTCATTGGCAGACAACCAAATTAATTTCGGACAATGAGTCGCATCTAAAGCTGACAATTCATTCTCTTCTGCATAGATATAGTACAGTTCCTCATTATTAGTAACATTCAATTCTCCCAATTTATTAGTCGGAACTTTAAGGACTCCCAACTGAACGGCTTTCGTCACATCTATAGAAGTAACTTCCTGCTCATCTGCACCGAAGTACAACATATCTCTCCCATAAATTTTTATTGTACCTTTAGGAGTTCCCGTCACAACTGTCGGTTTCATCGTATTCTGTCCGAAAACAGCAAGTGAATCATTGATCTCTACCGTTTCTACCGGCATGCCGTCTCCCCAATCGATAAACACTTTATGTCCGGTAGCACAACCAAGCTGCAATTCCACTTCTTCAGCTTTTGTAGTATTCAATGTAATTGCAGCTTCTGTAACCACTACCGAAAGATCTGTCTTGTAAGAATTTGTAGCACCTGTAAATTTAGAGAATGCATTAGTTGACATTACGCAATAAATCGTATCTGACAACTCTTTATCAAACTTAAATACACCTGCACTGACTTCTGTATAATCCGTTCCGGGTGTTAAAATCGTATTGTCTTTCTTCTTTATCCACCTATAAGTAGTTGTTTCTTCTTTATCGGATAATCCCTGTAATTTTAATTCGGATGAAAGATCAACCGTTCCCCCCAACGCTATTTCTTTAGGCGATGGATACGGGTTTTGCGGAGAATAAGTATAAGATTTAGCTTTCGTAACAGGCAAAGTAGATAATTTAAAATAATTATCTTTCAATAAAACTTGTGTTAGATTGGCACTTGATGTCGGGAAAATTACCGAATTCGCAGCTGCGAATCTATTCCCTGACAACCGAAGATATTTTAAACTTTCACATGCCGAACAGTCAATCTCTGTCAAAAGATTATTCGTTAACGCTAATGTCGTCATTTTAGTATTAGCGCTTACATCAATCGTAGTAATTTTATTATCTGCAAGATTTACATTTACAAGACTGGGACATCCTGTCAACTTGATCTTAGCTATCGACATATCGGTTGCAACAATTTGCTCCAAATTAGGAGCATCTCCCAAAGTAAGGGTTTCGAGTTTATTATCGTCAAGATTCACATATTCCAATTGATTGTTTTTAGATAAATCAATTGCCGTAATACTATTCTTATTAACTTTAATATATCCCAAATCTTTTGCACCTTTCACATCCAATTCAGTAACTTGTTGATCTGCATCAATAACAAAGAACTTGATATCATCTGCATAAATTTTTATTTTTCCACCATTTACAGGAGTTCCGGTAACGGCAGTAGGATAAATCGTAGCAGAAGAAGCTTTCGGATAAACTGTCGCCGAATCGGCTATTTCTACCGTTTCGACAAGCTTTCCATCTCCCCAATCAATATGAATCGTATGAGCTGTTCTACAACCAAATTTCATTTCTATCACATCAGTCTTGGTCGAGGTTAATGTAATAGAAGGCGTAGTAGTTTCTGCATACATATGTGTAATAGAAAAAAGACACAATAGAGCAGATAAGAGTAAACATCTTTTCATAAGCCTTAAGTTTTAGTTATTTAAGAATAAAATTAACACTATCAAAATCCTATTTAAAACCTTATAGTCCACAGATGTCTATATTAACGAACGTTTCTTTGGATTGTGAAAGAAAGATATTGTGTTGGTGAGGAAAAGAGGATATTGTCTTGAAATGTAATTTCTTAAGTGCTAATAGAAAAAATGTCCTTGATAAAAAAAATCGTCCAAATTAACGTTCAATTAATCGGACGATTCACCTTATATATAATAAAATATTAGCATAAAAATACGCTAACCCAGCATAAATATTCAAGCCTAACGGCTACAAATATAATAAATTTATTTCTTTTCTTATCAAAAACATATTTTTTTGTGTAACATATGCTATACAGCAACTATTTTATCAAGAAAAAATGATAAAATATACACCATTTATACAGAATTATGTTTTCATTCTTTTATTACTACGAATTGAAAATTTATTTATTGACCCAAGATTATTAGTTAAAAAAAACCGACTAAATTCTACTTAGATCAGTTTCGAGAGAAATCAACATGAATAGTCAATTCTCCTCTCGAGAAAGAAACATCAACACCATTACAGACTAAAAGAAAACGTAAAGATGACCTAATAATATTTTTTATTAGAAAATTCAGACAACTTTAAGAAAACAACACTACTCTTTATCTACAAATAAACAAAAAAAGAATCCCTATAAACTGAGAAGTTATAAGGATTCTTTATAAAATAGTATTGTTAATTACTTACTCAAAGCAGTAGCAACATCAACCGCACAAGCCACTGTACATCCTACCATCGGGTTGTTACCGATACCCAGGAAGCCCATCATTTCCACGTGAGCAGGAACTGATGAAGAACCAGCGAATTGAGCGTCTGAGTGCATACGACCCATAGTGTCCGTCATGCCGTAAGAAGCAGGACCGGCAGCCATGTTATCCGGGTGAAGCGTACGACCTGTACCGCCACCGGATGCTACTGAGAAATAGGGCTTACCTGCAAGAACGCGTTCTTTCTTGTAAGTACCTGCAACAGGGTGCTGGAAACGGGTCGGGTTGGTAGAGTTACCTGTGATGGATACGTCTACGCCTTCTTTCCACATGATAGCCACACCTTCGCGAACATCGTCAGCACCGTAGCATTTTACTTTGGCACGAGGACCATCGCTGTATGCGATTTCACGAACAACTTTCAGTTCACCTGTATAGTAGTCGAATTGAGTCTGAACATATGTAAAGCCGTTGATACGGGAGATGATTTGTGCAGCATCCTTGCCCAAACCGTTCAGGATACAACGCAAAGGTTCTTTACGTACTTTGTCAGCTTTAGCTGCGATTTTGATTGCACCTTCTGCAGCAGCGAATGATTCGTGACCTGCCAAGAAAGCAAAACACTTAGTCTCTTCGCGGAGCAACATGGCAGCCAGATTACCGTGACCGATACCTACCTTGCGGTCGTCGGCTACAGAACCCGGAATACAAAATGCCTGCAAACCGATACCGATTGCTTCGGCAGCATCTGCAGCGTTCTTGCAGCCTTTCTTGATAGCGATGGCACAACCTACAACATAAGCCCATTTTGCGTTCTCAAAGCAGATAGGCTGAGTCTCTTCACACGTCTTATAAGGATCGAGTCCGGCAGCTTCGCAGATGGCGTTAGCTTCCTCTATGTCTTTGATGCCGTTGGCGTTCAAGGCTTCGATGATACCTTTGATACGACGGTCTTGACTTTCAAATTTTACTTCTCTAATCATAGTTTCTTTCCTCCTTATATTATTCGTGACGTGGATCAATGTGTTTAACAGCTCCCTGTTCTGCAGTGAAGCGTCCGTAAGTACCGGTAACTTTCTTCAATGCTTCATTCGCATCAGTACCCTTCTTGATTTCATCCATGAATTTGCCCATGTGAACGAATTCGTATCCGCAGATTTCATCGTTTTTGTCAAGAGCAATTGTCTTGATGTAACCTTCTGCCATTTCAAGGTAACGAGGACCTTTAGCCAAAGTACCGTACAATGTACCTACCTGGCTACGCAGACCTTTACCTAAATCTTCAAGACCTGCACCGATGATCAGACCACCTTCTGAGAAAGCTGACTGAGTACGTCCGTAAACGATCTGTAAGAAGAGTTCGCGCATAGCAGTGTTGATGGCGTCACAAACTAAGTCTGTGTTCAATGCTTCGAGGATAGTTTTTCCTGGGAGGATTTCAGCAGCCATAGCAGCTGAGTGAGTCATACCTGAACAGCCGATAGTTTCAACCAGAGCTTCCTGGATGATACCTTCTTTTACGTTCAGAGTCAGCTTACATGCACCCTGCTGAGGAGCACACCAACCCACACCGTGTGTCAGACCTGAAATATCAACAATTTCTTTTGATTTTACCCATTTTCCTTCTTCGGGTATGGGAGCCGGTCCGTGGTTAGGACCCTTCTTTACAACACACATGTGTTCCACTTCGTGTGAATAAGTCATAATTAGCTCTTTTTTAAGTGATATAATTAAAAATACGTAGTCACGATTCTCAAATCGCACGCAAAGGTACTCGTTTTATTGGTTTTTGCAAATCGGCTTTTATTACTTTTTTATGAAAAGAATGAAATAGAAGAGACGGGGTTCGTATATTGTAATGTGGAGATTACATTTTAATATCTGAACTATTCCTCCAAGAGTTTGTTGTTTTTTGAAAAATGTAATTATGGAACTTAATCAGATAGATACACACTATTTAATAGCAGCCATTTCTGTTATAACAGCTGCTTTGGTTTTCTACACAATAGGAGTGTGGGGAGAACATGTGCAGGGGAAACTTAAATTCTGGCACATACTATTTTTTCTTTTCGGACTGGTAGCAGATACCGTAGGGACGGGATTGATGAAGAGTATTGCTCATATGACTCATTTGCATGATGAGATACATACCGTGACAGGTATTATTGCCATTCTGTTGATGCTGGTACACGCTATGTGGGCTATCTGGACTTATACGAAGGGATCTGCTGCGGCGAAGGCTCATTTCAACAGGTTCAGTATTTTTGTATGGTGCATCTGGTTGATTCCTTATTTTATTGGAATGTACTTGGGTATGTCGCTACATCATTAAGCTAAAGTGTATTCTTTTTCGGGTGACGAATAGTTGTCAAAAAAGTAATTATCTGTTGTCGGATGGAATAAAGAAGAACGATGATCTATCGTTTGTTTCTGTGTAACACATTGATTCTTAGCTTACAAACTATACTATTCTTTGAGTGTAAAAGTACGTATTTAATAGGATGTTAAATGCGTACTTTATGTATATAAACTATCGTATTTTTAGGATATAAAAGTACGTATTCTTGTCTGATAAAGATAGGAATGGGGATTCTTGTGTTAATAGTGTTAAAGGATTTACGATTGGACGATTTACTATTTACGATTGAAGAGTTACTCTTAATTACAAATAAAGTAATTTCAATCGTAAATAGTAAATCGTCCAATCGTAAATCCCTTAGTCCCTCATTAAAGGACTTTAAAACTTTTTGTTTGCCTGCTATCAGTTACTCTGATAATAGCAGGCTGAAGGAGAGTGAACTCTTGTAGTGGGCTGTTACTTGTCTGTGAACTTTGAAACCGTCCCATCAGATCATAAATCTCGATGATACTTTTTCCTTCTAATCCTGAAATTACAATCTTATTACCTTCTTTATGGAGAGACAGGCCGGGGAGGCCTGTCGTTTTTTCTATCCCTGTTGGTGTTCCTTTTAACCCGAAGTCATCTTTGCTTGGCGACGATTCGGCATTTTCATATCCGGCTTTCATGAGTTCGTCTACCAAGCTGTTGATATATAGTTCCAGATAACAGTATCCGGTTTCAGGATCAATATCTTTGTAGGTCTTTCCTTGTGGAAGATATTTCGCTGCCCAATCATCGGGAATTCCGTCATTGTTACTGTCTGCAGGCTTAGCTGTCGAATGGTATGTGATGTAACCTTCACTATTAGTTTGTGAATCAATGAGTCCGTTACTGCTCCCATTAGAACCTTCGAAAGTATAATTTCCATTTCTGACATCAGAGATAACACGAGCATCTATTACATCACGTTTCAGGCTTGCCCCTACGTAGTCCAGTACTTTTTCATAGGCTGCGATTGCAGTATGGGTAGTGGTAGAAGCTGTTTCAAACTCTACGGGACTTTTGATATTTTCAATGTTTCCCCCAGGTAATGCACCATTGTTAGTGTTTGGATGAATGCCTACCCAATTGTCTGCATTTGTCTTGGCAATATTTGTTTTTGATTTACTGCTTAGCTTAGAACAGCTATCATCGAAATAGTTTCCTGATACATAGAATACTCCCCATACACCGGGCGCATTGGTTTGTGTCCCGTCGTCGGCATTCGGTGAAAAGATGCGGTAAGTAATATTGTCTTTAGTTGCTGTTGAAGGCCCCGGCTTATAGTAGTTATTGATGAAATTATAGTTACCTCCTTCTCCGGCATATCCACCATTGGTCGGTCCCCAGTTATAGAACACGTTATTACGCAAATCTACTATTTCATCATCCGGTCTTCCTGTATAGCGGCTACCGCAAAGCCGGGGTGTGCGACTCTTATGGTGCGCCAGCAGGTTGTGATGGAAGGTAGCACCTTCACCACCCCAAATGCCACCGTATCCATGTGAACCCTTACCGTGTACCGAATTAGTGAGGCTCTCGCTTAAAATACACCATTGCATGGTGAAATTTTTGTTTCCGTAGAAAGAAGAACATTCGTCGGTGCTCCAGCTCATAGTACAATGGTCTATGATTACATTACTCTGATTGCGTCCCCACATCGCATCATCTTCTGTTTTTTTCTCATCGCCCATCCGGCAACGAATGAAGCGGATGATTACATTGCTGGCTTTTATTACTACGGAATAGTTCTTGATACAAATACCATCTCCTGGAGCTGTTTGTCCGGCAATGGTTATATTATTATTTTTTATTTCGAGCGTACTTTCCAGAGCGATAGTTCCTGATACATCAAAAACAATAATACGGTTGCTACTTTTAAGTCCTTCCCGGAGTGATCCTGCTCCGCTATCGTTCAGGTTGGTAACGCGATAAACTGTTCCTCCTCGTCCACCTGTGGTGGTATACCGGGCAAATCCTTCTGCTCCTGGGAAAGCAGGTGTGTTTTGTGCATGGAGTCCACAGCTGGCTACCACTGCCATAACTAATATGGAAAATAGAGTAATGATTCGTTTCATAACTGATTAATACTTTTGTTTTCTGCAAAAATCGGCATTATTTCTTTTTTGTATGTGGATATATTATTCTTCTATGTGTAAGTTTTGGCTTTTGTAAGCAAAAAGCCAATATATGTAATGCTCCGTAACAATATATGTGGCAGAGCATTACATATATTGATGTGCGCCATTACATCTGCATCCTATTACCGATAACTTGAATATTCTTATAATAAAATCCCCGTGTAATTAATAGAGGGTAGGGTACCCTACCCTCTATTAATTACACGGGGATTTTTCTTTTAAAAAAGAAGAAAATACGCCTGCGCGCGTATATAATAATGTGAATATAAAATTTATGGACAAAAAAAGGTATTTCATTGATAAAGTTCGTAACTTTGTAACATTATATAAACAGGAACACATTTATGATAGAAGTAACAGATGCTGCTCTGCAAAAAGCTGCGGGTGAAGGGATGGATGAGTTTATCCAGGTATTTACTGATAAATATAAAGAAGTGATAGGGGGTGAGCTGACTGCCGAAACGATGGTTTTGCTTACAGGTGAACAACATTCGCTGTTGGCCTATCAGATTTTTCGTGATGAGATTATGACGGGAGGTTTTTGTCAATTGATACAGAATGGTTATGGGGGATATATTTTTGATAATCCTTTTGCCAAAGTGATGCGTCTGTGGGGGGCTGAAGAATTTTCCAAATTGATTTACCGGGCGAAAAAGATATATGATGCTCATCGTGCTGATCTTGAAAAAGAGCGAACCGAAGATGAATTCATGGCAATGTATGAGCAGTATGAAGCTTTTGACGAACTTGAAGAAGAATATTTTGAAATGGAAGAACAGGTAACTGCGACAGTAGCAGGGCATTTGGATGATCATTTGGAGTTATTTGCAAAAATAATAAAGTAGTCGGTGCAGTATTTTTTAAGTATCTGCATTTACTTATTGTGAATTGGAATTTATATCTTTGCAAACTCTAATAATAGATTTATGAAACAAGTGAAAATTTTGATGTTAGCCCTGGTTGTATTGATGGGCGTTGGTTTTACTTCATGTATGAATGGAGATGATGATACTACAGTGAGACGGGATGCTTTTGTTAAAGTATATACTGGGGGACTTGGAAGTATTTATTTTAAAGATGCTAATGGATTTAAGTATTATCCGTCAGCAACTTCCATGGCTACGATGAAAAGTACCTATGGCTTTGATCCGAGTTCGGGCGACATGGCTTATATTATATACCAGTATGATTCCGCTACACAGACGGTTACAGAAAATACAGAGTCTTTGCAGAATTTGCAGTTGGTGTATGCATTTGGATTGGATGCCACTGTAGAATCTGTATCAGAAAAAGGGGCTTCTAATGATTCGATAGCAAAGGCTCCTATCAGAAGTTTGGATGGAACAATTGGTTCTTCTTATAAATACGAACCTGTGATGTTTGACGAAAGTACGTTACTGCTTCAGATTGATTATTTTATGGGAATAGATGGTATATTATCTCATTATTTTACGCTTGTTTATTATCCTAATGAACCTGCTGAAGAGAATACCATAAAATTGTATTTACGTCATAATAACGGAAAGGATACTTCTACCAATTATACAAGCGTAAATTTATCAGGGCAATATCCATTTGTATTCTATAAGGCATTCAATCTGAGAAAACTTAATGTGCCTATTAATACAGATACAAAAATTATTATTGAAACACAGGTGAATAATACTAATATAGACCTGGAAGATAAAAATAATACGTCATCTAAAACATACGAAGTACAAATTAAGGCTAAAGAATAAATTTGGATTACAAAGAGTTATTTAAAATAGCAATGTCATTAATTTCCTCTCCGGCCAAGGCCTGGGAGGAAATTCGTTTGGAAGAGGATAGGCGAAAAGTCTTTGTGGCTTTTGTCTATCCTATGATTGGTTTATGCGGTCTTGCTGTCTTTATTGGCTCTTTATTGGCCAATGGATGGGGAGGTCCGCACAGTTTTCAGATAGCCATGACGCAATGCTGTGCTGTGGCTGTATCCTTGTTCGGTGGCTACTTTTTGGCGGCTTATGCCATCAACCAACTGAGGGTACAGATGTTTGGAATGTCAGATGATATCCCTCTGACTCAGCAGTTTGCAGGATACGCACTGGTTGTCAGTTTCCTGTTGAAAATAATTACCGGGCTGTTGCCTGATTTTAGCATCATCGGCTGGTTGTTGCAGTTCTATATCGTTTATGTGGTGTGGGAAGGTGCGCCGATTGTGATGCAGGTTGAAGAAAAGAATCGGTTACGATTCACCATTTTGTCGTCTTTGTTGTTAATACTATGTCCGGCAGTGATTCAATTTGTGTTCAATAAACTAACAGCAATATTAAATTAAGAAAATAATGAAACTGGCTCCTGTAAATATAAAGAATAAACGTGCTACATTTGACTATGAGTTACTGGATACTTATACTGCGGGTATTGTGCTCACCGGAACGGAGATAAAGTCTATTCGCCTGGGAAAGGCAAGTCTGGTAGATACGTTTTGTTACTTTGCAAAAGGTGAGTTGTGGGTGAAGAATATGCACATTGCCGAATATTTCTATGGCTCGTACAATAATCATGCAGCCCGTAGAGACAGGAAGCTATTACTCAATAAGAAGGAGTTGAAGAAACTGGAACGGGGAACGAAGGAAACAGGATTTACCATTGTGCCCGTTCGTATGTTTGTCAACGAAAAAGGATTGGCTAAAGTTGTTGTGGCTTTGGCTAAAGGTAAAAAGCAATATGACAAACGTGAGTCTTTGAAGGAAAAAGATGATCGTCGTGATATGGACCGGATGTTTAAGAGATAGGGGATAAGGTTATAAAATTATAGGGTTATAATAGGGCTATAAAGGTTATAGAGGTATAAAAAGAGATGGCGAAAGCAACTATTCCACAATTAATATCCCAACGCATCCTTATATTGGATGGGGCGATGGGAACTATGATTCAGCAATACAACTTAAAGGAAGAAGATTTCCGTGGCGAACGTTTTGCACACATTCCCGGACAACTGAAAGGGAACAATGATTTGTTGTGCCTGACCCGTCCGGATGTAATTCAGGATATTCACCGTAAATACCTGGAAGCAGGTGCCGATATCATCGAAACCAATACCTTTAGTTCGACTACGGTTTCTATGGCCGATTATCACGTAGAAGAGTATGTACGTGAGATCAACCTTGCTGCTGTGAAACTGGCACGTGAAGTGGCGGATGAATATACAGCAAAGAATCCGCAAAAGCCTCGTTTTGTGGCAGGTTCGGTAGGGCCTACCAATAAGACCTGCTCTATGAGCCCTGATGTGAATAATCCGGCCTTTCGTGCATTAAGCTATGATGGATTGGCTACCGCTTATCAGCAGCAAATGGAAGCTATGCTCGAAGGAGGAGTGGATGCCATTCTGATTGAAACTATCTTTGATACGCTGAATGCCAAGGCAGCTATCTATGCAGCAGAACAGGCGATGAAAAAGACAGGTATTGAAGTCCCCATTATGCTATCTGTTACTGTTTCTGATACGGGTGGACGTACACTTTCGGGGCAGACATTGGATGCTTTCCTGGCTTCTGTGCAACATGCTAATATACTTTCGGTGGGATTGAATTGCTCGTTTGGTGCCAAACAATTAAAGCCATTTCTTGAGCAGCTTGCCAACCGTGCCCCTTATTACATCAGTGCTTATCCGAATGCCGGGCTTCCTAATAGTCTGGGTAAATATGATCAGACTCCGGCCGATATGGCTCATGAAGTAAAAGAATACATCCATGAAGGATTAATAAATATCATTGGTGGCTGTTGTGGTACTACGGATGCTTATATCGCAGAATATCCGGCCCTGATAGAAGGAGCAAAGCCCCATGTACCTGCTCCTAAGCCTGATTGTCTCTGGCTTTCGGGGTTGGAATTGCTGGAGGTGAAACCGGAAATCAATTTCGTAAATATCGGTGAGCGTTGCAATGTAGCCGGTTCGCGTAAGTTCTTGCGGCTTATTAATGAGAAGAAATATGATGAAGCACTTTCCATAGCCCGTCAGCAAGTAGAAGATGGTGCGTTGATCATTGACGTAAATATGGATGATGGGTTGTTGGATGCACGTCAGGAGATGACAACTTTCCTTAATCTGATAGCTTCGGAGCCTGATATAGCTCGTGTGCCTGTAATGATTGACTCTTCTAAGTGGGAGGTCATTGAAGCCGGACTGAAATGCCTGCAAGGTAAATCGGTAGTGAATTCTATCTCTTTAAAAGAAGGAGAAGAGAAGTTCTTAGAGCATGCCCGCATTATTAAACAATATGGTGCTGCTACTGTGGTAATGGCTTTCGACGAAAAAGGACAGGCAGATACTGCTGCCCGTAAAATAGAAGTCTGCGAGCGGGCTTACCGTTTGTTGGTTGATAAGATAGGATTCAATCCGCATGATATTATTTTTGACCCGAATGTTCTTGCTGTAGCTACGGGCATCGAAGAGCACAATAATTACGCTGTCGACTTTATCAATGCAACCGGTTGGATTCGTAAAAATCTTCCCGGTGCACATGTGAGTGGTGGTATTAGTAATCTTTCATTCTCTTTCCGCGGAAACAACTACATCCGCGAAGCAATGCATGCTGTCTTTCTTTATCATGCTATTCAGCAAGGGATGGATATGGGAATTGTCAATCCGGCTACTTCCGTACTCTATACGGATATTCCGGCCGATGTGCTCGAAAAGATAGAGGATGTTGTTCTGAATCGTCGTCCTGATGCTGCCGAACGTCTGATCGAACTTGCCGAAGCGTTGAAAGCCGAAAAGAATGGCGAACTTCCAACTCCCAACTCTCAGCTTTCAACTCATTTAGCCTGGAGAGAGGGTACTGTGCAGGAACGTTTGCAGTACGCATTAGTGAAGGGTATTGGTGACTTTCTGGAAGAAGATCTGGCGGAAGCATTGCCACTGTATGATAAGGCGGTGGATGTGATTGAGGGACCATTGATGGAGGGTATGAATCATGTAGGCGAACTGTTTGGAGCGGGGAAAATGTTTTTACCCCAAGTTGTGAAAACTGCACGTACCATGAAAAAGGCAGTGGCTATTTTACAACCGATTATTGAATCGGAGAAACAGGAAGGTGCTTCTACAGCCGGTAAGGTGCTGCTCGCTACTGTCAAAGGAGATGTGCATGATATCGGTAAGAATATTGTATCTGTAGTGATGGCTTGTAACGGTTATGATATTGTAGATTTAGGGGTAATGGTACCTGCCGAAACCATTGTACAGCATGCTATTGAAGAGAAAGTGGATATGATCGGTCTGAGCGGACTGATTACTCCTTCTTTGGAGGAGATGGTTCATGTAGCTATGGAATTGGAAAAAGCAGGTTTGGATATTCCTTTGTTGATTGGTGGCGCTACGACTTCGAAGATGCATACGGTTTTGAAAATAGCTCCTGTTTATCATGCTCCGGTAGTGCATTTGAAGGATGCATCTCAAAATGCCGGTGTAGCAGCACGGTTGCTTAATCCAAAGGCAAAAGAGGAACTGGTGGCAGAATTGGCAAAAGAATACAAGGATTTGCGTGATAAAAGCGGTATGAAGCGTCGTGAGACAGTATCGCTTGAAGAAGCACAAAAGAATAAACTGAATCTGTTTTAATTGATATGGACGTAAGAAAGATTTATTTTTTGTTGTTATCGACAGTTGTCCTACTGACTACTGTTTTTTCTTGCTCTTCTGTTTCGCAAAAAACAGAGTCTGTTTCTGCTAACGCTGCTTTGGATAATATCTTTGCGCGTAAGAGTGTGCGAACTTACTTGAACAAAGGAGTTGAAGAGGAAAAGATAGACTTGATGCTTCGTGCCGGTATGGCTGCTCCTTCGGGTAAAGATTTGCGTCCTTGGGAGTTTATTGTTGTAACCAAACGTGCTTCCCTTGATTCTATGGCTGCAGCTTTGCCTTATGCTAAGATGCTTACCGAAGCTCGTTATGCTATTGTTGTCTGTGGTGACTCTACCCGATCTTCTTATTGGTATTTGGATTGTTCGGCTGCTGCGCAAAATATTCTTTTAGCTGCCGAAAGTTTGGGATTAGGTGCTGTATGGACTGCTGCTTATCCTTATGAGGATCGTATGGAAGTAGTACGCAAGTATACTGCTCTTTCCAAAAACATTTTACCACTATGTGTCATACCTTTCGGATATCCTGCTATTCAACAGCAACCGAAGCAAAAGTATGACGCAAAGAAAATACATTATCAGTAAATATTGTAAAAAATATTGTAAATTCTCGTTGTTAGCTGTTTTTTTGTATTGTTTTCTGTCTTAAAAAAAGGTAAGACCATTTGTTGTATGGACTAATTTTGAAAAACAGACTGATGAAAATAAATATTAAGGGTAAATATGAAGACCATTTAGCTTTGTTTTTCTATAAAAAAAGGAAAATATGAATAGAAACACTTGATTTATGGATAGTATTTATACGATATAAGCTACTAAATTTGTGCTTATTTATCGTATGAGCATTATGAAAAGATTACTATTCATTTTTTCTTTTTTCTACCTATCGGTTACGAGTGGAAGTGCACAAGATACTTTGACACTTGAAAACTGTCTTGAAATGGGTATAGAAAATAATCTGTCTTTACAGAGTAAGCGCAATGAAATACAGAAAGGTAGATATGGTATTTCTGAAAACCGCGCTAAGCTACTTCCACAAATTAATGGTTTCGCCAATTATAATGATAACATTGATCCGCCTGTATCTGTAACCGATGGTTCTGTATATGGTACCCCTTACAATGTAACTCATACTTTGCGGTATAATGCCAATGCTGGATTGCAGTTACAAATGCCACTCTATAATCAAACTCTTTATACTACTTTATCTATTGCCAGGACAATGGATGAGATGAATCGCCTTTCTTACGAAAAGGCGAGGGAAGACCTTATCTTGCAAATCTGTAAAATGTATTATTTGGGACAAGTTACTGCAGAGCAAATTGTACTGGTAAAAGCCAATATCATCCGACTTGAAGAGTTAAAGGATATTACACAGGCATTTTACGATAATGGGATGGCTATGGAAGTAGATGTGAAACGGGTGAATATCAATTTGGAAAACTTGAAAGTACAGTATGACAACGCCCAGGCAATGTTAGAACAACAACTGAATCTTTTGAAATATATCATTGATTATCCGGCTGAGAAAAATATTGCATTGACACCTGTCAATACCGACAACATCATTCCGGTTGCTCTGACCGGTTTGTCAGAAAACCTCTATGAACTGCAGTTGCTACAATCTCAAAAGCAACTGGCTGAGCAACAGAAAAAGATGATCGGCTATGGTTATATGCCCTCACTGAACCTTACAGGCAGTTGGATGTTTTCGGCTTACACGGACAAAGCTTATCACTGGTTCCATTCCGGACCTTCCAATCATTGGTTTCGTTCGTATGGTTTGGGTTTGTCTTTGCGTGTACCAATATTCGACGGATTTGATAAACGCTATAAAAGTCGTAAAGCAGCTATTGATATTGAAAATATGAAGATAGCACAAGAAAATACCCGAAAGAATCTGCAAGTCCAATATTTGAATGCCACAAATGATTTGATGAACAATCAGCGTAATTTCAAAAAACAAAAGGACAATTATCTATTGGCTGAGGATGTTTATGCAGTCACTATGAATCGTTACCGGGAAGGGATTACTTCGATGACCGAAGTATTGCAGGATGAGATGCGCATGAGTGAAGCGCAAAATAACTATATAAGTGCACATTATAATTACCGTATCACTACTTTAATGTTACTTAAACTTACCGGACGGATAGATTCCTTGGTAAATGATTAATTAAACAAGAATATTAAAACAATACAAAAGATATGAGAACAAAAGAAAACGACAGTGTAGCAAGTATACATCAGGAGAAAGCAAAAAAACTGAAAAAACTACGCCGTTGGCAAATAGTAGTCAGTATGTTGGGAATCGTGATCATTGCGTGGGGGATAATTCAGGTGGTGTGCCTTTTTCTGAATTACAAAAGTTGTGAGACCAGTAACGATGCTCAAATAGAGCAATATATATCCCCTATCAATTTGCGGGCATCGGGGTATATTAAAAAGATTTGTTTCACCGAACATCAGGAAATACATAAAGGGGATACATTATTGGTACTTGACGACCGTGAATACAAAATACGGGTAATGGAGGCCGAAGCAGCACTGAAAGACGCATTGGCAGGTGCTACTGTTATTGGAGCAACTTTGCAAACTACCCAAACCACAGCCTCTGTTTATGACGCTTCCATTGCAGAGATAGAAATACGTCTTGTCAAATTGGAGAAAGACCGTCAACGGTATCAGAACCTGGTTAAAAGAAATGCAGCTACTCCCATACAATTGGAGCAGATAGAAACGGAATATGAAGCAACTCATAAAAAACTTGAAGCAGTAAAGCGACAACAAAAGGCGGCTCTATCAGGAGTAAATGAAGTTTCACACCGTCGTGAGAATACAGAGGCTGCTATTCAACGAGCAACGGCAGCCCTCGAAATGGCAAAACTTAATCTCTCGTATACGGTAGTAACAGCTCCTTGTGACGGTAAGTTGGGGCGTCGTACTTTAGAAGAAGGACAGTTTATTACAGCAGGACAAACGATTACTTATATTCTTCCTGATACTCAAAAATGGATTATTGCCAACTATAAAGAGACTCAGATAGAGAACCTGCATCTGGGACAGGAGGTTATTGTTACAGTGGATGCCATCAGTGATAAAAAATTTACCGGAAAAATAACGGCGATTTCCGGTGCTACAGGATCCAAATATTCTTTGGTTCCCACGGATAATTCTGCCGGAAACTTCGTAAAAATACAACAACGTATACCGGTACGTATTGATTTTACTAATTTATCTAAAGAAGACAATGAGAGGTTGGCAGCAGGTATGATGGTAGTTGTAAAAGTAAAACTCTGAAGCTATGCCATCGTACCCTAAAAATTATCCTTTCTACAATTGGGTGCCGAAACCGGTAGGCATCATTATCCTAATATTGTTTTTCCTTCCGATACTTACGGTAGGAGGGACTTATTCGGTAAACAGTACTGAGATGATGAACGGATTGGGGATTATTTCCGAACATATCCAGTTCACTAATTTCGCCACTTCTATAGGTATGGCAGCTTTCTGTCCTTTTTTATATAGATTAGTACTCATTCGCAGAGAGAAAATGATGTGCATTGCCGGTTTCTCGTTGATGTACATATTCAGCTATATCTGCGCTAAGACAGACAGTGTATTTCTGTTGGCGCTTTGTAGTCTGTTTACGGGATTTCTCCGGATGGTATTGATGATGGTTAATCTTTTTACACTTATCAAGTATGCAGGGCATATTGAAGCTTATGAGAAAATCACTCCTGGTAATGAACCGGCAACCGGAGAAGGATGGGATAAACTGGATATCGAACGAAGTGCTGCACAGCCGGCCATTTACCTGTTCTTTATGATATTGGGACAAATAGGGACCTCGCTTACTGCATGGCTTGCTTTTGAATATGAATGGCAATATGTTTACTATTTCATGATGGGGCTGTTGTTACTTTGTATTCTCATTACATTTATTACGATGCCTTATCATAAATATGTTACACGGCGGTTCCCTATTAATTTCAAACAGTTCGGTAATGCTTCTATATTTAGTATTATGTTGCTCTGTATCACTTATATACTGACTTACGGTAAGGTGCTTGACTGGTATGATAATCCTACCATACAATGGGCTACGGTCGGTGCTATCATTACAGGGGGCATATTCATTTACATAGAAGCCACTCAGCGCAATCCTTACTATCAACTGGATGTATTCAAATTACGCACTATTCGTATTGGTTTTCTGCTATACTTTCTGTTGATGGTGTTGAATTCCAGTGCTATGTTTGTCAATGTATTTACAGGGATAAGCATGAAACTGGATAACTTCCAAAATGCTACATTGGGCAATTGGAGTATGTTGGGGTACTTTATTGGTGGTATTGTAACTATCTGGCTTAGTGTAAAAGGAGTGCATTTCAAATATTTATTTGCCGCTGGTTTTCTTTTATTGGGACTGTCTGCTATGTTTCTGTATTTTGAAGTCCAAGGTGCCGGATTGTATGAACGTATGAAGTATCCGGTTATAATCCGTTCCACAGGTATGATGCTACTTTATTCGTTGATACCTACATTTGCAACCCAGCGCATGCCTTATAAGTTTCTGTCTTCTTGGATTTGTACTATGCTTACCGTACGTATGGTACTGGCCCCATCCATCGGTACGGCTCTCTATACTAATATATTGCAGGAAAGACAGCAATACTACATCACACGTTATGCACAGAATGTGGATATGTTACATCCCGAAGCATCCTCCTCTTTTATTCAGACCATGAAAGGAATGCAATATCAAGGAAAAAGCAGGACTGAATCTATAAACATGGCTGCCATATCCACTAAAGGGCGTATTCAAGTACAAGCCACGCTCTCGGCCGTAAAAGAGATGGCTGGCTGGACATTATATGCCTGCCTTATTTGTATGATATTTGCGGTTGTGATACCTTATCCTAAGCGAAAATTACTAACTTAGCACAGTTTTAATGTGAATCGGTAATTTTTATATGATGAATATTTTGCAAGAACGCTTATCCCGTCTTAATTATGCACTACTGAACAAGGAGAATATTTGCAGCTCGAAAGGTATGCTCCATACCTTTCCTGCTTCTTTAAAAGAGCCATTTCTTATTAATGGTGTAGGGTTGGTAATTTGCCGTCAGGGGAGTTTTATGTTTTCCCTCAATCAGAAAATTTATTCAGCAAAAGCTGGAGAAACTCTTTTTATACCGGAAGATTCTCTTTTTCAGGTGCTTCAGGAATCTGAGAATGTAGAACTGTTTATTCTCGTTTATCAGATAGAGCCGATACGGGATATTATAGGTAATTCTGTAGCTTCCATGTATTTGTACTCACAGCTCAGGACAGAGCCGTGTTATGTCTGGAATACTGGAGATGAAGAGGAAGTATTGAAATACATGTCCTTATTGGATAGTACTTTGGAAATGGAAGACAATACCTTCAGCCGGTACGAACAGAAGCTTCTGCTCTTAGGATTGACATACCGGATATGTTCCATTTATAATCGTAAACCCATTAATTTGAAATCTTCAGTAGGACGTAAGTATGAAATTTTTATTAAATTGATTCAGTTGATAGATGAGTATTATACAGAACAGCGTGGTGTAGAGTTTTATGCAGGTAAGCTCTGTTTATCCCCTAAATACATTTCTGTATTATCTAAGTCCATCTGTGGCTATACGGTACAGGAATTAATATTCAGGTCTATTACCCGAAAAAGTATTTCACTGCTTAAAAATACTCAAAAAAGTATTCAAGAGATTTCCGATTACTTCAATTTTCCGAATGCTTCTTATTTTGGTACATTTTTTAAAAAACAAACAGGACAGTCGCCACAACAATACCGTAAAGGATAGGTCTTAAATGATTATTCTTTTATTTTTTTCTTATATGACTCATACCTTGACATAATATCTTTCACGAAGTTATATGTTTCTATTCCACGGAAGTAACCGTTTTTACAAACGGGATCGGTAAAGTATTCTTCATTACTTTTCAGCAGGATATAGTTTTCTACATTGTTGTCCCATATATTTTTATTTTTTCCATACTTATCAGCCAGTGCAATGGCATCGTATACATGTCCTAATCCGGCATTGTAGGAAGCAAGAATGAACTTAATGCGTTCTTGTTTATCGGGAATCATTCTAAGACTCCTGTCAGTGCTTGCTATATACTTCACAGCTGCTTTAATGCTTTCTTCCGGATTTTGTTCTTTGCCGGGAGGTATTCCCATAGCACGTGCTGTTTGGGGCATAAGCTGCATCAAGCCTTTGGCTCCTGCCCATGATACAGCTGTTGTATCAAAGTTAGATTCCGTGTAGGCCAGTGATGCCAGTAAACGCCAGTCCCAATCTATCTCTTTTGCATACTTTTTAAATAGTTTATCGTAATGAGAAATTTTTCCTTCACGTAATGAGAGAATAGGGGAGTGAGGAACTGCCTTACTGATTTCAAAATATCGCTTCATACTGGCACTATAAGCCGGTGAAGTCATATTATCTTCGTGCCATTTGTCTGCGGCAGCAGCCAGTTGAGGGCAGTCTTTCCGTACAGCCCATGATGCCCGCTGATCAAAACTGATAGAGAGTTTGATATTCAGATTCGGATAATAAGTGGTGTTTAACTTTGCCAAATCGTTATCTGCCACTGTGTAGGGGATTTTTCCTTGTGCTACTTGCGTGATAAGATCTTCGGTTGTGATACTGTCACCTGTTATCTTGTGAATCTGTATGCCGCCTCCCAGTTCGCTGTTCAGATTGACGAGCCTGTCGTAATATTTACCGGGTTTTACATATACATCTTTACCGATAAGTTCCGTTACATCGGTTATTGGTTTTGTTTTACCATTGTTTCGCTGTACAATTACCTGATGTGTAATAACTTCCTCTCCACAATAGATCAGGCTATCTTTCAATTCTTTGGTGATAGGAAGATTGTATGCGATAAGATCACCCTCACCAGCCAGAAGCTTTTCAATTAGTTCAGATACATTTCGTGCTACTTCAATGCGTAACTTTACACCCAGGCTTTTGGCAAATTGTTCGCTCAACTCATATTGGAACCCCATTTCCTGGCCGCGGTAAATGAAATAGGTGGTTGAACTGTATAATGTCAGTACAACCAGTTCACCACTGTCTTTAATCTGTGCCAAATCATATTCTCCCACTTCTTCTGTCGGGTGGTGTCTGTGTCTACAGGCCAATACAGAAAAGAGGATGATGAGGAAGAAAGGCAGTATGGAGCGCCGGACTGTCATTCTTATTTCAAATGTTTCTTAATATACATTGTCAGGATATTAATTGCCACATTGTTGTTGCCTCCTTCGGGTACAATAAGATCGGCATATCTCTTACAAGGTTCGATAAACTGCTGATGCATTGGTTTTAATATACGCGTATAACGTTCCATAACAGCTTCAGCTGTACGTCCGCGTTCCACTACATCCCGTTGTATTACACGTATCAGACGTTCATCCGGATCGGCATCTACAAAAATTTTAAGATCCATCATATTGCGCAGTTTTTTATCGCAAAGGGCAAGAATCCCTTCAATAATAACCACTTCACGCGGTTCAATATGGATGGTTTCAGATTGGCGGGTACAAGTAAGATAGGAATAAGTAGGCTGTTCTATGCTTTTACCTTCCTTCAACATAGAAACATGTTTTGAGAGCAGGCTCCATTCAAATGCATCCGGATGGTCAAAGTTGATATTCTGTCGTTCCTCAACAGGGACATGGCTACTGTCTTTGTAATATGAATCCTGTGGAAGCAATACAACTTCACCGGCTGGGAGACTTTCAATAATTTTCCGTACGACGGTGGTCTTTCCCGAACCTGTTCCGCCTGCTATTCCTATTATTAACATCTGTTCATAGTGTATATTTAAAACAAATAGAGTAATTTTGCATTGAAAAGATAATGCAGCTTCGGCTGACAAATATATAAACAATAAATTAAAATAGCAACGTTATGGTGAAACACATTGTATTATTTAAGTTAAAGGATGAAGTGCCGGAAGCCGAGAAGCTGGTTGTGATGAATAAATTTAAGGAGGCGATAGAAGCTCTTCCTGCTGTAATTCCTGTTATTCGTAAAATCGAAGTGGGACTAAATACCAATCCGGGTGAGACGTGGCATATTGCATTATATAGTGAGTTTGATAACTTGGATGACGTGAAGTTCTATGCTACTCATCCTCTTCATGTAGCTGCCGGCAAAATCATAGCTGAGGCAAAAGAGAGCCGTGCCTGTGTGGACTATGAATAAGTAAGTGAACCAGAGCGTTTGCATAACTGTTATAATTTAAAATACTGAATAGAGAATGAGAAAATTATGTTCTTTTTTGTTGCTGATGTTTGTTGTCTTGGCGGCTCATGCACAGATTCAAGATCCTGTAAAGTTTAAGACAGAGTTGAAAGCACTGTCTGACACTGAGGGTGAAATAATATTTACTGCCGCCATTGATCCGGGATGGCATGTATATTCTACTAATTTAGGTGATGGCGGGCCTATCTCGGCAACATTCAATGTTGATAAAAAGAATGGTTTGGAATTGGTTGGCAAGCTGAAGCCGGTAGGAAATGAGATCTCAACATTTGATAAACTTTTCCAAATGAAAGTGCGCTATTTTGAGAGTACTGCACAGTTTGTTCAGAAGATAAAGTTTATTGCCAGTACATATACTATTGAAGGATATCTGGAATATGGGGCATGTGATGACGAAAGTTGTTTACCACCGACACAGGTTCCGTTTAATTTATCAGGCAAAACTACCTTAAAGGCTACAGAACCGGTAGCAGAGTCTAAAGTTGAGCTTCAAAAAGAGGTGGAGATTGAACCTGAAACAGTTGCTACATCTGCAGACACTGCTGCAGTTGTAAAACCGGCTGTTTCTGCTGACATCCTTTGGAAACCGGTAATTGACGATTTACAAGCTTATGGCGAAGAACATTCTCAGGAAGATATGTCATGGATTTATATCTTTATTACCGGATTCTTGGGTGGATTGCTGGCTTTGTTCACTCCTTGTGTATGGCCTATTATCCCGATGACCGTAAGTTTCTTCCTGAAACGTAGTAAAGATAGAAAGAAAGGTATCCGTGATGCTTGGACATATGGTGCTTCTATCGTTGTGATTTACGTTACATTGGGACTTGCTATTACGGCTATCTTTGGTGCGAGTGCATTGAACGCTTTGTCTACCAATGCTGTCTTTAATATTCTTTTCTGTTTGATGCTGATTGTATTTGCAGCTTCTTTCTTTGGTGCATTTGAGATTACGCTTCCTTCAAAATGGAGTAATGCAGTGGATAGTAAGGCAGAAGCTACAGGAGGTCTGATTAGTATCTTTTTGATGGCATTCACTCTGTCACTGGTATCTTTCTCTTGTACAGGTCCTATTATTGGATTTTTATTAGTACAGGTATCTACCACAGGTAGTGTGATAGCTCCTGCTATCGGCATGCTTGGTTTTGCCATTGCTTTGGCACTTCCGTTTACACTGTTTGCTCTTTTCCCATCCTGGTTGAAGTCTATGCCGAAGTCTGGTGGCTGGATGAATGTGATAAAAGTAACACTTGGTTTCCTCGAATTGGCTTTTGCTTTGAAGTTTTTATCTGTCGCCGATCTGGCTTACGGATGGAGAATTCTTGATCGCGAAACATTCCTGGCTTTGTGGATTGTGATATTTGCGTTACTTGGTTTCTACTTGTTGGGTAAGATTAAATTTCCTCACGATGATGATGATACCAAAATAGGCGTATCCCGTTTCTTTATGGCGCTCGTATCACTTGCTTTTGCAGTATATATGGTACCCGGTTTATGGGGAGCACCGTTGAAAGCCGTTAGTGCATTTGCTCCACCTATGAAAACGCAGGATTTCAATCTGTATACAAATGAGGTACATGCTAAATTTGATGATTATGATTTGGGGATGGAGTATGCCAGATTGCACAATAAGCCGGTCATGCTTGACTTTACAGGTTATGGTTGTGTTAACTGCCGTAAAATGGAGCTTGCTGTGTGGACTGATCCGACAGTAAGTAAAATTATTAATGATGACTATGTATTGATTACTCTGTATGTAGACAACAAGACTCCGCTTTCTGAACCGGTGAAGATTATGGAGAACGGAACGGAACGTACTTTGCGTACCGTAGGGGATAAATGGAGCTATCTGCAACGTGTGAAGTTTGGTGCCAATGCCCAACCCTTCTATGTGTTGATAGATAATGAAGGAAAGCCTTTGAATAAGTCTTATGCTTATAATGAAGATATTCCTAAATACATCGAATTCCTGAGAACTGGGCTTGAAAACTATCGGAAGGAAAAATAATATGCTGATTATTCGATATATGCCGATTGAATAATTTATTAATAGTGGAATCAGTAATTTCCTCTGATTCCACTATTAGGTAAGATCAGATAAATGAATATGATGGCAATTTTTCCCATCTAAATTTTAGCTCTTTTTGAAAGTCATAAATTAGAATAGTGAGTAAATTTGTTATTCTAAATATACTGACTTTCAATTCACCAAAAAGAGATGAATGAGATAGCTGAATAATAATGTTTTAACTTATTAAATCAGCAAATGATTTACGATTACTGATTAGCATTAACAATATAAAGAATGTCAACCTTTGAATCTTATAATGAACTGGACTTATGGAAATTGTTTCTTGAAGGGGATAAGGAAGCCTTTTCTGTCTTCTATCGTCACAATTATAGAAAACTCTATTCTTATGGTATAAGTTTAGGTATGGACAGTGAATTAATTGATGATATTATACAAGAATTATTTGTTAAACTTTATACTCGTCCTCAATTAATAAAAGATTTTTCTACCATTCAGGCATTTCTTTATGCAGCTATGAGAAATGCCTTTGTTAATCATGAAAAACAAAGGAAAAAGTATTTGTATCTGGATGAATTTGAAAACTTTGAACTACCTTATTTTGTTGAAAACACCCAAATTGAAGATGAAGAAGAATTAAAGGCTTTAAAGGAAAAGATACATAGAATAATTAATAGCTTGACTCCTCGACAAAAAGAAATCATTTATTTACGATTTTTACATCAAAAAGAATATGAAGAAATAGCCCAGATTATGGATATGTCTGAACAGGCCGCGCGCAATCTGACATATAGAGCTATGGAAAAGATCAGAAAAGAAAATAATGATTTCTTCGTATTACTATTCATGATCGCTTTGTTCTCGGACTATCATTTCTAATGAGAAAATAATCTCTTTTAAAAAACAATTTTATTTTTAATTGTATTAAGTTTATTTGCTGATAATAAGGTGATTAAATGATATATTTGTGCCTGTGGAAGATATTTTTGTAGTATAGCTATAAAAAATGTCTTGTATAGTGATTACAAAATAAAGATAGAATTGTACTACTAATAGAAATAAAGATAGAATGGAAAATAGAAACAACATAGAGTTTTGGATTTTTGATGAGAAACTTATCAATATTGCTAAGGAAAATGATCAAGAAGCCTTGAAGCAGATGATGCACCTTCATCCTGAGCAATGTGAAGTCATTGAAAATGCATTTCTTTTATTGCAGAATATGAAGGTTGAAGAAGCTGTTGTTTCTGATTTGCAAGTTGAACGTAGTCTTAAAGGTTTCTGGGATCGGGTTGATCGTAGAAAAAACAGAAGAAGGCTATATTGGATTTCAACGGCATGTGCTGCTTGTATATCCGTTATATTGGTAGTATCGTCATTATTATTAATAGGAAGAGATTATGTTGGTAATAAAGAAGAGGTATTAGCTTTGCTTGACTCAATACAAAGTACATCCAATGAAATTCTTATTATTTCGGGTGGTTTAAGAACTACTATTCCAAATAATGAAGTCATTAATCAGACGGCACAAGGAGATTTTGTTGTAGGCACTGAGAAGAAAATGAAATTTTCTGATTTGCAGGGAGAGATGATTCAGTTGGTTGTACCGGTGGGCAAACGTACTGCTATCAGATTTAATGATGGTACGGTTGCCTGGCTTAATGCCGGTAGTAAGTTGTTGTATCCGAAGACCTTTTTAGAAGACAGACGTGATATATATATAGAAGGAGAGACGTATCTGGAAGTAGAAAAAGATCAATCCCGTCCATTTTTTGTACATACAAAAGATTTTGATGTTTCTGTTTTAGGAACGAAGTTTAATGTGAGTGCGTATAAAGAAGATCTTCAAAAGTCTGTGGTATTAGTAGAAGGTAGTGTTGAAGTGGGACCGGATAATAACAAGTATAAATTGATTCCTAAGGAGGGCTTCTTTTATGCAAAGAATTCTTCGGTTGTAAAAAAGGTTGATACCTACGCTTATACCTGTTGGAAAGATGGTATTATGCAAATTCAGAATGAACCGTTGGAGCATATCTTTACCCGTTTAGAGAAATACTATGGAGTGAAAATTATATTTGATAGTTCCGTATCGAAAAAGAAATATATTGGGAATCTTAATCTTTACGATTCTATTAGTGAAGTATTACATAATTTGTCACATTCAACGCCCTTTACATTTGAATATAATAAAGAAACAAATGTTGTGAAGGTGTATCAGAAAAAGAAACGCTATAGCAAATAAATAACATCTAATTAATTTATTATTATTATGAGAAACTATCGTCTACCACCTTAGTATAGGGGATCGTATGCTTCTTTTGAAGCTTTTTTAGAGCTGTGATTTGAATTTATAAAATAAAAGCATAGATAACTATGAGGACACAAGTAAGTATTTATAAATGTAATTCCATTAAAAAATATATTGGATTTCAATTGCTCTGTTTCGTAATTAGTATTATAGGAAACACATTGAATGCACAAAACACTCTTTCCCAAACTAATATTTCACTACAAGTACGTGATATTACTATTAAAGAATTATTTTCTACCATAGAAAAACATACAAATTATGTAATTCTGTATGAGGAAGATGTCCCTGTGAAAGAAAGAGTATCTGTATTTGCTGAGAATAAAAGTGTAGAAAGTATTTTGAATGAAGTTTTAACTCCCCGTGGTATTAAATATTATTTGAACGGAAAGCAGATTATCGTAACGGTAGATAAGACTAAGCAGCAATCCAGGCAAAGTAATGCTAAGAAATCATGGGTTAGTGGTACGGTTGTTGATATTGCCGGTGAAGCTATGATTGGGGTGACCATTGCTGTACAGGGCGCTCAAACCGGTACAGTAACTGATGCGGATGGTAAATATAGAATTGAAGCCCAGCCGGGTGATATACTTGTATTTTCATTTGTCGGCATGAAAAAACAGGAAGTAACTTTTAACGGTAAAAAACAGGTTATTGATATAGTAATGGATGAGGAAACCAATTTGATGGATGAGGTTGTAGTTGTTGGTTTCGGAACTCAGAAAAAGGTAAATCTAACAGGTGCCGTAGGAGTGATAGAATCTAAATCTTTGGAGGCTCGTCCGGTAGGAAATGCAGTACAGGCTTTGCAGGGGTTACTTCCGGGACTTAATATTACTACTTCGAATAATGGTGCCGAATTAAATGCTACGCCTTCTATTAATATACGTGGAACGGCAACTATTGGTTCGACATCGAGTGGTAGTCCATTGGTGCTTATTGATGGTATGGAGGGGAGTCTTTCGAATATCAATCCGCAGGACATTGATAATATTTCAGTGTTGAAGGATGCGGCCGCTTCATCAATTTATGGTTCCAGAGCACCATTTGGTGTAATTTTGGTAACTACTAAATCCGGGAAGAAAGGTAAGTCTACTGTGAATTATAGCAATAACTTCCGTTTTAAAACTCCTGTAATGTTGCCAAAGATGGCTAGTTCATGGGATTATATAAATTATTTCAATGATGCCAATTTTAATAATGCCGGTGCTTATCTTTATGATGATACTCAGGTACAAAATGTTTGGGATTATATGCACGGTACATTGAATGATGGAGGCATTCAACCGAATAGTAATGGAAAGTGGGATACTGGTACAGCTTATGCCAATGTGGATTGGTTGAGAGAGTATTATAAGGATTGGTCACCATCTCAGGAGCATAATCTGAGTGTAAGTGGTGGAACAGATAAGCTGACATATTATGTGTCGGTTAATTATCAGACTCAAGATGGATTTTTGCGTTATGGCACTGATAATCAGAAACGATTTGCAACAACAGGTAAGATTTCATCTCAGGTAACAGATTTTATTAAGATGGATTATACAACCCGTTTTTCACGTACTGATTATGGGCGTCCGAGTCAGATGTCCAGTAATTTCTATAATGAAGTACTTCGTCGTTCGGTTCCGTTGATTCCGGTAACTGATCCGAATGGATATCGATTGGCAGATGTGACATATACAGAGCATTTAGAGAATGGAGGTAGAAGACAGGAGCAGAATGATGATTTATATCAGCAATTGAAACTGACAATTACTCCGGTTAAGAATTGGAATATAATGGCGGAAATGAATGCGCGTATTACCAATGACTGGCAACATGAAGTTTGGAATCTGGTATACGGGCATTATGCGACAGAGCCTTTGAAGACTTATGTATCCAATTTGAGCCAGAAGAAGAGTCGTGTATATGAGTATGCATATCGCGCTACTCACTTGACCCCTAATTTTTATTCTAATTATAATATTACGTTAGGAGAGCATAATCTGGCAGCAATGGTAGGATTCCAGTTAGAGTCTTATAAAAATCGTATGCTTAGCGGACAGCGCAATGATTTAATATCCGATGATATTCCGGTTTTAGATCAAACTACTGATGTTGAGAATGCTACGCTGAAAGGTAACTATAATGAATGGTGTACAGTAGGTTTCTTTGGCCGTGTTAATTATGATTATAAAGAGCGTTATCTACTGGAAGTAAATGTGCGTAGAGATGGTAGTTCGCGTTATCGTCGTGATAAACGCTGGATAACTTCTCCTTCTGCTTCTTTAGGTTGGAATATAGCGCGAGAAGAGTTTATGAAGGGTACGGCTGATTATATTCAACTGTTGAAGTTGAGAGCTTCTTATGGTGTTTTGGCCAATCAGAATGCTAAAAGTTATTACCCTACTTACCTCACAATGACAACCGCCGCAGGAAAGGGAGATTGGTTAATTGACGGTTTACGTCCTAATACAGCGGCTGCTCCAGGATTAATATCTACTTCTTTAACTTGGGAAAAGATTAAAACGTTGAACTTTGGTCTTGATTGGGGAGTACTAAATAATCGTTTGACAGGTTCTTTTGATATCTACAGCCGTACTACAAAAGATATGATGGGACCTGGAGTAGACCTACCCGGAACATTGGGAACAAGTGCTCCTGCAACCAATAACACAGATTTAGTAACTAAAGGTTGGGAATTGCAGATTGGCTGGAAAGATCGTATTAATGAGTTTCAATATGGAGTGTCATTCAATTTATCAGACAGTAGAACGAAAATATTGAAATATCCGAATCTGACAGGTTCATTGAGTACTTATTATGAAGGACAAATTCTGGGAGATATTTTTGGATATGAAACGATTGGAATAGCAAAAACCGATGAGGAGATGGAAGCACATTTAGCCTCATTACCCAATGGTGGACAAAATGCGTTAGGTAGTAAGTGGGCTGCCGGTGATATTATGTATGCCGATACTAACGGTGACGGAAAGGTAAGTAATGGCTCAAATACAATCTATGATATGGGTGATTTGAGGAAAATAGGGAATAGTACTCCGCGTTTCCGTACAGGCATTAGTTTGGATGCTTCCTGGCGAGGTTTTGCAATTTCAATGTTCTGGCAAGGAGTATTAAAGCGGGATTACTATCCGGACGCAAAGGTCGGTTCTGCATCTACTGATTTGAATTTTGTATTTTGGGGAGCAACATCAGGTGGAAAATCCTGGTCTGTCGTTTTTGATGAGCATATGAATTATTTCCGTGATGAAGATAGTCGTTTAGGGGCTAATTATGATGCGTATTATCCACGGCCTTTGTGGGCTAATAAGAATAAATCCACTCAGACACGCTATTTGCAGAATGCTTCGTATATGCGTTTGAAAAACTTGCAACTATCGTATACTTTCCCTGCAAAATGGATGAGGCGGGCATATATTCAAAACCTGCGTTTATTTGTCTCTGGTGAGAATCTGCTTACATTTACTAAACTGTCTAAGACTATGGATCCTGAAACTGCCGGCATCGGTCTTAAGGGTGGTATGGTATATCCGTTGTCAAAGACCTATTCATTTGGCTTAAGTGTGACCTTTTAATAGAATATAAACCAGAAAATTTACAAATATGAAAAATATATATAGTTCTATTGCGAAGATAATAGCAGTCAATACTTTATTGTTTGCTATGGTTGGATGTGATGATTTCCTGGATGTAACTCCTCCATCTACTATATCTCCTGAGAAATATTTATGGGAAGAATCGCATCTTGCTGCATATACGATTAATTACTATACAAAGCTGGATAGCTATACAGGTAATCCTGCTGATTCTCCTTATTGGAGTGATATATGTACGGACAATGCCGTAGGACGTAATGGGGATAACAAATTTATGCCAGGACAGATTAAAGTCGGTTCAACAGGAGGTTCATGGAGTTTTACAGATATCAGACCTTTGAATTTTTATTTGGAGACGGTTGTTCCTCGTTATGAGAAAGGGGAGTTGAAAGGAGATCCGGCCAATGTTAAACATTATATAGGTGAGGGATATTTTTTAAGAGCCTATGAATATTTTAAAAAATTGAAAGCTTTAGGAGATTTTCCTATAATAACGACTACTTTGCCGGATGATTTGGAAACATTGACAGAAGTTTCCAAACGTAGACCACGTAATGAAGTAGCCAGGTTTATTCTGAGCGATTTGGATAAGGCGATTGATATGATGAAAAATACAGCTCCGCAAGGAGGTCGTACACGTTTGAATAAAAATGCGGCTCTGATAATGAAATCCAGAGTAGCACTATTTGAAGGTACCTGGCTGAAACATCATAAAGGAACGGCACATGTGCCTCTGGGACCTAATTGGCCCGGTAACCAAAAAGAGTATCTGAAGGATTATCAATATCCAAGTGGCAGTATTGATGCGGAAATAGATTTTTTTCTGGACGCAGCGATGGATGCAGCTCAACAAGTAGCTGATAAAGTAACATTGACTGCCAACAATAAGACAATCAGAGAGTCTGCTTCTCAAGCTGTTAATCCTTACTATGATTTATTTGCAAGTAAAGATCCCGCAGCATATCCGGAAGCTGTGATGTACCGGACTTATTCCATTGATTTGGCAACTCCGGTGAAACATGGATACAATGGTGGAGTTTATTATGGTTATTCTGTAGGATATACCCAGCAGTTTGCCGATGTCTTTTTAATGGAGAATGGCCTTCCATATTATGCTACTGGCAGTAATTATAAAGGCGACGATTACATAGCTGATACTAAAGTGAACCGTGACTGGCGTTGGCGTTTGTTTATGAAGGCTCCGGGAGAGGTGCGTGTATTGGAGAATATGTTGGTTGAACATGATGAGTTTCCAAGTCCTGCTGAGATTTATAGTAAAGATTATACGAAATCTACAACGACCGGTTATCTGTTGGGTAAAGGACAATCTCATGATTTCAATATGGTGTCCAGTGATATAACAGCTTTCGTTGTATTCCGTGCTGTTGAGGCTTATTTGAACTATATGGAAGCCTGTTATGAGAAGACTGGAAGAATTGATGCTAAAGCGGAGAAATATTGGAAAGATATTCGTAGACGTGCGGGAGTTGATGTGAATTATCAGAATACCATTGACCATACTAATATGAATATTGAAGCTCAGAATGATTGGGGAGCTTATTCCCATGGAGTTCTTGTGGATAAGACATTGTATAATATTCGTCGGGAGAGGCGTTGTGAATTTATAGGAGAAGGACGTCGTTATGAAGATTTAATCCGTTGGAGAGCATTAGACCAATTAAATCAGAACCCTTGTCTTCTGAAAGGCTGTAAGGTATGGGGACCGATGCAATCGCTATATACATCAAAACAATTATTGCATGATCAGGCTGCTGATAGTAAGAATATTATGTCGTCTCCAAGTTTGAGTGATTACTTAATACCATTGTCTGTTACTAAAACCAATAATTTATTCTTTGATGGTTTACGTTATTGTAGTGCTCATTATCTGGACCCGATTGCAAGAAAGCACTTCTTGTTGACATCACCGGATTCTCAAACGGCAGAAAACTCGGTTATTTATCAAAATCCGGGATGGTCTTTAGAGGCCGGAGAAGGGCCATTAGACCTGTAATCTCTTTTTTAAAACAAGATAGGGCATCAGGCCCTATCTTATCTGATTTTATTTGCCAAACGGGAGGATACCTGTTATTGGTATCCCCCAATATATCCATATTTGAAGATGAATTACTTAAAACGAATATTAATATTTCTATTTGTTGGATTGAGTTGTATAACCCTGAATGCAAAAAAAAGTGATCCTAAGACGATATTGGTTGTCTCGGGGTGGCAGGATGTGAATATAGGTGATATTGCTCACACTCCGGGGCTACTACATATATTGGAAACCTATCTCCCGGACGCAAATATCATTGTTTGGGAAAAGAATGTTGGTAAAGAGGTGGAAGAATTCTTATATAAAAACTTTCCAAGAATAAGAATTGTGCATGGGACTGTTGATAAGAATGCACAAGTGGATGCTCAGGAAGTTCTTAAAGCATTCCAAACGGCAGACTTAATGATACATAGTTCGGGACCTTATGTTGTGGGGCAGTATCATTTGGAAGCCTGGGTGAAATATACGAATGGAAAACCTTTTGGCATTTTCGGAACAACTATTCCCAAGGTAGATAACCGTTTAAAGAATCTTTTGGAACAGGCTGATTTTATTTATACCCGTGAGACGGCTTCCATAGATGTATTAAAGCAGGCGGGTATCACAGGTACTCATATCCGCTTTGTACCGGATGCTACATTTTTCTTTAATCTGCATGATAAGAAAAAAGGAAATGCTTTTTTGAAAGCAAATGGTCTGGAAAAGGGCAAATTTATCTGTGCCGTACCACGTTTACGCCGTACACCTTATTACCGGATAAAAAACAGGCATCTGTGGAGTGAAGCCAAAATATGCGAAGTGGAAGCATATAATAATAAATATAAAGAAGAAGATCATTCAAAATTGAGAGAAGCCATTATCAGTTGGGTACGTGAGACGAAAAATAAAGTGCTGGTTTGCCCTGAAATGACTTATCAGGTTGATTTTATGGATGAATTGCTGATTGATTCTCTACCTGCTGATGTAAAACCATATGTTGTGAAAAGAGGATATTGGTTGCCGGATGAGGCTGCTTCTGTTTATGTTGCATCTTTTGCGGTATTAAGTTTTGAATGTCATTCTCCTATAATAGCGGCTGCCAACGGGATACCCTTCTTTTATTTAAGGCAACCGGATGATACCATTAAAGGACAAATGTATTATGATTTAGGATATTCGGATTGGATATTTGAAATAGAAGAGACAACCGGAACTCAAATAGCCAATCGATTGACAGAAATGGGAGCTCATTATTCCGATGCAAAAAGAAAGGTTATAACTAGTCTGCAAGAGATCTCGGATATATATAAGAAAGCATGTGTACCGATTAGTAATCTATTGTATCAGTGAATAATAACACAAAACACATCTATATATAATTGGTAATTTGAAGAATAAAAAATAAGGGGAATGAAAAGACGGGAATTCTTAAATATTGGTTTGTTGACTTTGGGTGGTGTATTGGTTGGAAGGAATTTTGCTTTTGCCGATGCACTTACTGAAACTCAGGAAGTGTTTCGGAAAGCCGATTCTGTGTCGTCATATGATATGATCATAAATGGAGCCGGTTTATGTGGTTTTTTTATTGCTTTGGAAGCTGTAAAAAAAGGGTTGAAAGTATTAATTGTAGATAAACGTACTTCTCCGGGATTTGATATTGCAGCCAAAAGAAAACTTTGGTTATCAGCAGAAGGGCTTGAAGAGTGGGATAAGAGTCTGCTTGATCTTTTTTTTCCGACAGATGAACAGGAAGAGAGTTTGAACAATACTTTGGAATCTCCGCGCAAGAGTCGTTCCGGAAACGAACTTCTTTTGTTTGCCGGTAGTATAAAGAAAGGCATGCTTCGTTCTTTACTGGTTAACCAGGTGGATGTGTTGCTAATGAATGATGTATGTGGTATATTAACGAATGACAGAAGTGAGACTTCCGGAGTGTTGGTTGCTTCCAAACATGGAGTTTTTTCTATTCCATGCAGGAGTTTTGTTGATGCTACTGATGGGGTTTTATTTACCCGGGAATTATTTGCTCAGAAATACCAGATACGTGAGGCCGGATTTGTTCTCGAAATGGATTCTGTTCACAAAAACTCACTTGGCAAACTACATTTATCAGGGCTTAATCTGTTAAATGATACTGTAAGTGTACATGCAGGTAAAAAGGACAAAGATCAATATTTCGTAGAATATCGGTTTGCTACGGAAGATAATGATTTAAGTCATATTGAACAACGGGCCCGCCTACTCTCAGCAATGGTAAGTAAGCAAATCCGGGAAGCGGACCCGGCTTTTTCTAAAGCACGGACACGATATGCCGCATTAGAATGTTCTTTAAATATTGAAGGGGAAATAGATTCTCGAAAGATAGGGATAAAGAACTACTACTATATGGAAAATTCATCGGAATTTTATACCTGTAAGACAGTTTGTGGTATAAAAGAACAGGCGAAATCTTTAGTAGAAAAAATCGAAAAATCACCTGATATGAATTCTGTCTCTCAGGTTTATTATATTGGAGGGAAAGCCGAGTGCAATGTAGTACCCGAATGTTATAAAGAAAATGGGTTTATGACTCCGTTATCTCCCTTTCCGGTAGATATTCTGAAGTTGGATAAACTCAAAACTGTATTATTGGTGGCAGGAGCCGGAACGGCAGGTGCAATGGCTGCTCTTTCAGCTTCTCAAAAACAGATTCAGACAGTTGTAGTTGAATATTTTAATGAACTTGGGGGAACCAAAACAGTAGCAGGAGTAAATGGCTATTATCGAGGATATCAGGAACATAAGTTTATAAAAGAGTTAGAGCAAAAAATTAAGACTGTAGCTGCTGAAACGAATTTAGTGACAACTTTACCGCGGAGTTACTACTATTTGCAATCGCTTTTGGAACATAAATGCAAAATCATCAATGGTGCCATATTATGTGCGGCAGAAGTTGATAAGACTAAACTTAAAAGTGTAACGGTTTGCCAGAATGGCAGGCTATATAAGATTTTGGCCGAGTTGACTATTGATGCAACAGGCGATGGAGATGTTGCTTATTTTGCAGGAGAAAATTATAGTGTAGGAGATTCGCGGATGGGAATTACCCAGAATTATAGTCATTGGGACATTCCTTTTAAACCTAAAATAAAGGATTATAACCGTGATTATGATATTATTAATAACTGTGAGATACTGGAGACTCAACGTGGTTTGTATTTATCTCATTATGAATCTCATTTTTATGATTTCTATCCTATGTTGGCTATCCGTGAGTCGCGTAGAATAAATGCCGTGTACAATCTTAGTACCAGAGATATTATTTCCGATACATGTTATGAAGATACGATTGCACAGGCAAGGAGTGATTATGACCCTCATTATTTTTCAAGTTCAGAGTCATCACGTTGTGGTTTTATGTTGCCTCATTTTGATAATATGTCCATGGTGAATATTCCTTATAGATCGATTGTACCACGGAAAATAGATGGATTATTGCTTTCCGGAAAATCAATCGGACAGTCATATAAGGCTTTACAATTTACGCGTATGTCTGCTGATATAACTGTATTGGGATATGTGACTGGCATACTTGCTGCTCAGATTTTAAAAAAGAAATGTAATGTGCGTGAACTTGATGTAACTCCTGTACAAAAAGAGTTAATAGCAAGCTCTTATTTACCAGCCGATGCAACAGTTGCCAGAAAAGTCGATTTACAGGATATAGTGGATAAACTGAGTACGGGAGACGAAACGGTTTTATTTAAATGTTGCATGCAGGAAAAAAAACAGATTCTTCCTCTTTTGCAAGCCGCTTTCGAAAAGAGACCGGAAATATTTCTGGCAAAGGCATTGGCATGGTTTGGTGACACGTCGGGAAGTAACTATATTATTGATGAATTGAAGACACTCTATAGACAGGAACAGCAAGAAGGACATGCTTCGAGTTATTTTGAAAAATATGATGATAAGTTACTTTATTGGCAAATTAATAAAGACATAGCTTTGTTGGGAATGATGCCTGCCACAGAGGATGGCAATGAGATGATAAACTATATACTGGAAGAAACTAAGTCAGGAGGAGAAATGGTGGTATCCAATGATGCTTATACCAAGGGGCGTATTGATTTGCAATTAATCCCATATTATAACCGGATTGTGAATCTGTGTTTCTATCTGGAACGTAATCCGGATGTCAAGTTTATCGAGAATCTCGAGAAGCTGATGGATGATCCTAATATCAAAGGATATAAAACAAGCGAATACAATCAGACGCGCTGGCGAATATACGGAGCCAATTTGGAACTTTTATTAGCTGTTGCTGCTATCCGTTGCGGTTCAATGAAAGGAACCGAGTGTCTAATTAGCTATTTGGAAGATATCCACTCAAACTTCCGGTATTTTTCAAGAAATGAACTGTGTAGTGTTTACGGAAAAGACGGTGGGTATGATAGGGCTGCATGGCGTAAGTTGGTCAAGGATAAAAAGTCGCTCAAAGTATCACCCCTAAAGAAATCAATTGAAGTATAATAGACAAACTAATAAAAAACATGAAACGAATTATATGGGTGTTTTTTTTCACCTTGGTGGCTTTTCAGCTTTCGGCAAAGAAATTCTATCATATAGAATCACCGGATAAGATGATCTCTCTGAAAGTGTATATTACTGATAAGGTGGAATATACAGTTTCTCATGGTGAGGATACCGTTTTGGAGAAATCACCGGTGTCTATGTCATTGACGGATGGAACTGGTTTTGGGGTGAATCCTGTTCTCAGGAAAGCCGAGATCAAGACGGTCAAAGAATACATAGACGCTCCAATTTATAAAAAGAAGGTCGTTGCGGATATTTACAATGGATTGCTCCTTAAATTCAGGGGAGATTATGCTCTGGAATTCCGGGTATATGATGATGGGGTAGCTTATCGGTTCATTTCTGAAAAGAAAGTGTCTTTTTGTGTACAAAATGAACAGGCTGTTTTTAATTTTCCGAAACGATCCAAGGCGTATGTGGCTTATGTCAGAGAGAATGGATACCATGCTGATAACAGAGGGAATAAAGGAACTTTTGAGGAGCAGTTTTTTAAGTCATTCGTGAATACGTACTCTTACATGAATTTATCAGACTGGAATCCGAAACGTCTTGCTTTTATGCCTTTGTTGGTGGAACTGGGGCATGGAAAGAAGGTTTGCCTGACTGAAGCTGACTTATTGAACTATCCGGGTATGTATCTAAATAATTCAGGAGATTCTGATACTTTGGAAGGTGTTTTTGCTCCTTATCCCCGTACTGTGAAACAAGGAGGAGTTGAGAATATGCAGGAAGTTGTATTGACACGTGAAAACTATATAGCCAAGTGTGAAGGACGTACGAATTTTCCATGGCGTACTCTGATTGTTTCCGTAAAAGATGCTGAGTTGGCAAATAGTGATATGGTATATCGTCTTTCAACACCTAATCAGTTGGAAGATCTTTCTTGGATAAAGCCTGGTAAGGCTGCATGGGAGTGGTGGAATAGTTGTAGTCTTTATGGAGTAGATTTTATTGCTGGTATCAATAATGAAACTTATAAGTATTATATTCAGTTTGCAGCCGATAACAATTTAGAGTATATCGTCATAGATGCCGGATGGTATAAAGGTACTGATATCCTGGATGTGGTAGATGAACTGAATTTGAAAGAGCTGGTCGAATATGGAAGAGAGCGTAATGTCGGTATCGTCCTTTGGACGGGTTCTTACCCGTTTATGCAGGATATTGAAAAAGTCTGTAAGCACTATTCTGCGATTGGAATAAAGGGTTTTAAAATTGATTTTATGGATCGGGATGATCAGTCTATGGTTAATTTCCATTATAGTGCAGCAAAGACTGCCGCAAAATATAACCTTATCATTGATTTTCATGGGACTTATAAACCAACCGGATTGAACCGGACCTGTCCGAATGTATTGACTTTTGAAGCTGTTCAGGGGCTTGAACACATGAAATGGGCGGCTCCCAATGTCGATCAGGTCACTTATGATGTGACTATGCCATATATACGTATGGTTGCAGGTCCTTTGGATTATACTCAGGGCGCAATGCGTAATGCGAGCAAGCAAAATTATCGTCCGGTGAACAGTGAACCTATGAGTCAGGGAACAAGATGTCGGCAGTTAGCTGAGTATGTTATTTTTGAATCTCCTTTCAGTATGCTTTGTGATTCACCTTCTGCTTATATGAAGGAAACGGAATGTACCGATTTTATTGCCGGAATTCCTGTTGTATGGGATACTACCCTCGCTTTGAATGGAGAAATAACGAAGTTTTTGACTTTGGCCCGTAAAAAAGAGAATGTTTGGTATGTCGCGTCGATTAATAACTGGGATATACGTAGCATAGAACTGGATTTGAGCTTTTTAGGTGAAGGCAACTTTAAGGCTGAGATATTTCGGGACGGATTAAATGCCGATAAAGTAGCGCGAGACTATAAACGGGAAGTAGTAGATATACCTTCTGAACGAAAGTTGTCGTTTACAATGGCTCCGGGTGGCGGATATATAATGAAAATATTTAAAGATTAGAAAGCCGGATGAGAGGAATTAATATTATTTCTATGTTAATTGGTTTTTGGGGATTTAGCATATTTCCCATATTGGCACAAACACAAGTAAAACCGGAAAGTATCGATAATCTGATATGCTTCTGGAGTTTTATGGAAGAGAGTGGGACCGAAAGAATCTCTTCCGGACGTTGTCAATATGCCTTACGAGAAGGAACTCCTTTTATAGAAAGAGTAAAAGAGGGTGTTTTTGGTGAATATTCTGCCCGGATAAAAGAGGGAGAATGGTTTTATATACCTCGTGCTCAATGTCCTGCATTGAACATTCATGGAAAGGATGGAGAGGTGACTGTTGTTGCATGGATTAAGCGTGATGTGAAACAATACAGCCAATGTGAAGCGGTTGCCGGGATGTGGGATGAAACCCGGAAAAAGAGACAATATTGTTTGTTTCTGGATTTACGGATATGGGGCAGTAGTCAGCAAGCAGGAGGACATGTGTCCGGAACGGGAGGTGCTACCGAAGGATATAAATATTGTATGGACGCTGCGATTGGTAAAAGTAAGATTCCGTATTCCGAATGGGAATGTATCGGATTTACTTATGATACGAAAAAAGTCAGCGTTTATGTAAACGGATATCTGGATGTACGAAAAGAGCGTAATCCTTATCAGTATGATTTGGGATTATTTGACGGAGGTTATCAGGGAAGTGATTTTACGGTTGGTGCGGTCAACCGTTCCGGGGAAATGGGAAATTTTTTTGTGGGACAAATCGGTGGACTGGCTGTATATGACCGTGCTTTGACGAAGGAAGAAATGCGCTATTTATCTTCAAATATAAATAAATAATTATTATGATACGGAAAATTCAATTATTGTTGGTTATCTCTTTTTTTTATGGGGTTAATGTATGGAGTCAAGAGAAACTTCCGGTTTATCTGGATGATTCAAAGAGTATAGAACAACGGGTAGAAGATGCTTTGTCCCGGATGACTTTGGAAGAAAAAGTGGCTATGATTCATGCGCAGTCTAAATTCAGTACACCTGGTTGTCCGCGTTTGGGTATCCCGGAACTTTGGATGAGTGATGGTCCTCACGGAATAAGAGCAGAAATCAGTTGGGACAGTTGGGGGCATGCCGGTTGGACAAATGATTCTTGTACGGCATTTCCGGCGTTAACTTGTCTGGCGGCAACCTTTAACCCTGCATTATCATTAGAATATGGAAAAGCTATAGGAGAAGAAGCACGGTTTCGGAAAAAAGAAGTATTACTGGGACCAGGTGTGAATATTTACCGAACTCCATTGAATGGACGAAATTTTGAATATATGGGTGAAGATCCATATCTGGCTTCTCAAATGGTGGTTCCTTATATTCATGGAGTGCAACAGAATGGGGTATCAGCTTGTCTGAAACATTTTGCTGCTAATAATCAGGAACTTTGGCGTAAACGTATCAATGTTATAGTCAGTGAAAGAGCTTTGCGTGAAATTTATTTTCCCGCTTTTAAAGCAGGAGTCGAAAAGGGACATGTATGGTCTGTAATGGGGTCTTATAATAAATATGAGAATCAATATTGTACACACAACGACTGGCTGGTTAATAAGGTATTGAAAGGAGAGTGGAGATTCGATGGAGTGTTTGTATCCGACTGGGGAAGTACTCATGATACGGATGAGGCAGCATCCAATGGATTGGATATTGAGATGGGAACCCGTACTGATGGATTGAATTATACAGAGAAAATGGCATATGATAATTATTATCTGGCAAAACCATATCTGGTAAAGTTACGAAACGGAGAGCTACCCATGAAAGATCTTAATGATAAAGTACGGCGTGTTTTAAGATTAAATTTCCGTACCAATATGAATCGTAATCGTGGTTATGGTAGTTTTAGTACTCCTGAACATCGTAACGTAGCACGTCGTATTGCCGAGGAAGGGGTGGTTTTATTAAAGAATCAAGCTGATTTCTTTCCGATACCGGTCGGGAAGTATCAGAAGATAGCAGTGATTGGGGATAATGCAGTGCGTTCTTTGACTTTAGGAGGCGGTTCTTCCGAATTAAAAGTAAAAAAAGAAATATCTCCTTTAGAAGGATTGAAGGCACTTTATGGAGATGATAAAATTATTTATTCTGTCGGGTATACTTCCGGACCCAGTAAGTTCCATCCGCATCTGTTACCTCAACAGAAGGCTGATTCGTTAATTCAGGCAGCAGTCAATGTAGCAAAAGATGCGGATATTGTATTGTACTTTGGTGGATTGAATAAAAATCTGTATCAGGACTGTGAAGAGGTAGATCGTTTGGATTATAATCTACCTTATAGACAAGATGAGTTGCTAACAGCACTTTTGAATGTCAATAAGAATGTCGGTGTAATAATAATCAGTGGCAATGCGGTAGCCATGCCTTGGGTTAATAAAGTTCCGGCATTGATTCAATCGTGGTATCTTGGCTCGGAAGCCGGTCATGCCATTGCTGATATAATAGCAGGAAACGTAATTCCAACAGGTAAGTTACCTTTCAGTATACCTGAAAAGTTGGCAGATAACGGCGCTCATTATTATGGACAAAAATCTTATCCCGGTGATACACTGAATGTGGTTTATCAGGAAGATATCTTGGTTGGGTATCGTTGGCATGATACGAAAAGAATTCCGGCATTATTCCCATTCGGTTATGGCTTGTCTTATACCACTTTTGAATATGGAAAAGTAACAACCGATAAGAAGGAATATTTTTCAGGTGATACAGTCCGAATCTGTTTTACTTTGACTAATACGGGTAAATCGGAAGGATCAGAAGTTGTTCAGTTATATGTAGGACAGAATAAGCCTTCTGTTTTACGTCCGGTGAAGGAATTGAAAGCGTTTGATAAAATAAGGCTTCTTCCCGGAGAAAGTAAGGAAGTATTTCTTGCAATACCAGTGAAAGAATTTGCCTATTTCGATGATGTTAGAAAGGCCTGGGTTGTAGAACCAGATTACTATACTTTATATTGTGGTGCTTCTTCAAGGGATATAAAGAGTATAATAAAGATAAAAGTAAGGCAATGAAATTTCTTGTATGTTTTATCGGGCTGTTGCTTGGGTTAGGAAATAAAGCCGATGCGCAGCAATGTGTTTCTATGGCAGATATAAAAAAAGTGCATGATTTCATTGCGGCTTCATGGAATAAAACGGTCCGTTTCAGCCCTGAAGATACGGGAACCCTGATTGGATTACCATATCGTTATACCGTTCCGAGCATGAATGACTCTTTTCAGGAAATGTACTATTGGGATACTTTTTTTACGGGGGAAGGATTGATAGCAGATGGTTATGGTGATTTGGCTCAGTCGAATGTAGAGAATATGCTTTATATGGTTGAGCGCTATGGGAAGATGTTGAACGGAAACCGGACTTTTTTTGAAAACCGTTCTCAACCCCCATATCTGAGCAAGATGATAGAACATATTTATCTGAAGACTCATGATAAAGAATGGTTGAAAAAAGTACTTCCCGGTTTGAAAAAAGAATATTTCTTTTGGATGACACGACGTCTCACTCCTATTGGATTGAACCGATATTCAAATGAAGCAACCACTTCTGATAAAAAGAGAATCCTTTCTGTTTTACAAAGGCGTTTGGGTGATGGCTTTCGTGATAAAATAGAACGAATGAGTGATGGAGAACGTATGGAAGTGGCCTCTCACTATATTGCTGAGTGTGAATCCGGATGGGATTTCAGTCCCCGCTTTCAGACACGTTGTGAACATTTTTGTCCGATAGACTTGAATGCCAACCTTTATGGATATGAAAAGAACTTTGAATTTTTTGCAGAAGAATTAGGTTTTGGAGAAGAGGCACGGCAATGGCATCAGAAAGCGGAGCAACGTAAGGCATTAATACGGAAATATTGTAGGGATGAGAATAGCGGACTCTATTATGATTATGATTTTCTCAACGAGAAGCGTTCCGATGTTCTTTCGGCAGCTGTATTCAGCCTTTTATTTAATGGAGTTTTGTCCGATGAAGAGGCGCGTCGAATGATTCCTGCGGTATTATGTCTATTGGAGTTCAGGTATGGTATATCTGCATGTGAGAATAAAGAGTATGGGATTGTTTATCAATGGTCGTATCCTAATGGGTGGGCACCACTGAATTATCTGGCAGTAAATGGGCTCGATCGGTATGGTTATAAGGAAGAAGCATTCCGTATTGCCCGAAAATATCAAATGGCTGTTGTGAATATTTATAAGGCAACGGGTAATCTATGGGAGAAATATAATGTGAATGAAGGTAATGTGAATGTTACAAACGAGTATAAGCTGCCTGCAATGCTTGGTTGGACAGCCGGAACATTTGTCTGGGTTTCCCAATATTTAGCTTCAGACAAATGATGATCGGGATTATTTGTCCGGATTGATTACAAAAGGCTTTATTGTTTGTAATATATATAAAGGGAAAAACACTTTAAAGATTTATCCAAAATGAAACACGCTTTATTATTTTTGGTTGGGTTACTATTTTCTTCTTTTTGTCAGGGGACGATTGATGAAAGGTATCTGGACCCGTCACTTCCGATAGATAAACGAGTACGTATTCTGATGCGGCAAATGACGTTGGAAGAGAAGGTTGCTCAATTGTGCCAGTACGTAGGATTACAATACGGACGCAAAGACAAACCGATTGCATTTGAAAGCACCGATCCGGATACTCTTATTCGGAGTTTGTTGGAATCCAATGGGATAGCCCGAAATATATCTTTGGGTAAAGTAGGGGCATGTTTACATGTATATAGTGTTGAAGAAGCGAATATCCTGCAGATGATAGCCCGAAAGAGCCGTCTGAAAATTCCTTTATTGATAGCTATCGATGCCATTCATGGAAATTGTATGCATAGAGGTTGTACGGTTTACCCTACTTCCATTGGAATGGCTTCTTCTTTTAACCCGGTTTTGCTGAAAGAAATAGGTCGGCAAACTGCTGTTGAAATGCGCTCTTCAGGAGTACACTGGACTTTTAACCCTAATATTGAATTGGCTCGTGATGCCCGTTGGGGGCGTGTAGGAGAGACCTTTGGAGAGGATACTTATCTGGTGACACAGATGGGGACGGCACTGATTCTCGGGTTACAGGGAGAGAATGGTTTTGATGGTTCCGGAGTATTGGCTTGTGCCAAGCATTTTGTAGGTGGAGGAGAACCTGCCGGTGGAATCAATGCTGCACCTATGGATATGTCTGAACAGAAATTACGCGATTTGTATTTGTCCCCTTTTGCCGAGGCTATCAATAAAGCTTATGTGGCTACGGTTATGCCGGCTCACAATGAATTGAATGGCGTTCCTTGTCATGCCAATCATTATCTGTTACAAGAAATTCTGCGAAATGAATTAGGCTTTCAAGGATTTGTGATAAGTGACTGGATGGATATCGAACGTTTGCATGAGATGCATCATTATGCTCCTTCCCAAGAAGAAGCGTTTCGTATGGCCGTGAAAGCAGGAGTTGATATGCACATGCAGGGAGATGGCTTCTTGGAAGCGATTGTAGAGGCAGTCAGGAATAAATATATTCCGGAAACAAGAATAGATTTAGCAGTTTATAAAATCTTAGAGGCTAAATTCCGGTTGGGATTGTTTGAGAATCCGTTGGTTGATATTCCGGCTTCCCGTTCTCTTATCTATACAGAGGATCATCAGGCTACTGCATTAGAAGCAGCAAGACAATCAATTGTTTTGTTGAAGAATGATGATTGTTTACTTCCGTTGAAACAAGAGCGGTATAAAAAGATTCTTGTTACAGGACCCAATGCCAATAGTCCGACGATAATGGGAGATTGGACTACGCGACAGCCGGAAGAAAATGTGATAACTGTGTTGGCAGGAATACAACAACAGGTACCGGATGCTGTAATTGATACGGTTTGTTTTTCCAATAAAATAAGGAAAATGGATCGTTCATTGATTAAGGTTGCTGCACAGAAAGCTGTTGAAGCGGATATTAATATTGTCGTGGTAGGAGAGAATTCTGAACGGTATAACAGTGATCGTACTTGTGGAGAAAATTGTGACCGTGATAATCTGGAATTACCTACTCATCAACAGGAATTATTGGAAGCTGTATATGCTTCAGGTAAACCTGTTATTTTGGTTCTTCTTAATGGGCGACCATTGAGTGTTACATGGGCACAGCAACATATACCGGCCATTGTCGAGGCTTGGGAACCCGGAGGAATGGGTGGACAGGCTATAGCCGAGATATTGTTCGGAAAGGTTAATCCAAGCGGAAAGTTACCCATCACTTTTCCCCGCAGCGTCGGGCAGATTCAGACTGTATACAACCATAAAGCATCTCAATATTCCCGTAAATTCGCATTGACTACTACCGGCCCATTATATCATTTCGGATATGGGCTTAGTTATACAACATTTGAATATGGAAATCCGGTTTTGTCAAAAGATACCATACATACCAATGAAGCAGTTACCGTATCTTTTGAATTAGCCAATACAGGCTTTTGTCAGGGTACGGAGATTGCTCAACTGTATATACAGGATGAGTATGGAACGGTTACTCGTCCGGTGAAGGAGTTGAAAGGGTTTCAGCGAATAACTTTAAACCCGGGAGAAAAGAAACGGGTGAGTTTCTTAATCACTCCTGATAAGTTAGCTTTTTTTACGTCGAGAAAGAAATATGAGGTTGAACCTGGTAGTTTTAAAATAATGGTGGGAGCCTCTTCGCGGGAGCAAGACTTAAAAACTGTTTCATTAATGGTCAAATGATAATAACTTAAACAATTATTATATGAAGAAATATGCAAAATCTATATGGGTATGGATCATTTTGGGGATATTCCTTCCGGTATGTCATGCTCAGGAGTGTCTTACAAAGTTTCCCGAAGAATGTAATCCGGAACGGATTGGTTTAAAACTTGCCGAACGTTTTTTGGCGAGTGGGCATATGAGTCCGAGATTAATATCCTATCCGGAAGTCTGTACCTGGTATGGAGCTTTGAGATTTGCTGATGTGACGAATAATAAGGAATTACAAGATCGTTTGGAAGCACGTTTTCAACCACTTTATACGACAGAAAAACATTTATTTCCAAAGAAGAATCATGTTGATTTTAATATGTTCGGTAGTCTCCCTCTTGAATTGTATAATTTGACGAAAAATGTGAAATACTACGATTTAGGTATATCTTACGCCGATGCACAATGGGAACTTCCGGAAGATGCTACTCCTGAACAAAGAGCTTATGCCGCGAGGGGGCTTTCCTGGCAGACACGTATGTGGATTGATGATATGTATATGATTACCATTTTACAGTCAAAAGCTTATCAGGTGACGGGTGATTCTAAATACATGGATCGTGCTGCCAAAGAGATGGTAGCTTATTTAGATAGCATTCAGCAGCCTAATGGTCTGTTTTATCATGCTCCGGATGTTCCGTTTTATTGGGCACGTGGTAATGGTTGGTTTGCTGTAGGTCTGGCTGAGATGTTGTCTTATTTACCTGAAAAACATCCTGATAGGCCCCGGATTCTGAAAGGATACCTGAAGATGATGGAAACGCTAAAGAATTATCAGAATCCCCAGGGTACATGGTATCAGCTGATTGATAAGCCGGATATCTGGGTTGAAACATCGGGTTCAGCCATGTTCGTATATGCTATGATCCAAGGTGTAAGAAATGGTTGGTTGGATGTAAACGTGTATGGGAGTGTGGCTCGTAAAGGTTGGACCGGGCTGGTTCCTTACATCAATGCCGACGGGGATGTAACTGAAGTATGTAAAGGTACAGGTAAGAAGAATGATGAACAGTATTATTACGATCGTCCTCGTATTGTTGGTGATTTTCATGGTCAGGCACCTATGCTATGGTGTGCATACTCTTTGACTGAAGTAAACAGATAAGAATTTATTTTACTTTTTTATCTGCTATTCTAAGTAATATCTTTCTAATTACAATTTAATTCGTTGATTATGAAATTATTAAAGGTAGAGTGTTTGTTGATGCTTTTTTGTTTTACTACAGGACTGTCTGCTTGCGGAGGAGATGAAGATGAACCGATCAAGAATGGTGTTCCTATACCGGAACTTTATGGACCTAAGCATGGTACGGGGTGGGTGGAACATACGTATGATTATTATATTCAAAAGCCCTGGAATTTAAATCTGGAAGAGAGATACACGTATGATAAAGAGAATGACGAACATACATTTAAAATAATCAAGGGGGATGAACCTTTTAAGCAAGGTGATCATACTTCTCCCCGTTGTGAACTCCGTATGCGAAATGATTATACAGAAGGCAATCATCAATTTGAAGCCGATTATTATGTAGTGGAAGGAACACATCGTACCGCAGTGATGCAAATATTTGGTTATCCTGTTGCTATTAATATTAAAGCTTATGAAGAGAATGGAGGAACATTGAAGTGGCATGATTCTCATGATATTGTTTCTCCTGTCTACAATAAGTGGGTACATCTGAATGTAGTGCATATGTTTACAGAACGTCAGATTTATGTTTATGTGGATGGTAAATTAATCCGTTCTTTTAGAGTGAAGGAAGATGCTCCTTCTTATTATTTTAAATGTGGGGTTTATTCAACGGTAAGTGAAGTAAGCGAGGTAAAAATAAAGAATATCAAATATTATTTCAAACCATAATAGAGGTAATTAAACTGCATAAATAAGAAGATGATGAAAATGATTGTTGTGAGATTTTTGTTGCTTGTGCTGGGATGTGTAATCGTACCGAATAATATGTGGGGATTTGAGTTAGTGAGTACATCTACTCCGCTGACGGTATATCATTCACAGAATGAGGCCGATGTAGTTCATACTGCTGTAAATTTATTTATTGATGATATGGAAGCCGTGTCCGGACAACTACCGGTAAAGACTGATTTGTTGAGGAATGCCCGGCTTCTGATTGGGACTTTGGGGCAAGAATCTTCTTTTGACTGCTATTTGTCCGACTGGAATATTCCCACAGATGATATTGCAGGTAAATGGGAAGCTTTTAAAATAAAAGTAGTGGAACGAAAAGACGTACAATATTTACTTGTATTAGGAAGTGATGCTCGTGGGACAGCCTATGGAGTTTTAGAGCTATCACGTATTATGGGTGTTTCTCCCTGGTATTGGTGGGCTGATGTATCTATTGAGAAGCGTAAATCGTGTGTACTTCCTGCCGGATATGAAAATGTACAGTCTCCTTCGGTTCAGTTTCGAGGTTTCTTTATTAATGACGAAGATTGGGGATTAGTTCCCTGGAGTACGAAAAATTTTGATCCTCAACCTCATACTACACTTGGGACAAAAACGTATGAAAAAGTTTTTGAATTATTGCTTCGTTTGCGGGCAAACACTTTATGGCCGGCAATGCATGGTTGTTCCACTCCTTTTTACTTTATCGACGGTGCCAGAGAGATGGCTGATAAATATGGCATCGTAATGGGGACTTCCCATTGTGAGCCATTGATGCGAAACACAAATGGTGAATGGGATAAAACTCGGAGAGAAGCATATAATTATGTGACTAACAAGGAAGAAGTACAAACCTTTTGGATGGAACGTCTGAATGAGTTGAAGCATTCGGAAAATATATATACTATCGGGATGCGTGGAGTTCATGATGGTAAAATGCAGGGTACCGGGAGCTTGGACGAACAGACACAGGTATTGTCCCAGGTGATAGCTGACCAGAGAACTTTGCTTACTCAATCTTTGGAAACCGATATTACCCGGATTCCTCAGGCTTTCATGCCCTATAAAGAGGTGCTTGATATATATAATAACGGTCTTAAAGTACCGGAAGATGTAACGATTGTGTGGTGTGATGATAATTATGGTTATATAACCCGGCTGAATGATAAAGAAGAACAAAAAAGAAAGGGAGGAGCCGGCATCTATTATCACATTTCTTATTTTGGAAAACCCCATGATTATTTGTGGCTATATAGTACGCAACCGGCATTAATATATAAAGAAATGCGACAAGCCTGGGATTATGGAGTACGTAAGTTGTGGATATTAAATGCCGGTGATATAAAACCAGCCGAATATGGTATCGAATTTTTTCTTGATATGGCATGGAATATTAATAGTATCTGTTCAAATACAATTTCGGAACATATGACTCAATGGTTGAATCGTGAGTTCGGAAAGTCACTGGCCGGGCCATTGACAAAAGTCCTTGAAGAGTATTTTCATTTGGCAGGTATTCGTAAACCGGAATTTATGGGCTGGAGTAAAGTACAGGAGTATCAAAAAGCTAAACGTAAAGGGGGAATGACCGAAGTGCAGGATAGCGAATTTAATCCTTTTATGTTTGGTGACGAGCTTCAAAGTAGAGTGGACTGTTATGAAACTATGGTGCAATCCGTACTTGCATGTGCCGGACAGGTGCCTTTATCCCGTAAAGATGCTTACTTTGAACTGGTACAATATCCGGTTCTTGCTGCATCGGCAATGAATCGTAAACATTTGTATGCTCAAAAAGCCCGTTTATTTGCAACATATTACTATCCGGCGGCCAATGAATATGCCCGTAAAAGCCGTGAAGCATACAATGAAATAGCAGCTTTGACAAGGACATATAATAAAGATATTCAGAATGGGAAATGGGATGGAATGATGGACATGGCTCCTCGTAAACTACCTGTTTTTGAAGCGCCGCTCTTACCGGATGAAGTAAAGAGGAATCATTTGCTTCCGGCAGAAATCTGGATGGATGGGCACATAGGACCTTTGGTGCCGGATAGGGTAACAGAACTTCCTCTATGGAGTTTGGGACGGGATACAGAGTTACTTTTTTCCTTATTCAGCCGGGGAAACCGGAAGATTGACTGGAAAGTCATTGAACAACCGGTATGGCTGGATATTATAGAGAAAGAGCGGGATTTACTATATGAAAAGACTCTGGCATTGAAGGTGAAAGAGGAGAAAGTGCAACTATTGAAAAACACAAAACAGAAATTCCGTTTACAGGTGGACGGGCAAACTTATGATTTTAATATATCGTTTGCTCGGTTACCTGACGGAGTAAAAGTTGAGACACGGGGAATGATTGCATGGAATGCGTCGGATTACAACGGAGAACCGGATGCTCAAATAATAAAAGGACTTGGACACAGCCAGTCGGCCGTACTGCTTCCAAAAGGTAAAACATTGACTTACGAAGTGTATACTGCATCTTCTGGTAACGCAGTATTGCGTACTGCTTTATTACCCGGACATGCTGTGAATGGAGGTCATCTGCGATATTCGGTTTCTGTGGATGAACTACCTTCCCGGATTGTAGCCTATGATGCTGTAATAGGGACCGGAGAGTGGAAATCAAATGTTCTGAGAGGGCAAACCTTGAAAGAAACTTTCTTTCAGCTTGATACTCCCGGAAGACACATCATTCGTATCAAGGCATTGGATAATGATGTAGTTATTGACCAGTTAATGTTAGATTTTGATGTGGAACGAAAATTTTATCAGTTTCCTGTCAGATAGAGTGCTAAATACAAATTTAAAATAATGAACGATGAAAAGAAGAACTTACCGTACTCATCTGATTGGTTGTATTTTGATGGCATGTGTGCTTTTGTTGGGGATTATTTCTTGTGGGAATGATGATAATACTTTGGACGAAGCAGATCCGGAGTGCTCTGTATTGCCCGAAGTTGATTGGGAACACGATTCTTTTAAAATACTTAAAGGAGTAAATATTAGTGGCTGGTTGTCACAAACTTCTACGCGGAAAGTGGGGGTAGATGCTTTCTTTACTAAAAAAGATGCGCAGAAGTTGGCAGGCTGGGGATTCGACCATATCCGTTTACCGGTAGACGAGGTTGAGATCTTTACGGAAAAGGGGGAATGGAAAGAAAAAGAACGTGGGTTGATTCATAAAGCTGTTGAGTGGTGTAAAGATTTGAATATGCGTGTTATTCTCGACTTTCATATTCTTCGTTCTCATTATTTTAATGATACGGAAAATATGACTTTGTGGAGTAGTAAAGCTGAGCAGGATAAACTATCCGATATGTGGAAAAAACTGTCTGCAGAATTTAATCAATACCCCAACAGCCTTTTGGCATATGAACTTCTGAATGAACCGGTTCCGGATACTCCCGGACAATGGAATAAACTGTCTTCCCGGCTGATAAATGAATTGCGCGTATTGGAACCGGATCGGATGATTGTGCTTGATGCAAGTAGTCATAGTTCGATAGGGGCATTGAATACACTTGAAATTCCCCAGAATGATCCGAATATTATACTTTCAGTACATTTTTATACTCCTCATTTATTAACGCACTATCAGGCAGGATGGTGGCCGGCATTAAAACGATTGACTATCAAATTACATTATCCGGGACAATTGGTATCCCATCAGGATGTGGATACCATCCGGGACTCTGAAAATCTTCGGGTCGTAAATTATTATAATGGATATTATGATAAGGCTATTTTGACGGAAAAGATACAAATTGCATTAGATAAATCGAAAGAAACCGGATTACAGATACATATTGGCGAAGTGGGCTGTATAGAGAATACAGATCCTACGGTAAGACTGAACTGGATGAGTGATGTGGCAGCCATCTGTAAAGAACATAATGTTGCATTTTCCGTATGGGGATATAAAGCTGGATTTGGTATAATGAATGATAATGGTACGGCTAAAGACCAGCGTGTGATAGATGTATTAACCCAATAAAGGAAGAGTAAACGAAGATAGTAGATTTATATACTTTCTCACTACAATTGAATAATACTCTGCCGATATTCGTCTCTAGGTATTGGCCTCACAACACCCGGATGTTTTATATCACAACACCCGGATGTTGTTGTACAAAACATCCGGATGTTGTGAGGGTAAAGAAGTATACTTTTGTATAGTAAGATTATGTATAATCGATTACTACATATATAGGATTATAATCGATTAAAGTATATACTTGTTAGATTCGAACTATTAAGCTATTTTTTCGAATATCTGAAAAATAATTGTTAGATAGTGATTACATTTATATCCTTTGTTTGTAATATAGATATAAAAGGCCTGTCTACTATTAGAACACGCACCTTCTTAAAATAACGATATAGTGTTGCAACCTCTATTATATTAAAAAATTGTTCTTTTATTTAATCATTAAATTTATTATGAAAAAAGAAATTACACTTTTGGCTATTTCAATGTTTGTAGCGACGGGGATTAACGCACAGCAGGAATTAACAGTAACTCATACCACGGCAGGGGCCATGGAAGCTGAAATAAATGCGGCTTTAGGAACTACCGGAGCAGAAGATATTCAGACTTTGATCATTAATGGAGATGCCAATGTGACTTATGAAGATTGTTCGGCAATCGCAGCAAAGTTTCCTACTATTTCTCTTAAAAAGCTGGATTTAGGTGCTGCTAAATTTGAAAATGACAGTACTCCCGGTAATAAAGAAGGAGCAAGTACAGGGGCGTTTGATATAAAAGGTAACGGAATGCAGGTAGAAGAAGTGGTACTACCGGCCGGTTTAAAGGTTATTGGTCCGCGTACTTTCCGGAAATTCAGCAAGATGAAGAAAATTAATTTACCTAATACTCTGGTTAAGTTGGGGGAAGGATGTTTTACAGGTTGTGGTAGTCTCGATCTGGAAAAATTACCTGAAGGTCTGAAGACGATTGAAGGATATGTTTTCTATCAGGCTTATGCTATGAAATCATTGGAGGAACTGCCGGCTGGATTGGAGGGAGTACTTGGAGCTCTGTCTTTTGCTCAGACCTCTGTGGCAATCTCTTATATTCCGGAGGGTATTACAGAGATTGGAAGTTCTGCTTTTAATGCCAATACCCGGCCTGTTTCATTAACTTCATTAACGATGTATGAGAAGTTAGCAAAAATAGGTTCCAATGCATTTAAAAACCAGAAGATGCTGAATGATATTGAGTTAAATCGTATGACTCCTCCGGAAACAACAGAAGATGCCTTTACTGGTATAGAATTGGGAAAAGTGATTTTATATATTCCTAAAGGTTCCAGAGCTGCTTATGAAGCTGTGGCACCGTGGAATCAAATGGATATTTATGATGTTTTGGAACCACCTACGGGAATTGAGAATACGGAAATTACTGCTATTGGTATATACCCGAATCCTGTGGTGAACACAATTTCTATTTCTGCTCAGGATGCTGCTATGATAAAAAGTATAAAAATAATAGACTTGGCAGGAACTGTGGTGAAAAACTTGCATCCTGAGGGAACACTTACTTTTGATGTTTCCGATTTGGTAAATGGTATGTATTTTCTGCAATTAAACGATGATACTACAGTTAAGTTTATAAAGAAATAAATTAGTTTTTTGGGGTAAACAGATTCATACTAACGGCTTCATAATAAAAGTGAAGCCGTTAGCTACTATCTTTTTGCTTTTAATTTTATCTCTTTTTTATTATTTAAAGTATGAAAATAAAAAAAATAATCTCTCTGTTTTTTATCTTTTCTGTTTCGGCCACTTTACTTGCACAAAACTACCCGGTTACGCTTAGGGTAGTTGATAAGACATTCGGAGTACGAACAAGTAATGATATCAGTCAGGATGAGAAGAATATAGTTGCCGGTTTGAGTGAGGAACTGAAGTTTCAGGGACAAGGAGGAGGAAAATGGTATTATCCTCTGTTCAAAATGCCGGGAACTACAGGGGAAGTGGTGAAGAATGATACTGCCTGGATTTGGCAGGCTACGATTCAGGCTCCTGTAGGTGAACATTCCTGGCGGCCATGTATGAAGTCGGCAGGTTATAATAGTTTGAACAAAGTGGTTGCTTACTACGGAGAGAAAGATGAACTGACTTTTAATGTAGATGCTTCGGGGAAAGTGAACGGGACAACTGAAATAACGATTCGGGATGAAAAATATCCTGTAGTATTGAAAGTTATTGATAAGAGCAAAGGGAAAAAGACGAATGCTGGTGCTTTCAGTGAAGAGAATATTTATTTAGTAGGAGGAAAGCCTAATGAACCGGCTAATGCACGTACAAACCTACAAAATGAATTTGTGCTTCATAACGCAATACCCAATTTTTCGGATGATAAATTTGATTTTAGTTCCGGAGTGAATATCGGAGTGTGGCTCTCGCAGACAAGTAACCGGGGAGGAAGTGCAATCAATTACTTCAAGAAAACAGATCTAAAAAAATTGGCAGATATGGGATATGATCATATACGATTGCCTGTTGATGAAAAAGAAGTTTTTGATACAGATTTGAACTTTAATCCGGAAACCCGGCAACTTATTCACGATGCTATTGCATGGTGCAAGGAATATAATATGCGTATTATATTGGACATGCATATTACCCGCTCGCACTATTTCAATGATGATAAGAATTCTATTATATTATGGAAAGAACAGGCGGAACAGGACAAACTGGTTAATATTTGGGACAAACTGTCACAGGAATTCGGACATTATCCGATTGGTTTGTTAGCGTACGAACTTCTGAATGAAGCCAACGCACCGAATGCTGATGTGTGGAATAATTTGTCGGCGCGAATTATTGCCAAGATACGTGAACGCGAACCGGATCGTTATTTAATAGTAGGAGGCATCAGTCACAATTCGGCCAGTGCATTGTCTACATTAACTCTTCCTGAAAACGATAAGAAGTTAATCCTTGCTTTTCATTTTTATTCACCGCACCTGCTTACTCATTATCAGGCCAGTTGGATGGATGGTTTGAAAGATTTGGTTATTCCTTTACATTATCCGGGGCAACTTGTTGTTAAAAAGGATGTGGATGCTATTAAAAATGAGAAACATAAGAGTGTGGTGAATTATTATAATGGTTTTTATAATAAATCTATTTTGAAGCAACAGATGCAAGTTGCCATAAATCGTGCAACTGAATTAGGGTTGAAGCTGTATTGTTCTGAATATGGTTGTATCAGCAATACGAATAAAGAAGTTAAACAAAGGTGGATACACGATGTGGCAGAAATTTTTCGGGAGAATGACATTGCATTTTCTATTTGGGGGTGGAAAGCTAATTTTGGTATATTGGATAATAGTGGGAGTATCCGGGATCAACGGGTGATTGATGAAACGACCCGTGGACGAGGTACTAAATTTAATTTATTCCCTTCTACAGGGCATGTCATCGAAAAAAATGATACAGCGTGGATTTGGTCCGCAGAAATAGAAGCACGCACCGGATGTTATTCATGGACTCCTTGTGCTTATTCTACCGGGAAGTCTATTAATGAAAGTATTTATCAATATGATACGAGTGAAGCTAATGGAGCATTACAGTTTGCCGTAGGTTTGGATGGTACAGTGTCAGGTAACACGACTTTGATTATTCCGGATGGTGGTAGTGCGACTTCACTTGTTAATGTAAAATATCCGGAGGAGATTAGAGTCTCTCCTGTTATATTTTCCAAGTTTGTTTCGATAAAAGGGGGGCAGAATAATATTAAGATGTATACTTTATCTGGTATAAAAATTTTGGAAAAAGAAACTTGTTCCGATATTGATATCAACACCTCTCATTTAGCCAAAGGATTTTATGTTCTGGTTGTTGACGATAAATACAGCTATAAGTTAAGTAAAGTTGCAGAATAAGCAAACAAAAATAAGATATGAGAAAAGAAATTTGGGCACTGTTGTTCATTGCGATTTTGATGGGTTGTGCTGGGAAAGATGAAATGGATGCAGTTATTGAGAAAGGACTGTCTGTTTCTGTAGAACAATCTAAATTAATGGCAAAATCCATATGGGAACAAAAGACTTTATTGCCGAGAACACTTGATAAAGAAGGAAAACTCATCACATCAGACTCGAAGTGGTGGACCAGTGGCTTTTTTCCAGGAGTACTCTGGTATCTGTATGAGGCAACGGGTGATACTCTTTTGAAAGAGTATGCTTGTGATTATACTTCCCGGGTGGAAAAGGAGAAATATAATAAGGGAAATCATGATGTAGGGTTTATGCTGTATTGTAGTTTTGGTAATGGATATCGTCTGACTGGTAATGAAAAATACAAACAGGTGTTATTAAAAGGTGCGGAATCTTTGTCTACCCGTTATAAAGATCATATCGGAGTCATTCGTTCGTGGGATTTTAATAGGGCAGTGTGGCAGTATCCGGTCATTATCGATAATATGATGAATCTGGAATTGCTTGAGTGGGCTTCAAAAAATTCAGATAATTCGCGTTTTGCCGCAATAGCCCGCTCTCATGCGGATGTGACTTTGAAAAATCATTTTCGGCCGGATTATAGTTGCTGGCATGTGGTATCTTATGATACTATCACCGGACAACCGGAAAAGAAACATACCCGGCAAGGTTATTCTCACGAATCTTCCTGGTCGAGGGGAGAAGCCTGGGCTTTATATGGTTATGTTATGATGTATAGAGAAACGCAACAAAAGCATTATTTGGTGCATGCGAAGAAAATTGCAAATTACATTTTAACTCATCCGCGTATGCCTGAAGATGGTATTCCATATTGGGATTATGATGCTCCTGATATACCGGATACTTATCGTGATGCTTCTGCCGGAGCTATAATGGCTTCTGCTTTCATTGAGTTAAGCACGATGATTCAGGGTGAACTGTCCCGGAAATGTCTTATGATGGCTGAGACACAATTGAAAACACTTACCTCTCCCGAATACCTGGCGGAGCCGGGTACGAACGGAAACTTTATCTTAAAACACTCGGTTGGGAGTTTGATGGAGCACTCTGAAGTCGATGTTCCTCTCACTTATGCTGATTATTATTATGTTGAGGCCTTGTTGCGCTACCAGAAAGTAAAGTCCGAATAGATTTATAAAACTGAGATAAATGAATTTACGTATGAAATCTATATTTTATTCTTTTTTATTTGCTTGTTTTTTCGGAGTTAAGTGTGTATTTGCCCAACAGCCTTCGTCTATGATAGGTTTTGACCTCTCAGAACTTACAGAGACGAGGGATGGTATAAAAAAAGGAGAAAGTTTACTTATTAAGTCCTACAATGATTTGATAAAAGAAGCAGATGCCTGTCTTACATTGAAACCGGAGACAGTGACGGATGGTATGCTTCCCCCTTCGGGAGATAAACACGATTTTTATGCGATTGGAAAATATGCATGGCCTAATCCGAAAAGTGCCGACGGTATGCCCTATATTCGAAAGGACTGTAGTATTAATCCGGAAGCGAACGGTCCGAAATTTGATCTTGCCAGGTATAATAATACGGTTGATAGAATTAAGTTACTGAGTCTTGCCTGGTTTTACTCTCAGGATGAAAGATATGCGAAGAAGGCAACTCAGTTGCTGCGGGTGTGGTTTATTGATGAAGATACCCGGATGAATCCACATTTTGAATGTGCGTCTGCCCTTCCCGGGGTTTATAAAGGAATGGCGATCGGTATTATTTTTGGCGTGACATTGGTTGAAATGACAGATTGTGTGAAGTTACTTTCATTGTCTGAAAGTTGGACCGGTAAAGATGATACAGCTTTGAAACAATGGTTCTCTGACTATGTACAGTGGTTGCGTACCAGTAAATTTGGAATACAGGAAAAGAAAGCGCAAAATAACCATGGTACTTGGTACTCTGCACAAATAGCCGCTTATTCTCTGTATACGGGTGAGCTGGAATATGTAAAAGAAATGGTTGAATTTGGAAAACAGCAGATACGGGAACAGATTGCGCTTAATGGTAGTCTGCCACATGAAATGAAACGTGATTGGGCTTTTTCTTATTCGGTATACGGTTTGAGAGCTTTTACTGTATTGGCAGAATGCGGAGAACGTATTGGTGAAGATCTTTGGAATTATAAAACGCCTGATGGATACAATCTGCAATCTGCTTATTTGTTTTTGGCTCCTTATCTTTCCGGACAGAAAGAGTGGGAGTGGGGGAGTGTACGTGAAAATGAACAAACGGAACGGATCGCTTTGCCAATGATGAAAAGGGCGGCAAAGAAATATGACTCAACTATTCTGATGCAAGCCGTCAGGCATTTGCAGACTTTGTATGGAAAAAGTTTGAAGTATGATTGGATATAAAAAATATCTTGAAATGGGTATTCGTATTAAAAGGTTTATGTTTGTATGTATATGCCTTTTGTGGGGGATGATAATAACAGCCCATTGCCAATCAGTTTTGGTAGAGGCCGAACTTTTTAAGAATAAAGGGGGCTGGTCGGTAGATACTCAGTTTATCGATCAGATGGGCTCACCTTATTTGTTGGCTCATGGTTTGGGGGAGGCGGTAAAGGATGCTGTAACTGAGGTGTTTTTTCAACAAACAGGCATTTACTATGTTTGGGTACGGACAAAAGATTGGGCACCCTATCCGAAAGGACCTGGTAAATTCAGGATAGCAATTGATGGAGAAGAGTTGGAACAAACACTTGGAGCGTCAGGAGACGCTGAGTGGAAATGGTATCAATGTGGAACTGTGTACATAAATAAACAATTAACGGAAGTTCGTTTGAAGGATTTGACAGGTTTTGACGGAAGGTGTGATGCCCTGTTTTTCTCAAAATCCAAAGATACTAAATTGCCCGATGATCCGGAAAGTTTACGACTTTTCAGACAGGAAATGCTTCGGTTACCGGCTCCGTATAATGAGGGTGAATATGATTTTATTGTCGTTGGAGGGGGAGTTGCCGGGATATGTGCTGCTATACAGGCTGCGAGATTAGGACTAAAGGTGGCATTAATTAATAACCGTCCCGTATTAGGTGGCAACAGCAGCTCGGAGATAAGAGTTCCTACAGATGGAGATCTCTTTAAAAACCGATATTCAAAGATTGGTGCTATTATGAGAGAGATAGATAATGGCTTTGCCGGGGTAGGCAATAAAGATGCTTCTACGTATAGAGATGACTGGAGGTGGAAGATTGTTAAAAATGAAAAGAATATTTCCTTATTTGAAAATATGCATGTATATGCGGCCGATATGGATGGGGCTGTAATAAGCGGAGTAAAGGCTATAAATACAAATACATTGGAGATACATCATTTTAGAGGTCAGTTGTTTGCAGATTGTACAGGAGATGCCTCTTTAGGTTTATTAGCCGGTGCTGATCATCTTTACGGCCGTGAAAGCAGAGCGCAGACAGGTGAACCGGAGGCTCCGGAACAACCGGATGGACTGACTATGGGAACCTCCAATCAGTGGTATGCTACGTTAACAGATGAGGCTTCTGAATTTCCGATAGAAGAATGGATGTTGAAATTTACTTCAGATTATCATTTTGAACTGACAAAGTCGGTCTGGAACTGGGAAACCGGATTCGGGAATTTTCATACGGTAGAAGATGCCGAACGGATAAGGGATCATAATTTCAGAGCTATTTATGGTAATTGGGCATACCTCAAAACTTATATGAAAGATAAATATGGGAAGTACAAACTGGCGTATTTATCTTATAATGCAGGTAAACGCGAATCATACCGTTTAATTGGGGATGTTTTATTGACAGGTATAGATGTTAAGAATAAAGTGGATTATCCGGATGCGATTGTTACTGCTACCTGGGGAATTGATTTACATTATCCGGACAAACGAAATTCGAAGTATTTTCCCGGAGAAGAATTTATAGCATATGCAGTCCATCCGGATAAGCGGAAGGATGTGTATACTTTCCCTTATCGTTGTTTGTATTCACGTAATATAGAAAACTTGTTTATGGCGGGACGTAACATTAGTGTCACTCATATTGCATTGGGTACAGTACGTGTACAACGTACTACCGGAATGATGGGGGAAGTAATAGGATTGGCAGCCTTTTTGTGTTCAAAGAATCATTGTTCTCCCCGTCAGTTATATACAAATCATCTGAAAGAATTGCTTGATAGTGTATTATGATTGAGCCTTGCAGATAAGGTGTTTAATTTCAAAAGGTGTTAGAATGAAAAATAAAATTATACTACTGAACTTATATTTATTATTTTCTGCTGTTAGCTTTTCACTTTTTGCCCAACAGTCGGTGAAAGTCCTTGCTATCGGAAATAGTTTTTCAGCGGATGCTGTTGAGGAATTCCTGGATGGTTTGAGTACGGAAGGAGGTACGGAAATAACTGTTGCAAATGCTTTTATCGGTGGTTGTTCTTTAGAAAAACATTGGGAAAATATAGAAAAAGATCTGCCAATGTATTCTTATCGAAAAATAGCAGGAAGTAAAAAGACTATTTCTAAGAGAACATTATTGCAATGTATTCAGGATGAAAAGTGGGATTATATTACTTTTCAACAGGTAAGCACTCTATCGGGAGTGTTATCCAGCTATTTTCCATATCTGACATATCTTGTAGATTACGTTAAACAACATGCTACTAATCCGCAGGTCAGATTTGCCATGCATCAAACCTGGGCATATCCTCAAAGTTCGTCAAAACCGGCTTTTGATACTTATAATAGAAAACAGATAGATATGTATGAGGCTATTGTCAAATCTGTATGGTCAGCTGCGGATTCTGTTGGGATTGACATGATAATTCCTTCGGGAACGGCTATTCAGAATGCACGTACAAGTGTTTTGGGAGATACTTTTAATAGGGATGGTTCTCATTTGAATAAGATTGGAAAATATACAGCGGCTTGTACCTGGTATGAAGCTCTTACTGGTGCCTCTCCGGTTGGAAATCGTTTTATACCGGGTTATTTTAATACCTGTCAGATAACTATTGCTCAAAATGCAGCACATCTGGCATTACAAAATCCTAAACAAATATCTCCTATGTTAACTTTTAAATGTCCGGATGCACCTAATAAACATTTAAAGCGAAGTGAACTTCTGTTATTTCAGTCCGGTTTTGAAGATAATGTAACCATAATACCTGCCGGACAATATAACCATCATATCGTAGGGAAGGAAAATATGTTGATAAAAAGCGATTGGGAAAGAGATATTGAATCAATCATGGATCGGGTTTCCGTCACTTATACGAAAGGTGATTCCACTCAACGTCTGGCGAGTATAGTATCTGACCCGGTTAACTCACATAACAGGGTTTTGCAATTTCTTATAAAAGAACCCTGGATGACCGATACGACGGAGAAAGCAAGAATACAATGTGATTTTTATGGGATTAAAAAAGGATTGAGGGAGTTTACGCAATCAATGAGAGTTTATTTGCATGAGGATCTGAGAGAACTTTGCAATTATCCGGATGTTATCAATTGGTTTACAATTGTTGAATTATGGAATAATGTTGCCTGGAGGCCAACGGTTCCTTATGGCGGGCGTGTTACTTTGGGAATAACTAAACCTGTTGTGGGTAAAGGGGAACTTTATTTTAAAGTGGATGCACAGGATATTGATCGTAGATTACCTGCTGATAAGCGATTTAAAACCATTTGGTTAGAGAAGAATACTGAAGTAAAAGTACCTGTTGGCGAATGGTTTACTTTGGAGTATTATTGTAAAGAAGGAGATAGAGAGAATGGACGTTTTTACATGACTATTGAAACAAAAGGGGGAGATAAACAAATCGTTTTTGATATCACAAATTATACACATAATAGTCAGGATCCATCACCTGACGGAATTACAGATTTTAATCCATTAAAACTTTATACTTCAAAAGAGATCGCCAATTATATGAAGTCGAAGAATAAATCTTTACTAATATATTGGGATGACTTGAAACTATGGGGAAGATAATTGTTCAGATACTATTGGAAGGAGATGAACATCGCCTTAGACTTGATTAAAAGAATGTGCCAATTAGTCAACGGATTTATAGTATGGCTAATTGGCATACCTCTTTTAATGTACAGTTTTAATGAAACACCAGTTTGATTGTTTTTGAATACTTCGAACTTTGTACCTGCATAAAATAAACTCCTTTTGTATTTAATTCTATATGGAATTTATTATTAATGGGGTGATTGATTACTGATAGGATATTTCCTGATATAGAATATATGTGTACTTTTTCTACAGGATCAGGAGAGGTGATTTCTATTTCTCCACTATTTCTATCATAAATATAGTTGAATGCCGGATGTGTTTCTTGTTGGAGTGAGGTCATTTGTAAGATATCATAAAGTCCGGCAATGGCATCAAGTTTTCCCATACCATACTTTGCATTAATAGTATTGCCTGTATTTGAATCATGATATGCAGTTTTTTCGATAATCTTTTTTACTTCTTTTAAAGTCAGTTCCGGACATGCTTCCAGCCATAGAGCGAGTGTACCTGTAACTACGGGAGTAGCCATAGAAGTTCCGTTTGCTATCCCCCATGAGTATTTTCTATTAGAAAAAGAATCTGTTACTTCTAAAGTTTTATCGGAAGGCCCTACGCTGTAAGATGCAGCGTATGAGTTGAAGGAGGATATCACGGTTGCGCCGGGAGCTACGATATCCGGTTTGATGCGTTCGTCATAAGTCGGACCTTTTCCTGAAAGAGGATAGAGGATTTCTCTTTCCCAATCCGATTGGTGAAGTGTACCTGAGATGTCTTTATAAGTCTTTTTAGAAACATATGCTCCTACAGATATAGCTTCATGTCCTGTAGCTGTACATGCTATAGTATAATCTGTGGAACCATTGGCATAGTCATTTCTACCGGCAGATGTAAAACTTCCGTAATCACTGCTAATCATATATTTACCTCCGTCTGATGAGAATGATATTTCCCAAACTTCACTTTCCGGTTTGGTGTATATAAGGTTGATGTTAAAGTAAGGATTTTGATTAATGGGATTTAAAGAAGCAGAAATATTTAATTTGGAATTGTCGGACTTATTTAAACCAAAATTTTGAAAACTTTTACTCCATTGTTCGCCAGATGTGAAAGTTTCAGAAAATCGGTATGTATTTGTTAGTGTATCTTTTAAAGATATGGTTAGATGGCAAATGTGATCTGCCGTACCTTGTATGAAAAGGTTGTCTCTGCCATAAGAGGGGGGGATAAGTAGGCTTTTTACATTGCGCATTGTCGAATTGAATTTACCTGTAAGGGTAGATTTGCGATGTCCTTCATTTCCGGCAGCAATAGCTAATATTTTCCCTTTTCTATCTTTCATAAGGTGATCTGCCAATATAGAGAAGTTATCAGTGCCGTCTTTAAATCCCAAGATTGTTCCCATACTTAAATTGATGGCAAGGGGGCGATTGGCTTTGTCGGAATACTGTAATAGAAAATCAATTCCATCCAATATTCCTTGTTCCGTTTTGTTAACAGAGACAAGAACTATTTCTGCTTTTGGTGCTACACCTCTATATATATTGTTATAACTTCCGGCTGCTATTCCTGCTACATGTGTACCATGTGTATCGCCAGACATATCGTGTTTTACAGTTGCAATCTGTTCTGGAGTAGAATAAATAACTCCATAGCCATACGGAGAGTTAGAGGTGGTAAACAGATTGTTTTGATCCCATACACAAGTAATGCGATTTTTTCCGTCAGCATCTTTAAAATTAGGATGTGTGAAATCAAATCCGCTATCTATTATTCCTATAATAGTTCCTTCCCCTTGATAAGAGTGTGAAAGTCCGTTTCCGACAAATGCCGGGTCTATATTTGTATATATTCTCACAGAATCCATCATCATTCTGACTTCTGTGCTCGCATCGATATTCATTACTGTACTGTCCCGAGCGAAAGTTCTGAGCTGTTCCATTGGGATAATAGCCGTATAGATTCCACCAGCTCCGGTATTAAGTCGCACTCCGTATTTTTCATTTAGGACATTCGTGTCTGTTTGGGGGATAAGGCGGACATACGCAAATAGAAATTCATTATTGTTAACTCCACGTGTCGTTTTCGATTCATATTGTTGAAGTTGACTAACTGTTATAGCCGATAGTTTAGGTGAATAGTCAGTACATATTGTTTGGGAAAAGCAATGTACTGAAAATAAAAAAGAGAAAATAATTCCGGTGATTATAAATTTCATGAAGGTAGAAGATTTTAATAGAATACAGGATGAGGCTGAAATCAAAAAAAATATTTTGAGACAGCCTCATCCTCATTCTGTAAAGTTAATTATTTAATAACCACTTTGGACGTATATTGTTGACCGTTAATATTAACGGTTACAATATAAATACCACTGTCAGTTATATTGAGAGAGTTATTTTGTAGAAATGTTTGGCTATTGATTATTTTCCCGTTTAAATTGATTACATTCATTTGACAAGGTACGTTTTCGGAACATTCCACAACGATAGATTTGTCTACTACATATATATTACAATCAGTTTTTTCATTTGCATTCTGAATTCCAGTAACCGGACTTGATTGCCATACAAGAATGGGAAATCCTCCGTTTATATTTCTTGTGTCGGCAGTCCATGCTATTGGATTTTGTCCTCCATTAAGTAAGGTAATAAAAGAAGCTGCTTTCATCTCTTCAACACTTTTTTCAGATATACCATTCGTTATCTCCTCTCCAATATTTGTCAGCTCTTTTGAATAATAGCAATTTTTGATAACGAAAGGATCCATGTCTGTTGCTCCGACAATGGCATTGACGAAAAGTGGTCCGTCAGATATCATTCCAATGTTGTAGCTATTTGTTATTGTTCCGGCATACATAAGTCCGACAAGACCTCCCACGAAAAGACCTGAAGCATTGATCATACCGCAGTTATAGCAGTTGTCTATAGTAAAGTTCTTATCAACATATCCTACGATACCTCCAACGTCACTTACTCCTTTCACCATCCCGGTATTATAACAATTAGTTATTTTACCATATTCTCCGACTCCGATTAGTCCACCGGTACCAAAACTCCCCCCGATTCCTGTCACTAATCCTTCATTGTAACAATTTTCAATGATACCTCCTTTCATGTTTCCTACCAGTGATCCAGTGCCATCACCTCCTTCGATAATAGAGTTCTCTCCGATTCCTAAATTTTTTATTGCAGCTCCTGTAGAGATACAGGCAAACAATCCGGTACCACCAACTGATTGTTCATCGATGAAAAAGACATGAATATTATCTATCTTTTTATTGTTACCGTCAAATACTCCTAAAAAGTATTTCGAATCATCGACGATTCCCAGTTCTGGCTTTGACGAGTCGGTATACTCATCAAATACACCAATAGGAGTGAATTTATGATCAGCAGTTGCTCCCATATCCAAATCGTTGTTTAACTTGAAGAACTTATTTTTGTAAGTTTCTCCATTGCGTACTTGTTCGGACAGGTAAGCTAAATGTTGTCCATTCTCAATTAAATAAGGATTTGTACTTGTTCCATCACCTTTGGTCCATGTCATTGCAGTTCCATCCCATACGGATTGTGCATTGATGGTAAATCCCAACATTGTAAATAATAATAATACGTAACACTTTTTCATAAGTTGTAATTGTTTTTGTTAAACATTAATCTATAGTTCTCTGATAATTGTCTGTTTAACGGGCAGGAATAGTAAATTTTTCCTCAAAAGCAGCCCCTGATAATATTCCCCATTGCCCATCTTGTTCAACAAGGAACGTTAATTGCATTATGACGGTGTTGGTGGTTTTGTCCAAAAATCCTGTTCCTACCACATATACTATTCCATAGGCTTCAAGTCGAAAAGCCTTTTGTTGCTCGATGGTAACATTTCCGTCATTATCCATATCCACACGAATATCTCCGTTTGCTACATAGCAATCTTTTATGATATAGAAAGGGGCTTCTTCGGCTTTTAGTATTGTAACCTCTTTCTCTGTATTTAAAAATCCTGAAGTGTAGATACCTTTTTCTTCAAATTGTATCCAGGTAGGTTTACGGTTTAAAGACAGGGTCAATGCTGTTTTACCGAAAGTAGAAAAGGGGGCTGTTTCAGTAGCTCTCAGTTT